>JACCDI010185024.1_pt1 | contig 42263 bp, 40 predicted proteins | sample 7442791 | NCBI WGS metagenome assembly JACCDI01 (sample SAMN15323434, study PRJNA562643) | freshwater metagenome | isolation source: river surface water | place: USA:Blue River Watershed | collected 2017-08-15 | reverse complement strand
CCGACGATTTGCGGAGCACATACACTTTGCGCTCCAGCGCAGCGGTGAGCCTGCTGGCGGGGGCGCGACCGATGAAGATCTGGCGAATCACCGGCTCCTTGTCGCGAACGGTCGGCGACATCGGCATCTCGCGGTTCACCGGCACGTCGCGCCAGCCGAGCACCACCTGGCCTTCGGCGTGGACTGCACGCTCGATCTCCTGTTCGCAGGCGAGGCGCGATGCCTGCTCCTTCGGCAGGAACACCATGCCGACGCCATATTCGCCCGGCGGCGGCAGCGCCACGCCCTGGCTGGCCATCTCTTCGCGGTAGTACGCGTCAGGGATCTGGATCAGGATGCCCGCGCCGTCGCCCATCAGCGGGTCGGCACCGACCGCGCCACGGTGGTCGAGATTTTTCAGGATGAGCAGACCCTGCTCGACGATCGAATGGCTTTTCTGGCCCTTGATATGGGCGATGAAGCCGACGCCGCAAGCGTCATGTTCATTTTGCGGATCGTAAAGGCCTTGCGCTTGCATTGCGGTACTCCAAAACATTCGACAGGGTTGGAGAGGATAGTGCAATGCAATAGCGGATTCAACCAGAATAATTAGGGTCGGATCCTAATTAATTCAGGCGACAATCTGGTGCAAATTAAAATGGGGACAGATTAGAGCCGGTGCGGTACGCAACGGACATTGCACCATTCAAGGCTGTCCGGAAGCCTCGTCCTGCCGCGAGCGGCGCGGGCGTGACGTCCCCTGCGCTTCGGCCGCCTCCTTGCGCGGCCGGCCGCGCCGTGCCGGCTGGAGGCGGCGCGGCGTCAGTTTGGCCAGGCCGGCCTTGAAAGCATCGGAACCGAGCACCCAGCCCTTGTGCGTCGCCTCCTCGATCCGTTGCGCGATCCTGCGCTCCGGCGGCACCGCACAATGCTGCTGGTAGGCCGCTTCGCGGTCGAAAGGCGTATTGCCGAGAGCCCAGTACACCGGATGGTCGGTCAGCCAGGTCTGGCGACGCAGGCCGGTGTGGTGCGCATGGCTGGACCACGGCCAGGACGCCATGTCCGCGCCGAGGCCCGCCTGCACCGGCAGATAGTCGAGCAGGTGCGCGCAATCGATGAAATGCTCGCTTGCGTCGACCACGGTCGCGCGGAAGCGGCCCTCCCACAGGCTGCCGCTGCGGCGATGGCGTGCATTGAAATAGGGAACGTAGAGCCGGCCGACGGCCTGCATCATCTTGCCGAGACCGGTGTCATCGGTCGGCGTGGCCAGCAGGTGCACACGGTTCGGCAGCAATGCGTACGCATGGATGGCGACACGATGCTTGCGCGCCGCGTCGCGCAGCCATTGCAGGTATTGCTGGTAGTCGGCTTCATCGATGAACACGGACTGTTCATTGTTGCCGCGAGCGATCACGTGGTGCAGGTGATTCGGTACGACCAGACGGGGCAATCGCGCCATGCCTGCACCAGTGCGGGAAAATCAGGTCAGAACGGAATGTCGTCGTCTTCGATGTTGATGTTCGACGACTGGCGGGCGGGTGCGGGGGCACGTGCCGGCGCCTGTGCGGGCGCGCGCGATGCGCCGCCGCCGTAGCTGCCGCCACCATAGCCGCCCTCCTCCATCTGCGCGGCGCCACCGCCCATGCCCTGACGGCTGCCGAGCATCTGCATGGCGTCGGCAACGATCTCGGTCGAGTACTTCTCGACGCCGTCCTTGTCGGTGTACTTGCGCGTGCGCAGCTTGCCTTCGATATAGACCTGCGAGCCCTTCTTCAGGTACTGGCCGGCGATCTCGGCCAGCTTGCCGAAGAAGGAGATGCGATGCCATTCGGTCGCTTCCTTCTGCTCACCGGTGGCCTTGTCCTTCCACTTGTCGGTCGTGGCCACCGCGATGTTGGTGATCGCATCGCCGCTCGGCATATAGCGTGTTTCAGGATCGCGCCCGAGGTTGCCGACGATGATGACCTTGTTGACGGATGCCATGCGAATCTCCCGTATGGAAAGCAGAGTGGAATGAAAAATCAGGCGGGCGCCACTGCACGCTTCGCGCGGCGCGGCAGGCGCTTCATGGAAGTCGCCATTATAAGCCAGGCCACCGTCAGGACACAGCCGGCCGTGAACACTGCCGGTCCGCCGAAATGCTTCGCGAGCCAGCCGCCGCCGGCGCCGCCGGCGAACAGGCCGATCGCCTGCATCGTGTTGTACACGCCGAGCGCCGCGCCGCGCGCGCCGGCCGGCGCCAGCCTCGACACCAGCGAAGGCTGGCTTGCCTCGAGAATGTTGAACGCGACGAAGAAGGCCAGCAGCAGCGATACCAGCATGCCAGTCGACAGCTCGGATTGTGCGACTGCCGAACGCAGACCGAGTTCGACCAGCAGCAGCAGGAAAATCGATGACACGAACACCTGCTTCATCAGGCCTCGCTTCTCGCCGATGAAGATAGGCGGCAGCATCAGTGCGAAGGACGCCAGCACCACCGGCAGGTAGATCTTCCAGTGCTCGTCGATCGCCATTCCGCCCGCATTCACCAGCACGTTCGGCAGAACGACGAACATCGACATCTGTATCGCGTGCAGCGCGAAGACGCCGAAATTCATCCGCAGCAGTTCGCGGTCAGCCAGCACCTGCGCGAACGATGCGCGCTCCGGTTCACGCGGCGGCGCCGGCGGCACGATGAACAGCACCACCGCGATCGCGGCCGCTGCCAGCAGCGCCACCAGCAGGAACATGCCGCTCATTCCGACCGACGCGTACAGCAGCGGCGACACCACCAGCGAAGCCGCATAGGTCAGGCCGATCGACCCGCCGACCAGCGCCATGGCTTTGGTGCGGTGTTCCTCGCGCGTCGAATCGGCGATCAATGCGGTCACGGCCGCCGAGACCGCGCCGGCACCCTGCACGGCGCGACCGATGATCACCCAGATCACATGGGTATCGATCGCCGCGATCAGGGAACCAATGATAAACAGCAGCAATCCGATCACGATGATGCGCTTGCGGCCGTAGCGATCGGACGCGATCCCGAACGGAATCTGGCCAAAGGCCTGCGTCAGCCCGTACATGCCCATGGCCAGGCCGACCAGGGTCGCATCGTCGCCGCCCGGCAGCGATTTCGCGTGCACCGCGAACACCGGCAGGATCAGGAACAGCCCCAGCATGCGCAATCCGAAGATCGACGCGAGCGACACGGCCGCCCTGACTTCAACGGGGCTCATGCGGTTCGACGGGATTTCGGGGGCTGATGACATAGGCTGGTAGGTGGCCTGGACGCCACGCAAGTGCGCGCCGAAGGCAGGTAATAAACAGGTTTTGAAAACCCGCTATAGTAGCAGGTTGACCCCTACTCGCTGATCGGGGATTTTGCAAATTGGCACGACTCCCGATCACCTACGAAGCCACGACATGGAAGAAATCCGCATCCGGGGCGCACGCACCCACAACCTGAAGAACATCAGCCTTGACCTGCCGCGCGACAAGCTGATCGTGATCACCGGGCTGTCCGGCTCGGGCAAGTCCTCGCTCGCGTTCGACACGCTGTACGCGGAAGGACAGCGACGCTATGTGGAATCGCTGTCGGCGTACGCGCGCCAATTCCTGCAGCTGATGGAAAAGCCGGACGTGGACCTGATCGAAGGCCTGTCGCCGGCGATCTCGATCGAGCAGAAGGCGACCTCGCACAACCCGCGCTCGACGGTGGGCACCGTGACCGAGATCCATGACTACCTGCGCCTGCTGTACGCGCGGGTCGGCACGCCGCACTGCCCCGAGCATCCGGAGAACCCGCTGGCGGCGCAATCGGTGTCGCAGATGGTCGATGCGGTGCTGGCGATGCCCGAAGATACGAAGCTGATGATCCTCGCTCCGGTCGTTGCGAACCGCAAGGGCGAGCACAGTGATTTGTTCGAGCAGATGCAGGCGCAGGGCTTCATACGCTTCCGCATCCAGAGCGGCACCGGCGCGGCGAAGATCTACGAGGTGGACGACCTGCCGAAGCTGAAGAAGACCGAGAAGCACACCATCGACGTCGTGATCGACCGCGTGAAGGTGCGCGCCGATATCAAGCAGCGCCTTGCCGAGAGCTTCGAGACTTCGCTGCGGCTGGCCGACGGCCGCGCGATCGCGCTCGAGATGGACAGCGGCAAGGAACAAGTCTTCTCGAACAAGTTCGCGTGCCCGACCTGCGGCTATTCGCTGCAGGAGCTCGAGCCGCGGCTGTTCTCGTTCAACAACCCGATGGGCGCCTGCCCCGAATGCGACGGCCTCGGCCACATCGAGTTCTTCGACCCGCGCCGCATCGTCGCCTTCCCCAACCTGTCGCTCGCGTCCGGCGCGGTGAAGGGCTGGGACCGCCGCAACCAGTTCTATTTCACGATGCTGTCCTCGCTGGCGAAGCACTACGGCTTCGACATCGACACGCCGTTCGACAAGCTGCCCGCGAAGGCGCAGGAAGTGGTGCTGTACGGCTCGGGCAAGGAGAAAGTGCCGTTCGCGTACATCAACGAGCGCGGCCGCACCGTGATGCGCGAGCATACCTTCGAGGGCGTGGTGAACAACCTCGAACGCCGCTACCGCGAGACCGACTCGATGGCGGTCAAGGAAGAGCTGGCGAAGTTCATCAACGAGAAGGAATGCCCGGAATGCCACGGCGCGCGGCTGCGTGTCGAGGCGCGCCATGTGATGGTCGGCAACGGTCATCAGCGGCGCGCGATCTATCAGGTCGCCGAACTGCCGCTGCGCGACACGCTGGATTTCTTCGAGCACCTGAAACTGAAGGGCGCAAAGAAGGACATCGCGGACCGCATCATCAAGGAGATCGTCGCGCGGCTGCGCTTCCTGAACAATGTCGGCCTCGACTACCTGTCGCTGGACCGCAGCGCCGACACGCTGTCCGGTGGCGAGGCGCAGCGCATCCGCCTCGCGTCGCAGATCGGCTCGGGTCTCACCGGCGTGATGTACGTGCTCGACGAGCCGTCGATCGGCCTGCACCAGCGCGACAATGACCGCCTGATCGCAACGCTGAAACACTTGCGCGACCTCGGCAACACGGTGCTGGTGGTCGAGCATGACGAAGACGCGATCCGCTGCGCAGACCATGTCGTCGACATGGGCCCGGGCGCCGGCGTGCATGGCGGCGAAGTGATCGCGCACGGCACGCTGCAGGACATCCTGAAGAACCGCCACTCGCTGACCGCGCAATACCTGAACGGCTCGCTCGCAATCGAGGTGCCACAGAAGCGCACGCCGGTCGACTCGAAGAAGCAGCTGCAGATCAAGGGCGCGAGCGGCAACAACCTGAAGAAGGTGAACCTCGAGCTGCCGGTGGGGCTGTTGACCTGCGTGACCGGCGTGTCCGGATCGGGCAAGTCGACGCTGGTCAACGACACGCTGTACCACGCGCTGGCGCGCCACCTGTACGGCTCGCAGGCCGAGCCGGCCGAACACGACAGCATCAGCGGCCTCGAGCATTTCGACAAGGTGATCGCAGTCGACCAGGCGCCGATCGGCCGCACGCCGCGCTCGAACCCGGCGACTTACACCGGCGTGTTCACGCCTATCCGCGAGCTGTTCTCGACCGTGCCGCAAGCGAAGGAACGCGGCTATACCGCGGGTCGCTTCTCCTTCAACGTGAAAGGCGGCCGCTGCGAAGCCTGCCAGGGCGATGGCGTGCTGAAGGTCGAGATGCACTTCCTGCCGGACGTTTACGTGCCCTGCGACGTCTGCCACGGCAAGCGCTACAACCGCGAGACGCTCGAGGTGCAGTACAAGGGCAAGAACATCTCCGACGTGCTCGAGATGACGGTCGAGGATGCGTTCGAGTTCTTCAAGCCGGTTCCGCTGATCGCGCGCAAGCTGCAGACCCTGCTCGACGTCGGTCTCGGCTACATCCGCCTCGGCCAGAGCGCGACCACGCTGTCCGGCGGCGAGGCGCAGCGGGTAAAGCTGTCGCTGGAACTGTCGAAGCGCGATACCGGGCGCACGCTGTACATTCTCGACGAGCCGACCACCGGCCTGCACTTCCATGACATCGCGCTGCTGCTGAAGGTGATCCACCGGCTGCGCGACCAGGGCAATACGGTCGTGATCATCGAGCACAACCTCGACGTGATCAAGACCGCCGACTGGATCGTCGACCTCGGCCCCGAGGGCGGTGCAGGCGGCGGCCAGATCATTGCGACCGGCACGCCGGAAGAAGTGGCCAAGGCAGCGGAAAGCTTTACCGGCAGGTATCTGGCACCGATGCTGGTTCAGAAGAAGGAAAAGAAGCGGGCCTGAGGACTACGTGATGGGGGTGGGTTTGCTTACAAGCCCATCCACAAGCCCAGCGGGACAAAACCCAGCGCCGCGAGATTACCGAGCAAGACAATCGCAGCCACCTTGTCGGGCTCCTGTTCGAAGCTTTCCGCGACCATGAAGCTCATCACCGACGGCGGCAGCGCCGCGAACAGGTACATCTGCCCGCGCTGCTGCGCTGTCAGCGTCAGCAGGGGATCGAGCACCATTGCCGTGGCGATGCCGGCCAGCGGGCAGACGATGGCGCCGATCATGCCGATGCGCCAGCTCCTGAAATCGACGTCGCTCATGCGCACGCCGAGTGCGAGCAGCATCAGCGGTATGCTCGCCTCGCCCAGCAGGCGCAGCGCCTGCATCAGCACGGCCGGCAGGCTGATCTTCAGCGCGGCGAACAACATGCCCAGCGTCATCGCCTGCATCATCGGATTTCTCGCCATGCGCCGCAGCGCGCTGCCGTGGCTTTCTCGCCCATGCTCGAGGATGCGGATGCCGATGGTGAAATACGCCAGGCTGCAAGCCATGAACAACGCGACTGCCTGCGACAGGCCGGCCTGCCCGAAGGCCAGTACCGCGAGCGGCAGGCCCATGTTGCCGCAGTTGTTGTAGATCATCGGCGGCACGAAGGTGCGCGAATCGAATCCGCACAGCCGCGCGACGGGCCAGGCAAGCATTCCCGAACCCAAGGCAATCAGCAGGCCGGCCAGCAGCAGCGGCAGGTTCGCGGCCACATCGAAATCCTTCGACGCCAACGCGGAGAACAACAACAACGGGCACAGCAGTTCGCTGCTGATGCGGTTCACATGCGTCATCTCGGTCTTGGCCGAGGCGCCGCGCACGCGCATGTACAGATAGCCGGCGGCAATGATCATGAACACGGGCAGGATAATGCCCGCGATGCGGCTGAAAACTTCCATGGATTCCTTGGTTAAAGCAGCCGCTTCTCGGCGCGCTCGACCGCCTCGGCCGTGCCGCGCAGGACGACGACATCGCCGGCTTCGAGACGGGTATCGGGAGAAAATGGCAAGCGCGTCTTGCCGCGCCGCACGGCGGTGACCTCGGCATCGAGTTCCGCCAGGCCGAGTTGCGAAAACTGCTGCCCGATCGCGACCGCGCGATCATGCAGCGGCACCGCATGCAGCCTCACCTGCAGGCGGTCATCGTCGTCGGCAGCGTCGCCGGCGCCGTGGAAATAGCCGCGCAGCGACGCATAGCGCTCGCCGCGCACCCGCTGTATGCGCTGCACCACGCGCCGCAGCGGCACGCCCAGCAGCAGCAGCGCATGCGTGGCCAGCATCAGGCTGCTCTCGATGGTTTCAGGCACCACTTCATCGGCACCGCCGGCGCGCAGTTTCTCGAGGTCGGTGTCGTCAAGGCTGCGCACGATGGCCGGCAGCGTGGGAGCGAGTTCGTTCGCAAAATGCAGGGTCTTCAGCGCCGCCGCCGTGTCCGCGTAAGTCACCACCAAGGCCGCAGCGCGGTTGATGCCGGCCGCGATCAGGCTCTCGCGCCGCGACGTGTCGCCGTACGACACCTTCGCCCCGGCGGCCTGCGCCTCCTGTACGCGCCGCGGGTCGAGGTCGAGCGCCTGGTACGGGATGTTCTCCTCTTCCAGCAGCCGCGCAATGCTCTGCCCGGTGCGGCCGAAGCCGGCGATGATCACATGCTTTTCCACGCCCATCGTGCGCGTCGCCAGGCTGGTCAGCGCCAGCGACTGCTGCATCCATTCATTGCTCGACAGGCGCAGCACGATGCGGTCGGCATTGGCGAGGATGAACGGCGTGGCCAGCATGGACAGCACCATCGCGGCGAGGATCAGTTGCACGAGGCCGGGATCGATCAGTTTCAGCGCGCCCGCCTCGTTCAGCAGCACGAAGCCGAATTCGCCGCCCTGCGCGAGGCCGAGGCCAGTACGGATCGCAACGCCGGGCGACGCGCCGAACACGCGCGTGAGCAGCGCGATCAGGCCGAATTTCAGCGTGAACGGGATCAGCACCAGGCCCAGCACCAGCAGCAGGTTGTGGAACACCAGTTCCATGTCGAGCATCATGCCGACGGTGATGAAGAACAGCCCGAGCAGCACGTCGCGGAAAGGCTTGATGTCTTCTTCCACCTGCAGGCGGAATTCGGTTTCCGAGATCAGCATGCCGGCAATGAACGCGCCCAGCGCCAGCGACAGGCCGGCGATCTCGGTGATCCACGCCGCACCCAGCGTGACCAGCAGCAGGTTCAGCATGAACAGCTCATGCGAGCGGCGCTGCACGACGACCTGGAACCAGCGCCGCAGCAGCACCTGCCCGAACGACAGCAGCAGCGCCAGCACGAACACCGCCTTCAGTGCGGCCTTGCCGAGGTCTTCGGCGAGGTCGGCGCCCGGATGGGCCAGCGCGGGTATCAGGATCAGCAGCGGCACCACCGCAAGGTCCTGGAACAGCAGGATCGCGGTGATGCGGCGGCCGTGCTCGCTCTCCAGTTCGAGCTTCTCGGTCAGCAGCTTCAGCACGATCGCGGTGGACGACATCGACAGCGCGCCGCCGAGCGCGAAGGCCGCGCTCCAGTTCATCTGCACGTACTGGGGCAGCAGCTTCGTCAGCAACACGCCGCCGCCCAGCGTCATCAGGATGGTCAGCACCACCTGTGCCATGCCGAGGCCGAACACATTGCGCCGCATGGACTTTAGCTTGGGCAAGGAAAACTCGAGGCCGATCGAGAACATCAGGAACACCACGCCAAATTCAGCCAGCGTATGGGTGGCGGCGCTGTTCGACGCCAGCCCCAGCGCATGCGGACCGATCAGCACGCCCACCGACAGGTAGCCGAGCATCGGCGGCAAATGCATCATGCGGAATACCACGACGCCCAGCACAGCGGCGACCAGCAGTATCAACGTGATTTCGAGGGCAGAATACATCGGCAAGAAAGGCTTTCCCGGATCAGAGAACCTGCCCGGCAACGCCAAGAATTCTTGCGTCTGGCAGGTTTTTTGCTTTACGGATTGGGCTATACTCCGCTCATGAGTGTAACGCATGAAAAAAATTCCCCGAAGCATTTTGGCAACGCGGCGGCCCTGCGCGCGCTGCAGCTTGCCCAGCAAACACTCGAGATCGAAGCCGAGGCCATCCTCGCGCTGAAGACAAGGCTCACCGACAGTCCGGACGATCCTTTCGCCCGCGCCACCGCGCTGCTGATGGCCTGCAGCGGACGCGTCGTCGTGTCCGGCATGGGAAAGTCCGGCCACATCGCCCGCAAGATCGCAGCCACCCTCGCATCCACCGGCACGCCGGCGCTGTTTGTGCATCCGGGCGAGGCCGCGCATGGCGATCTCGGCATGGTGACCGAAGCCGACGCCGTAATCGCGATATCGAATTCCGGCGAGTCCGAAGAATTGCTGGCCATCGTGCCGGTGATCAAGCGCCTTGGCGCGAAGCTGATATCGATGACCGGCCGCCCACAGTCCACGCTCGCCAAGTTGGCCGATGTGCACCTCGACATCGGCGTCGCGCGCGAAGCCTGCCCGCTCAATCTCGCGCCGACGGCCAGCACCACTGCGACGCTGGCGATGGGCGATGCGCTGGCCGTTGCCCTGCTCGACGCGCGCGGCTTCCGCGAGGAAGACTTCGCGCGCTCACATCCGGGCGGCGCACTCGGCCGCCGCCTGCTGACCCATGTGCGCGACATCATGCGCAGCGGCGACGCGTTGCCCATGGTGGGGCCCGACCTGCCGCTGCCGCAGGCGCTGCTCGAGATCACGCGCAAGGGCATGGCGATGACGGCCGTCGTCGACGACGAACAGCGCGTGCTCGGCATCTTCACCGACGGCGACCTGCGCCGCCTGATCGAACTCGGCAAGGATTTCTCGCGCAGCGCGATCCGTGACGTGATGCATGCGAACCCGCGCGTGATCGGTCCCGACCAACTGGCGGTCGAGGCGGTCGAGCTGATGGAAGCATTCCGCATCAACCAGGTATTGGTGACCGAAGGCGACGGCACGCTGGTCGGCGCGCTGCACATCCATGACCTGACCCGGGCAAAGGTGATCTGATGGACGCCGGCGCACTGCAAGCGGCCCGGGAACGCGCGAAGCGCGTGCAACTGATGATCTTCGACGTCGATGGCGTGCTGACCGACGGCGGCCTGCGCTACGGCGCCGACGGCGAGGTATTCAAGACATTCAATGTGCTCGACGGCCACGGCATCAAGCTGCTGCAGCAGTCGGGCGTGAAGGCAGCGATCATCAGCGCGCGCGAATCGGCGATCGTCGCAAAACGCGCCGCCGACCTCGGCATCGCGGTGCTACGGCAAGGCGTGCACGACAAGCGTGCCGCGTTCGAACAGGTGTTGTCCGAACTGTGCCTTGCGCCCGGAGACTGCGGCTTCATGGGCGATGACGTGATCGATCTGCCGGTGATGACGCGCGTGGCCTTCGCCGCCAGCGTGCCGAATGGACACGCCGAGGTGCGCGCCCGCGCGCACTACGTCAGCGAGGCCGGCGGCGGGCGCGGCGCAGCGCGCGAGGTATGCGATTTCATCCTGCGCGCCCAGGGCAATTACGAGGCGGCAATCGCGCCGTACCTGGCATGAGCGACGGCGCACGCGTCCGCTGGCCTGCCCTGCTGACGCTGGGCCTGATGCTGCTGCTGGCCGGCGGCAGTTTCTGGCTGCTGAAAAAATTCCAGCAAACGGAGCAGAGCTCGCCGGCGCAGGCGCGCGGCAGCGATCCGGACTACACGATGGACGACTTCCGCTACGTCAGCGTGGCGCCGGACGGCAAGGTCAGCTACCTGGTCGAAGGCGAACGGCTGTCACACTATCCGGACAGCGACGACAGCGTGGTCACCCAGCCTCGCCTCACCACCTACTCACCGGACCGTCCGCCGCAGACCTTGCGCGCGGACACGGCGCGCATCAATGGCGACCACAGCGAGGTCCACCTGCATGACAAAGTGGTGCTGCGCCGCCCGCCGGCGCGCGGCGCCGACGACCTGACCGTGAATTCCGACTACATGCTGGTGCTGACCAGGCAAGACATCGTGAAGTCGGATCGTCTGGTGTACGGTCGCCAGGGCAATTCCTCACTGAGCGGGACCGGCATGGTGGCGGACAACTCGCGGCGCACGCTCACGCTGCACAGCCAGGTCAGCGCGACCTTCGTACAACCTCAGCAGGCAAAACCATGAACAAGAGCCTTCGATCGACATTGGCCAGGCTGACGCTGGCCGCAGCGGCCGGCATCGCCGCCGGCGCCGCATTGGCCGAACGGGCGGACCGCGACAAGCCGACCAACGTCGAGGCCAACCAGATGCTGTACGACGAGACCAAGCAGGTCAACACCTTCATCGGCAACGTGGTGCTGACGCGCGGCACGCTGGTCATGCATGCAGAGAAAATGATCATCCGTCAGGACGCCGCCGGCTACCAGTACGCGACGGTGTACGCGGCGCCGGGCGGCCTGGCCACCTTCAGGCAGAAGCGTGACGGCGGCAAGGACTTGTGGATGGAAGGCCAGGCGGCCGACCGCATCGAATACGACACGAAGAACGAGGTCGCGAAGCTCTTCAAGAATTCGAAGGTGAAGATGCTCGACAGCGGCAAGGTGACCGACGAGGTCGAGGGCGAGTACATCGCGTACGACACCCGTGCCGAGTTCTACACGGTGAACAACACGGCGACCGGCGAGAGCAAGCCGGGCGGCGGACGCGTGCGCGCGACCATACAGCCGCGCGAGAAGGATTCGAAGGCCAATGACAAGTAAGGCGACCAGCACGCTGCAGGTGCGCGGCCTGCAAAAGAGCTACGGCGCGCGCCAGGTGGTGCACGACGTGTCGATCGACCTCGCCAGCGGCGAGGTGGTCGGGCTGCTCGGGCCGAACGGCGCGGGCAAGACCACGTCGTTCTACATGATCGTCGGGCTGGTGCCGTCGGAGGGCGGCGAGATACGGCTCGATGGCGAGCGCATCTCCGAGTTGCCGATACACCGTCGTGCCGAGCGCGGGCTTTCCTACCTGCCGCAAGAGGCATCGGTGTTCCGCAAGCTGTCGGTGGCGGACAATATCCGCGCGGTGCTGGAACTGCAGAAGTCCGGCGGCAAGCCGCTGCAGCGCGACGAGATCGAGCGCCGCCTCGACACGCTGCTGGCCGAATTGCAGATCGAGAAGCTGCGCGACAATCCGGCTCTGTCGCTGTCCGGCGGCGAACGGCGTCGCGTCGAGATCGCGCGCGCGCTCGCCAGCAGCCCGCGCTTCATCCTGCTCGACGAACCGTTCGCCGGCGTCGACCCGATTGCGGTCATCGAGATCCAGCGCATCGTGCGCTTCCTGAAGGAGCGCGGCATCGGCGTGCTGATCACGGACCACAACGTGCGCGAGACGCTCGGCATCTGCGACCGCGCATACATCATCAACCAGGGTTCGGTGCTGGCTTCGGGCAGCCCGGATGAAATCATTGGCAATGAATCCGTCCGCCGCGTGTATCTCGGCGAACACTTCCGCATGTAAACGCGAGGCCCATGAAACAGACCCTTCAACTCCGGGTATCACAGCATCTGGCGCTGACACCGCAGCTGCAGCAGTCGATCCGGCTGCTGCAGCTGTCGACGCTGGAACTGCACCAGGAACTGGAGCAGATGCTGTCTGACAATCCGCTGCTCGAGAGGCTGGACGATCCGCTCGACCATTCGGTCCGCCTGCTCGGCGATGGCGCGATCAGTGCCGCGCCGGCCTCGACGGTCTCCACGACGCCGGAAGGGTCGGGCGAAGGCGAAGGCAGCGCGGAGCCGGCGTTCGAGGGCGCGGGCAGCGGCGAAGGCGGCGATGAAGGCGGGGGCAGTGGAGACGCCGACTGGAGCTTTGATGACGTGGCCCGTTCATCGAAGGCGCCCGAAGATGACAACGCACGCCCGCAGCTGGAAGCGCACGAGACGACGCTGCGCGAGCACTTGCTCGAGCAGCTGTCCGTCACCGTGGACAGCCGGCGCGACCGCGCGCTGGTCGAATTGCTGGTCGACGCTCTGGACGACAACGGTTATCTGGAGGAATCGCTCGACGAAATCCTCGCGCGCCTGCCGGAAGAGCTCGAGATCGAGATGGATGACCTGCAGGTCGCGCTGAAGCTGCTGCAGAGTTTCGATCCGGCCGGCGTGGGAGCGCGCAATGCGTCGGAGTGCCTGGCCATACAGATCCGTCGCATGGACAAGGTGCCGTTCGTCACGCGTCGGATGGCGCTGACGCTGGTGGAAAACCATCTAGAACTATTCGCGCAGCGCGAGTTCAACAAGCTGAAAAAGCTGCTCGATTGCGACGACGAAGACCTGCGCGAGGCGCAGGCCGTGATCCGCCGCTGCAATCCGCACCCCGGCGCGCCCTATGCGGGCGACGCGTCGGACTATGTGGTGCCGGACGTGATTGTCAAACGCGCAAAGAATGGCTGGCAGGTCAGCCTGAACCGGGACGTGATGCCGAAGCTGCGGGTCAATGCGATGTACGCGAATATCCTGAAGCAGAACAAGGGCGAAGGCTCGATGTCGTCGCAGTTGCAGGAAGCCAAGTGGCTGATCAAGAACATGCGCCAGCGCTTCGACACGATATTGCGCGTTGCACAAGCGATCGTCGACCGGCAGCGCAACTTTTTCTCTCATGGCGAAGTTGCCATGCGGCCTCTTGTGCTGCGTGAAATTGCTGATACACTGGGCCTGCACGAAAGCACTATTTCTCGTGTGACGACGCAGAAATACATGCTGACGCCGCATGGCATGTTCGAACTGAAATTTTTCTTCGGCAGCCATGTAGCCACCGAGGCCGGCGGTGAAGCGTCCTCGACAGCGATACGCGCGTTGATCAAGCAACTGATAGGAGCCGAGGACAAGAAAAACCCGTTTTCCGACAGCAAGATCACGGACATGCTGGCTGAACAGGGAATGGTCGTCGCGCGACGCACGGTAGCCAAGTACCGCGAGGCACTGAAAATCCCCCCTGTCAATCTGCGCAAGTCTCTGTAAATTCCTGCTGTGATTAGCCGCCTGCAAAGGCAAAGATTCCAGAGTTTTCAACCGTTGCTGCGTTCCCCGGACGGAGCGCCCGGAACCTCCAGCGACGCCATGCCAAGGAGTGCTGTGTATGAATCTCAAGATCAGCGGTCACCATCTGGAACTGACTCCCGCGCTCAGGGAGTATGTGCAAAACAAGCTCGAACGCATCAAGCGACACTTCGACAACGTGATCGATGTCACGGTCATCCTCGCCGTCGATTCCAATACCGAGAAGGACAAGCGCCAGCGCGCGGAAATCAACCTGCACATGCGCGGCAAGGACCTGCACGTGGAGAGCGAGGCGGCCGACATGTACGCGGCGATCGACCTGCTGATGGACAAGCTTGACCGTCAGGTGCTCAAGCACAAGGACAAGATCCAGGACCACCAGCACGCGGGTGTGCGCGGATATGACGGGACGGCGGAAGCGGCCTGAGTTCGGATCCGAAATCACGAAAGGGCGCTCAGCGCCCTTTTTTATTGCATGCATCGTCGGCGGCGCTTTAGTTACACTTCGTCTTTTCAGACACGACCCTCCGCATGACCGACCTGATCAACACCGAGATCCGCAACGGTACCGGCATCATCACGCTGGACCGCCCGGCGGCGCTGAATTCACTGAACCTCGAGATGATTCGCGCAATGACAGCCGCGCTGCTCGCATGGCGCGACGACGCGCGCGTTGGCGCCGTGCTCGTCAAGGGCGGCAGCGAGCGCGCCTACTGTGCCGGCGGAGACATCCGCTTCTTCCACCAGAAAGGCAGCGCGACCGCGACCGGTGGCGCGGCGCTGATCGAGGATTTCTTCACCGAGGAATACGCGCTGAACCATCTGGTGCACACCTATCCGAAACCCTATGTCGCACTGATGGATGGCGTGGTAATGGGCGGCGGCATGGGCATCGCGCAGGCCGGGCCGCAGGCGCGCGTGCGCATCGTGACCGAGCGCACGAAGATGGCGATGCCCGAGACCGGCATCGGCTTCTTTCCCGACGTCGGCGGCGGCTGGTTCCTGTCGCGCGCGCCGGGGCAGCTTGGCACGTATCTCGGCGTGACCGGCGAGGTGATCGGAGCGGCCGACGCGCTGTATGCGGGTCTGGCGGATCTGTTCGTGCCGGGAACGGAACTGCCCGCGCTGGAGACTGCGATTATCGAAGGCGCGGATGCGCGCGCATCTGCGCAGGAATTCGCCGCGCGCTTCGCATCAGCGGTCGATCCTGCGCGCAGCCGGCTCGCGCAGAACCGGGATGCGATCGATCGCCATTTCTCTTTCGATTCGGTGCCCGCGATCGTCGCATCGCTGGCGACTGACGGCAGCGAGTTTGCCGTGTCGACGCTGGCGATGATGCACAAGCGCTCACCGTTGATGATGTGCGTGGTGCTGTCACAGCTGCGGCGAGCAAAACACCTGGAGATTGCCGACTGCCTGCGGATGGAGCGCACGATGGTGCGCCGCTGCTTCGAAAATGGCGAGGTGATCGAGGGCGTGCGCGCGCTGGCGATAGACAAAGATCATGCGCCGAAGTGGAAGCCTGCGACGCTGGATGAAGTGACGTCCGAGATGGTGGCGCATTTCTTCGACAACGCGTGGCCGGATTACGCGCATCCGTTGCGGGATTTGATGTAAGCGAAGGGTGGGGTAGGCAAAACTTCGGTTTAGCGAAACTTCGGTTTAGCGAAACTTCGTTTTCGCCTGCGGCTTCACCGACCCTGTCGCTCAAATTTCGTCGACCGCAAACAGGCGCCGATACTCCCGCATCGCATACCGATCCGTCATGCCCGCGATGTAATCGGCCACCTGGCGCGCCTGCTCGATGAGGTCGTTGCCGCCTGCCTGATAATCCGGCGGCAGCAGCTGCGGCCCCGACAGGAAGATGCCGAACAGGTCGTTCACGATCCTGCGCGCCTTGCTGGTCATCCGGTTCACCTGATAATGCTGGTACAGGTTCTTGCGCAGGAAGCGCTTCAGTTCCTGCGCCTCGGCCTTCATCGCGTCCGAGAACGCGATCAGCGGCGGTGCATTGCGCACGTCGTCAATGGACTGCACGCCGGCCGCGGCAATGTTCGCGCGCGACGTGTCGATCAGGTCGACCACCAGCGCATTGATCATGCGGCGCACGGTTTCATTGATCGCGCGGCGTCCGCTGATGCCCGGGAACTGACGTTGCACTTCGGCGGAGTAGCGCGCGTACAGGCCGACTTCCTGCAGCTGATCGACCGTCAGCAAGCCGGAGCGCAGGCCGTCATCGATGTCATGGTTGTTGTACGCGATCTCGTCGGCCAGGTTGGTCAGCTGCGCCTCGAGGCTGGGCTGCTTCTTGTCGATGAAACGCCGGCCGACGTCGCCGAGCCGCTGCGCGTTCGGCAGTGAGCAGTGCTTCAGTATGCCCTCGCGCGTCTCGAAGCTCAGGTTCAGGCCGTCGAACGCGCCGTAGCGCTGCTCCAGCGTGTCGACCACGCGCAGGCTCTGCAGGTTGTGCTCGAAGCCGCCGTAATCTTTCATGCAGGCGTTCAGCGCATCCTGCCCGGCATGGCCGAACGGCGTGTGGCCGAGATCGTGCGCCAGCGAGATGGCCTCGACCAGGTCTTCGTTCAGTTGCAGGTTGCGCGCCAGCGAGCGCGCGATCTGCGCGACCTCGATGCTGTGCGTGAGCCGGGTGCGGAACAGGTCGCCCTCGTGATTGACGAAGACTTGCGTCTTGTATTCGAGCCGGCGGAATGCAGTCGAGTGGATGATGCGGTCGCGGTCGCGCTGGAACTCGCCGCGCGTGTCCGGCCTCGCTTCCGGGATGCGTCGACCAACCGAAGTGACTGAACGTGCCGCATAGGGGGCGAGTCGCGCTTCGTACTGGTCGATCATGTTCAGCCTTTCACACAGTCGGCCAGCGTGGCCTTGAGCACATCGGACGGCACGCTGGTGATGGTTGCGGTGCCCAGCGGCTTCAACAGGATGAACTTGATCTGCCCGCCCTCGTTCTTCTTGTCGACTTCCATCAGCTCCAGCCAGCGCTCCTCGCCAAGGTCCGGCGCGACGGTCGGCAGCTTCGCCGCCTTCACCAGCGCGACGATGCGCGCCTTGTCCTCAGGCGCCAGATAGCCGAGCCGTACCGACAGGTCGGCTGCCATCACCATGCCGCAACCGACGGCCTCGCCGTGCAGCCATTCGCCGTAGCCGAGGCCGGCCTCGATCGCATGGCCGAAGGTGTGCCCGAAGTTCAGGATCGCACGCAGGCCGCCCTCGCGCTCGTCCTGCCGGACGACGTCGGCCTTGATCTCGCACGAGCGCTGTATCGCATGCGCGAGCGCCGCGTCATCGCGCGCGACCAGCTTGTCCATGTGCTGTTCCTGCCAGCGGAAAAAGTCGGCGTCGATGATCGCGCCGTGCTTGATCACTTCCGCCAGGCCGGCGGACAGCTCGCGATCCGGCAGCGTCGCCAGCGTCGCGGTATCGGCGAGCACGGCCTGCGGCTGGTAGAACGCACCGATCATGTTCTTGCCGAGCGGATGGTTGATCGCGGTCTTGCCGCCGACGGATGAGTCGACCTGCGCCAGCAGCGTGGTCGGCACCTGCACGAAGGGCACGCCGCGCATGTAAGTGGCGGCCGCAAAACCGGTCATGTCGCCGATCACGCCGCCGCCGAGCGCGACCAGCGTGGTCTTGCGGTCGCACTTGTGCCGGAGCAGCGCGGTGAAGATCGCCATCAGGTTGTCGGCATTCTTTTCTTCCTCGCCGTCCGGCAGCACGACGGGCAGGCATTCCTTGCCGGCGGCCTGCAGCATTGCGGAGAGTCGTTCGAGATACAGCGGCGCGACCGTGGTATTGGTGACGATGGCCACGCGCTTGCCCGGCACATGGCGCGCAAATTCGGCGTGCTGCAACAGCTGGCTGCCGATGATGATCGGGTAGCTGCGCTCGCCGAGGTCGACAGAGAGGTTCGCGAATACGGACGGGGACGGCTTCATGCTGCTCATTCGGTAGCGGTAGGTGCGGCCGCGGCGGCCGGGTTGTTGAACTGTTCGAGTTGCGCGAGGATGTTCTGCACGACCGAGGCCACGTTCGGGCGGCCGGTCTCGATGGTGATGTGCGCCGCTTCCTGGTACAGCGGCGCGCGCTGACGCGACAGTTCCTCGATCTTCGCCTTCGGATCGGCGGTCTGCAGCAGCGGCCGGTTGCGGTCGTGGCTGGTTCTTTGCAGGATGCTGGCGACCGAAGCTTTCAGGTAGATCACGGTGCCGCGCTCGCGCAGGTAGCGGCGGCTCTGCTCGTTGAGCACCGCGCCGCCGCCAGTGGCCAGCACGATGCCCTGCTGCGCGGTCAGGTCGCGGATCACGTCCGCTTCGCGCTGGCGGAAGCTGGCCTCGCCCTCGATCTCGAAGATCAGCGGGATGGACGCGCCGGTGCGCGCCTCGATTTCATGGTCGGCGTCGACGAAGCGCAGGTTCAGGCGCTTGGCGAGCGCCTTGCCTATCGTGGTCTTGCCCGAGCCCATCAGGCCGACCAGGAAGATATTGGAGTTCGGAGTCGACATGGTTGCCGTTGCTGGGGGTGTTTCCCCGGAAAGACGACAGTTTAGCCGATCCCGCCGCCTTCCTCCGTCAGCGTGGCGCCGCTGCGCCTCCCGAAGCAGTCACCATGTCGGTCACGATGCGCGGCGTGATGAAGATCAGCAGCTCCTTCTGGCTGCGCAGCTGCGTGGTCTGGCGGAAAAGATAACCAAGCAAGGGAATGTCGCCGAAGAACGGCACCTTGTAGAGATTGTTGCGCTCCTCCTGCGTGAAGATCCCGCCGAGCACCACGGTGCCGCCGTTGTCGACCTGCACATTCGTCTTCACGTGCTTGGTGTCGATCGCATAACTGGTGCCGACCGCGATGCCGCGCGAATCCTTTGCGACATCGACGGTCAGGATGATGTTGCCATCCGGCGTGATCTGCGGCGTAACCTCGAGCTTCAGGTTGGCCTTCTTGAACTGTATCGAGGTCGCGCCGCTGGAGGTCGCCTGCTGGTACGGTATCTCTTCACCCTGCTCGATGATCGCGGGCTGCTGGTCGGCGGTGACCACGCGCGGGCTGGAGATGATCTTGCCCTTGCCGTCGGCCTGCAGCGCGGACAGTTCGAGGTTCAGGAAGCGGTTCGCGCCGGCCGAGAACAGGCTGAAACCTATGCTGCCCGGTGACGCGGTGCCGATCTTCCCGGCCGGCAGGTCGACGAACTGCGTGTCCGGCATGTAGCTGCCGCTGGTCACGGCGGCCTGACCGGTCTGCTCGCCGACGCCGAGGTAACTACCGGTCACGCCCAGCCGCGCATTACCGGGCAAGTTGACGCCCGAGGTTCCGCCCCTCGAACGGTTCAGGTCGAGGAAGCCGAGCCGCGCGCCCAGGTTCTTGTTGAAGCTGTCATCGGCCTCGACGATGCGCGCCTCTATCATCACCTGCCGCTGCGGCACGTCGGTCTGCCTGATCAGCCGCCGCACTTCCTCCAGCTTGGCCGGCGTGTCGGTGACGAACAGCTTGTTGCTGCGCGGTTCGGCCGACGCGCTGCCGCGACGCGACAGGATGCTGCCGCGCGTCGCCTGGCCATCCAGCCCGAACACCTTCTGGAACGCTTCGGCCTTCTGGTAATTCAGCTGGAAGGTCTCGGTGACCAGTGGCTCGAGTTCGTTGCTCTGCGCGCGCTGCTCGAGCTCCAGCCGCTCCTTGGTCAGCAGCTCGTCCTTCGGCGCGATCCACAGCACGTTGCCGTTCCTGCGCATGTCGAGCCCGCGCGCCTGCATCACGATGTCCAGCGCCTGGTCCCAGGGCACGTCCTTGAGCCGCAGCGTGAGGTTACCGCCGACGCTGTCGCTCGCCACGACGTTCAGGCCGGTGAAATCGGCGATCACCTGCAACAGCGAACGCACCTCGATATTCTGGAAATTCAGCGACAGCTTGTCGCCGTGGTAGCCGCGGCCGTTGCCGCGCTCGTCGGCTTTTTGCGGGCGCACCTCGACGACCAGCCGGCGGTCGGTCTGCCACGCGACATGGTCCCACTGCCCGCCGGCCACGATGCTGACACGGACCATGTCGCCATTCGCGCTTGCGGTGACCTCCTGTACCGGCGTGCCGAAATCCTTCACATCGAGCCGGCGCCGCAGCAGCTCGGGCAGGCTGCTCTTCATCAGGTCGACCACCACGGAATTGCCCTGCCGCCGCACGTCGGCCGCCGCCTGTACGCGGGAGAGGTCGATGATCACGCGCCCGGCCCCGGCGTCGCCGCGCCGGAAATCGATGTCGACGACCGCGTTGCGCTCGGTCGCGACCGACGCTGATTCCGCGGCCGACCTCGTCGACGACGACGCGCCGGCCGACGCCTCGCCCAGCACCACCTGCAGCTCGCCGTCGCGCACGCGCGTAGTGTGCGTGACCGCGCGCCTGAGGTTCAGCACCAGCCGCGTGCGCGAGCCGGCCTGCACGATGTCGACATGGCGGATGTCGCCGCTGTCGATCATCCTGCGCGCCTGCGAGGTCGCATTCACGGTGTCCGGCAGGTCGATCACGATGCGCGGCGGGTCGACCGTCGAGAAGCCGGAGGGCGGCGCGGCCAGCGGACGCCGCAGCTGCACGCGCAGCAGTTGCTGCGTACCGTCGCGCCCGGCCTCGACCGCGCGCACCGCGTTCGGCTCGGCCGCACAATCGACGCACACGAAAGCCAGCGCCAGCAAGACGGCCTGCGCGCAGCGCCGCAATACCTTGGTCATTTCTTCTCCTGCAAAAGCAGTTGCGCGCGTCGCTGCGCCCAGCGTCCGCCGCTCTCCGGCACCAGCTCTTCGATGTCCACGGTCTTCTCGCCGATGGCGATGACCTTGCCGAAGTCCTGCCCGAGGTGGGCGCCGACGCGCAACTGGTACACCAGCTTGTCAGCTTCGATCAGCGCGACCGAATCAGCACCTCGGCGCAGGCTGCCGATCAGGCGCAGGCTGTCCAGCGGAAAGGATTCGAGCGGTTCGCGCGCGCGGCGCAAGTCGGGTTGCAGCGTGTCGCCAGCTCGCCTTTCCTCGGTCATGGCAAGTTTCGCGAGGTCGAACGGATCGGTGCGCGCAGCGGGCTGGTAACGAAATTCCACCACCGGCGTCGACAGCGGCACGGACAAGGGCTGCGCATGATGACGCTGCCGGACCTCGGTCATCCACGCGCGCAGCTCGCCATCGCGCCCTTCTTCACAGGCGGACAGCAGCAGCGCCGTCATTGCCATCAGCAACGTGCGGATCATGGCTTCCCCTGCTTCCTGCGCTCGGCCGCCAGCTGCTTGCGCTGTTCGGCTTCGGCCGGATCGAGATAACGGAAGGCGTGCGCGACACACTCGAAGGACAGCGCGCCCTCGCGCGGCTGCGTGATTGCAATCCGGTCGAGGGTGACGATGCGCGGCATGTTGGCGACATCGCTGACGAAACTGGCCAGCGCATGGAAATTGCCCGACAGCCGGATCTCGATCGGCAGTTCCGCGTAGTAGTCGCCAATCTGCAGCTGCCCCGGCTTGAACAATTCGAATTGCAGCCCGCGCGAGACGCCCGCCTGGCTGATCTCGGCCAGCAGCGCCTCCATGTCGGCCTTGCCCGGCAGCTGCCGCTCCAGCTTGCCTACCTGCGCCTCCACTTCTGCTTTCTGGATGCGCAGGCTGTCGAGGTTCTGCGCCTGCGCGACCTTGCTCTCGAACTCGCTGCGCAGCCGCTGCTCGGCTTCGCGGCCGCGCTCGATGTCCTCCCATTGCGGCATCCACACCAGCCAGCCGCCGGCACCAACGACGGCGGCCAGCAAGGCGATCGCACACAGCGAGCGCGGCAGCGCCGGCCACAGGCCCGGATGCTTGCCGTCGAGCCCGGCGAACTGCGCGCGCAGCGCATCGAAGCGATGGCCGGCGGCGCTCACGGCTTCTTCTCCGGCCCGCCCTTCGCATCCATCGCGATGGTGAATTCGTACAGGCGCCGCGCATCGCGCCCCTGCCCGAGGCTGGCGGCCTTGATCTCGACGAGCTCCGGCTGGCCCAGCCACTGCGCGCCAGCGTCGAGCGAGCGCAACAGCTCGGACACGCGCCCGTTCGACTGCGCATAGCCGGACAGCGACAGCCGCTCGGCCTGCTTCACCGACTTCAGCACCACGCCCTGTGGCACGCGCTCGACCAGTTCATCGAGCAGGTGCACCGGCGTGTTGCGGCTCGCCTGCAGGCGCTGCACCGCGACACGGCGAGCGTCGAGCGCCTCGATCTGCTGCCTCAGGTGACGGATCTCGCGGATGCTGGCATCGAGCGCCGCGTTCTCGGTCGTCAGCGCCTGGTTGCGCGCCTCCTGCAACGCGATCCGTCCGCCATTGAACGCGAACACCGCCAGCACGATGGCGAGGCCCAGCGTGCCGGCCAGTCCGAGCAGGCGCTTGAATTGCCGCTTGCGCTCGCGCCGCCGCTCTTCGCGCCATGGCAGGAGGTTGAGCTTCATCATGCGTCGAAGCTGCGCAATGCAAGTCCGCAGGCCAGCATGCAGGCCGACGGGTGTGCATCGACCTTGGGCTGCGCGCCGCCCGACCAGTATTGCAGCGGATCCGGCAAGCCGACCTGCACGCCGATGCGCTTCGACAGAGCGGCCGGCAGCTCCGGCACCGCCGCGCCGAGCAGGTACAGATGGTGCAATTCCGCATGCCCGGTCGCAGTCTGGAACAACTGAAACGCGCGATTGAATTCCTGGCAGATCGTGTCGATCGCCGCCGCATTGAGTTGTGCCGATGCCGGCCCCAGCTCGCGTTCGTACAGCAACGCGCCATCGAGCATGAAGAAGCAATGGCTGCGGTCGGGATCGAGCTGCAGCACCGCGACCAGCTGCGGCGCCGGTGCGCCGCGCGCGCCGTCGAGCAGCGCCACCGCCGACATCAGCGCATGCGATTCGACATCGACGATCAGCGGCTTCAGGCCGGCGGACGCCGCCAGCTCGGTGCGTTCGTCGATTTTTTCCTTGCGCGCCGCCACCAGCATCACGTCAATGCCGTCGGGCTGGTTCGCGCTCGGGCCGATGACCTCGAAATCGATGCCGATCTCGTCGCGCGCGAACGGCAGCGATGCGTCGGCCTCGGCCTCGACCTGCATCTCCAGCTCGTCCTCGGACAGGCTTTGGGGCAGCACCAGGAGTTTCTTGATGACTGCGCCAGCCGGAAGCGCGAGCGCCGCATGACGCAAGCGGCTGCCGCTTTCATGCAGCGCTTCGCGCAGTGCGTCGTGGACCGCATCCCGCAGCACGATGCTGCCATCCCGGACAGCTCCCTGGGGTAATGGCCTGTGTGCGTAATGCGCGACCCGGGGCTGGCGATCGCGCGCGAATTCGACCACGCGCACGCCGCCGGCGCCGATGTCGACGCCCAGCACCGGCACCTGCGACTGCCCCCACCAAGAACCGAAAGCCAGCATCCGCGCTCACTCCGTATTGTCAATTTCGAAACGAAGGCCGATGCTAGCAAGCGGATTTCCGTGGTGTAAAGCGACGGTGATTGCACGTTGTCAAATGCCGACGCGAATCTTGCGGCGATCAAGGCTGCAAGACATGACATGACGCTTTGTCATGATGGATCACGACAGTGAATGACGAGGGGCAGCCGCTATAATGATCCCCATCAATCACCGTCGCATTCCCCCTGCTGCTGAATGAATACCAAGTCCCCCGCCGATGGCACCGAAGAAGGAAACAGCCGCGGCAAATTGCCAGCCCCCGCAAAATTGGCACTGAGCGTGTTCGGTGTTCTTACCGGTCTTGCGGTAATCGGAGTATTGCTGCTCAGCTTCATGCTGATGATGGCCTACCCGAACCTGCCCGACATCGACTCGCTGGCCACTTACCAGCCGAAGATGCCCTTGCGCGTTTTCTCCGCCGATAACGTGCTGATCGGTGAATTCGGCGAGGAGCGCCGCAGCCTGGTCCGCTACAAGGATATTCCGAAGGTGATGAAGCAGGCGGTGCTGGCGATCGAAGACGATCGTTTCTACGAGCACCACGGCGTCGATTACTGGGGCATCCTGCGCGCCGCCGTTCACAATGCGCTCGGCGGCAGCCGCCAGGGCGCGTCGACGATCACGCAGCAGGTCGCGCGCAACTTCTTCCTGTCGAGCGAACAGACGATCAAGCGCAAGCTGTATGAAGTGCTGCTGGCATGGAAGATAGAAAAGACGCTGACCAAGGACCAGATCCTCGAGCTGTACATGAACCAGATCTACCTGGGACAGCGCTCGTATGGCTTCGCGTCGGCCGCGCAGATCTACTTCGGCAAGAAGCTCTCCGAGATCACGGTGGCCGAAGCGGCGATGCTGGCCGGCCTGCCGAAAGCGCCGTCGGCAAACAACCCGGTGGTCAACCCGAAGCGCGCGAAGGCGCGCCAGCAGTACATCCTGCAGCGCATGCACGATCTCGGCTACATCACCACCGCGCAATACGAAGAGGCGCGCAACGAGAAGCTGAAGATCAAGATGGACAGCAATGATTTCGGCGTGCACGCGGAATACGTGGCCGAGATGGCGCGACAAATGGTGGTCGAGCAGTTCAAGGAAGACGCGTACACGCGCGGCCTGAACGTGTTCACCACGATCACCAAGGCCGACCAGGACGCGGCCTACATCGCGCTGCGTCGCGGCGTGCTCGACTACGAGAAGCGCCAGCCCTATCGCGGCCCCGAAGGCTACATGGACATCCCGTCCGACAAGGGCGAGGCCGAGGCAGCGATCGAATCCGAACTGGCCGAGCATCCGGACAGCGATGGCCTGGTGTCGGCCATCGTGCTGTCCACCGGTGCGAAGACGCTGCGCGCGGTGCTCGCGTCCGGCGAGGAGATCACGATTGCCGACGGCGCGCTCGGCATGGCCGCCAGCGCGCTGACCGACAAGACGCCGGCGAACAAGCGCATCCGGCGCGGCGCGATCATCCGCGTGATGCAGGAAGGCAGCGGCTGGTCGGTGATTCAGCTGCCGGAAGTGGAGTCGGCCTTTGTCGCGGTGAACACCGAGACCGGCGGCATCCGCGCGCTGGTCGGCGGCTTCGACTTCAACCGCAACAAGTTCAACCACGTGACGCAGGCGTGGCGCCAGCCCGGTTCATCGTTCAAGCCCTTCATCTACTCGGCGGCGCTGGAAAAAGGCTTCTGGCCGGGCACTGTCGTCAATGACGCGCCGCTGAGCTTTGACGCTTCGCAGACCGGTTCGCAGGCGTGGGAGCCGAAGAACTACGACGGCAAGTACGAAGGGCCGATGTCGATCCGCAAGGGCCTGACGAAATCGAAGAACATGGTCTCGATCCGCATCCTCGACAAGATCGGGCCGGCGTATGCGCAGGAGTATGTGACGCGCTTCGGTTTCGAGGCCGAGAAGAACCCGCCCTACCTGACGCTGGCGCTCGGCGCCGGCTCGGTCACGCCGCTGCAACTGGCCGGCGCCTATGCAGTGTTTGCCAACGGCGGCTACAAGATCAATCCCTACCTGATCTCGAAGATCACCAGCAGCGACGGCAAGCCGCTGTTCCAGGTAACGCCCGAAAAGGCCGGCGACGAGACGCTGCGCGTGATCGATGCGCGCAATGCCTACGTGATCGACAGCATGCTCAAGGACGTGGTGAAGCACGGCACCGCGACGCGTGCGCTGGCCTTGAAGCGCGCCGACATCGCCGGCAAGACCGGCACCACGAACGATTCCATCGATGCGTGGTTCGCCGGTTACCATCCCAACCTCGTCGGTGTCGCATGGATAGGCTTCGACAAGCCCCGGAACCTCGGCAACAAGGAAACCGGCGGCGGCCTCGCGCTGCCGATCTGGATCAGCTACATGGCCAAGGCGCTGCCCGCGCTGCCGGTCACGGAGCGCGAGGTACCGGCGGGCGTGACGACGCACAATGGTGACTTCATGTACACCGAGTATGTCGATGGTGGCAGCGTGAACCAGCTCAACGGACAGGGCGGCGAAGACAAGCCGGCCGGCGCGCCGGCACCAGACGCAGCGCCGGCGAAGGAAGCGCCGAAGGAAGGAACGAAGAGCGAGATCTTCTGATTACGCGGCGATGGTGAGCGGCTCTCCGGCCTGTCCGCTGGCCAGCCGTGACAGCGCCGCGTACAGCTCGGAGCCGTCGCGGGTGTCGAGCCAGCGGCCTTCATTGAGCCGGTAGTGGAAGCCGCCGGCACGCGCGGCGACCCAGATCTCCTGCATCGGCGCTTGTGTGTTGACGATGATCTTGCTGCCGTTGTCGACGAACTCGATCTCCAGCACATTGCCGCTGCGGCTGCACTCGACATCGACGTCGGCCGCGTCGCCGGCGCGCTCGAAGGCGGCCTCGACATCGTCGAGCACGCGCCCGGCGACGGTCAGGAATTCGGTTTCGGTCATGCTAAACTCCAGAGGAAAATCCATGCGCGCCGCCCCCGGGGGCGCGTCCCGCCCGCAGGACAAGACTCTCGATGCGCAAACTTCTCTGCATTCTAGCGATGATCGCCGCGGCCGGCTTGAATGCCTGCGGCCAGGTCGGTCCGCTGTACCTGCCTGACCAGAAACCGGCAGCCGACTCCCGCGCCACCAAGGCCGAGACGCCACCGCTCGACAACTCCGATCAATCTGTCAATCCCTGACCATGTCGCATTTTGAATACCGCGGCGATGCGCTGCACGCCGAAGCCGTGCCGCTCGCGAAAATCGCCCGTGAACTCGGCACGCCCACCTATGTGTACTCGCGCGCCGCGCTGACCGAAAACTACCTCGCGTATGCGAACGCCTGCCGCGCCCATGGCCGCGGCGATCAGGGCGCGCTGGTCTGCTACTCGGTGAAATCGAACTCCAACCTCGCGGTGCTGAACCTGCTCGGCCAGCTCGGCTCCGGTTTCGACATCGTGTCCGGCGGCGAGCTGCTGCGCGTGATTGCGGCCGGCGGCGACCCCCGCAAGGTGATCTTTTCCGGCGTCGGCAAGTCGCGCGAGGAAATGAAGCTCGCGCTGTCGCACGACATCCTGTGCTTCAACGTCGAGTCGATTCCCGAGCTGCACCGTCTCAATGAAGTCGCTGGCGGCCTGGGCAAGCGCGCGCGCGTATCGCTGCGCGTGAACCCGGACGTCGATCCGAAGACGCATCCGTACATCTCGACCGGCCTGAAGGAAAACAAGTTCGGCATCGCGTTCGAAGATGCGCTCGACACCTACCGCGTCGCCGCCGGCCTGCCTAGCATCGAGGTGACCGGCATCGACTGCCACATCGGCTCTCAACTGCTCGACGACGCGCCGCTGCTGGAAGCGCTGGACAAGGTGATCGAGCTGGCGGACCAGCTGCATGCGATAGGCATAGACCTGCACCACCTCGACATAGGCGGCGGCATAGGCATCACCTATGACGACGAGAAGCCGGTCGCGGTCGCCGACTACCTGTCGCGGCTGTTCGCGCGTGTCGACCGCTGGCGCAAGGAAAAATACGACGGCAAGGCGATCAGCGTGATGTTCGAGCCCGGCCGCTCCATCGTCGGCAATGCCGGCGTGCTGCTGACCGAGGTGCAATACCTGAAGCATGGCGCGACGAAGAATTTCGCGGTGGTCGACGCGGCGATGAACGACCTGATGCGCCCGGCGATGTACGAGGCCTGGCACGGCGTGCAGCCGCTGCAGCGCCGCGGCGCGGGAGCGAAGGAATACGACGTGGTCGGACCGGTGTGCGAATCCGGCGACTGGCTCGCGCGTGGCCGCACGCTGTCGCTCGAGCAGGGCGACCTGCTGGCCATCATGTCAGCCGGCGCTTACGGCATGACGATGGCTTCGAACTACAACACGCGCGGCCGCGCGGCCGAGGTGCTGGTCGATGGCGACAACTTCACGGTGATACGGCAGCGCGAGAATCCGGCGGATTTGTTTGCGCTGGAAATCATCCCGAAGTAAGCGCTGTTTGGCAGCCCTGGTGGGTTTCGCTCAACCCACCCACTCACCCCGGATCCTTCGCCCCCATCTCCACCGCGAGGCTGCGCGCAGCCTGCCAGCGCAAAAAAACCCTCACTCCCAGCAGCAGCGCGACGATGGCCCCCATCAATATCGGCTCGCCGAAATTGTGCTTGCCCGCCCGCATCCACCAGAAGTGCAGGATTGCCAGTGCTGCTATCACGTAGATCAATCGATGCAGCTGCGCCCAGTGTCGCCCTAGCCGCCGCTGCATCGCATTCGTACTGGTCACGGCCAGCGGGATCAGCAGCACGAATGCACTGAAGCCCACCGTGATGAACGGCCGCTTCTTCACATCCTTCCACATCTCCGCGAGATCGAAAAAATGATCGAACCAGATGAAGGTGGTGAAGTGCAGGCAGGCGTAGAAGAACGCAAACAGGCCCAGCATGCGGCGCAGCCGGATCAGCCAGTTCTGACCGGTGAAACGGCGCAGCGGCGTGACCGCCAGCGTCAGGCAAAGGAAATACAGCGTCCAGTCACCGGAAGCGCGCGTGATGTATTCGATGGGGTTCGCGCCCAGCTTGTCCTGAAAGCCCATCAGCACCACGCGCAGCAGCGGCAGCAGCGCCAGCACGAACAGCGTGCGCTTGAGCAGGCTCAGTTGCGCAGCGGTCGGCGTCATCGCATCAGTAGAACTTCTTCAGGTCCATGCCGGCGTACAGGGACGCGACTTCCGGATAGCCGTTGAACATCTGCGTCTTGCGCTTCTTCGTGAAGAAGCCGTCCTCGCCGATGCGGCGCTCGCTGCCCTGCGACCAGCGCGGGTGGTCGACCTCGGGGTTCACGTTCGAGAAGAAGCCGTACTCCTCCGGCGCGACCTGGTTCCACGCCGTCTTCGGCTGCGTTTCGGTGAAGCGTATTCGCACGATGGACTTCGCGGACTTGAAGCCGTACTTCCAGGGCACCACGATGCGCACCGGCGCGCCGTTCTGGTTGGGCAGCACCTGACCGTACATGCCGAAAGTGAGCAGCGTCAGCGGATGGTTTGCCTCGTCGATGCGCAAGCCTTCGACATACGGCCAGTTCAGCACGCGGCTGCCGATGCCGGGCATCTGCGCACGGTCGGCCAGCGTGGTGAACTCGACGAATTTCGCATTGCCGGTCGGCTCGACCTTGCGGATCAGCTCCGCGAGCGGGAAGCCGACCCACGGTATCGCCATCGACCAGCCCTCGACGCAGCGCAGCCGGTACAGGCGCTCTTCCATGGGTGCGAGCTTCAGCAGGCTGTCGAGGTCGAGCGTCATCGGCTTCTTCACTTCGCCGTCGATGCGCACGGTCCACGAACGCGGCCTCAGCGTGCCCGCCAGCATCGCGGGGTCGGCCTTGTCGGTGCCGAATTCGTAGAAATTGTTGTAGGTGGTCGCATCCGAATACGCAGTAGGCTTGTCGGGCGCGATGTATTTCGCGTTGCGCTGCGCAGGCAGTTGCTGTCGCTGCGCCGCATCCGCCGCCGTCGCCGCATCGGCAAGACCGGCGACGGCCATGGTTCCGGCCGCCATCTGCTGCATGAACAGGCGGCGCGAGGCCGCGATCTCGCGCGGCGTGATTTCGGAAGGAAGCGGATCGTTGGGTCGAGGAATCCTGATCAGCATGACTATCCCCACAATTGAACAAGGCTGCCGCAGCAGCCTTGATTGGATCAGAGTTCGCCGTAAGAGTGCAAACCCGACAAGAACATGTTCACCCCCAGAAACGCAAAGGTCGTCACCAGCAATCCCGTCACGGCCCACCATGCGGCGACTTGCCCGCGCAGGCCTTTCATCAGGCGCATGTGCAGCCACGCGGCATAGTTCAGCCAGACGATCAGCGCCCAGGTTTCCTTCGGGTCCCAGGACCAGTAGCCGCCCCAGGCTTCGGCCGCCCACAACGCGCCGAGGATGGTCGCGATCGTGAAGAAAGCAAAACCGACGGCGATCGCCTTGTACATGATGTCATCCAGCACTTCCAGCGGCGGCAGGCGGTCTTCGAGCACGCCTTTCGATTTCAGCAGGTAGGCCACGCCGACCATGGCGGCCAGCGCGAAGGTACCGTAGCCGATGAAGTTCGCCGGCACATGGATCTTCATCCACCAGCTCTGCAGCGCCGGTACCAGCGGCTGGATTTCCTGCGCGCCGCGGCTGGTCATGTACCACAGCAGGAAACCGACGGCGGCCGAGATGATGATCATCACGAACGGGCTGACGGCGCGCGTTTCGTACTTCTGCTCGTAGAACATCAGGAACAGCGCGGTGATGAGGCAGAACAGCACGAACACTTCGTACAGGTTCGACACCGGGATGTGACCAATGTCAGCGCCCAGCAGGTAGGACTCGTACCAGCGTACCATCATGCCGGTGAAGCCCAGCAGGATCGCCGCCCAGCACAGCTTGCTGCCGACCGCGCCGCCAAAGGCCGAGCGCGCCGCCAGGCCGCCCCAGTGGAACAGCGTGGACAGGAAGAACAGCGTGCTCATCCACAGGATCGCGGACTGGCTCGAGAGCATGTACTTCAGGAAAAAGCGGTTCTGCGCCGCCTCGAGATTGCCGCCGTAGAAGTAGATGCCGGCCAGCGACAGCGCGGCGATCAGAACCGTCAGCGTGCGCGCCGATTTCCAGTACCAGCCCAGTCCCGCGAAGGTGGGCACGGCCGCCAGCAGGATGCCCTTTTCATAAATGTCCATGAACTCGCCGTAGCGGTTCAGCGCGAACAGCGCGCCTGCCAGCAGCAGCGCGGCAAACAGCCAGTCGAGCACGCTGCGGCCTTTCAGCAGGCCGGGGTTGTCGGTATAGGTGTCGGTGAGTTCCATGTTCTGTCTCCGGGCGTTGCGCATCGATGCGACGCGACGCAAAGTATAGTGCAGCGCCCCGGCTCTTGCCGGAGCGCGATACGCTTGCTTACGCAGCCGGCAGCCGGCCTTTCAGGCGCTCGAATTCCTTGTCGAAATCGAGGCTGCGGCGCTGCGTGCTCATCGCCATCAGCGAGTGCGTGCCGCCCTCTGCATCCGGGCGGATCCAGATCCACAGCCGACGCTCGCGGATATAGATCATCGAGAACACGCCCAGCACCAGCAGCAGGCAGCCGAGGTAGACCACGTTCTTGCCCGGCGAGCGCGTCACCTGGAAGACCGAGGCCTTGACCTCGTCGAAGCCCTTCAGCTGCAGGTAGACCGGCGCGCCGTAGAAGAAGGCGTCGGCCAGCGCGTCGGTCGCGTGCTGCAGGAAGCGGCCGTTGGCCTCGTTCATCGCGACCGGCGGCAGCGCTTCCTTCTCATGTGCAGCCTGCCAAAGTTCCCACATCGCGCCGTTCAGGATCTTCATGAAAATGTCGGCCGTCTTTTCCTGCTGCTCCTTCGGCAGCCGCTCGATGAAGCGCGCCACCGCGATGTAGCCTGACGCCTCGGCATTGCCGGCAAATACCGTCAGTCCGCGCAACGCCGAGGCCTGCAATTGCTCGCGCAACTGCGGCGTCGCAGTTGCGCCGAGCGGCACGTTGGCCGCATAGCGGCGCGCCGCTTTTTCGCGCAGCGCCGGATCCAGGATCGCCGCGCGCAGCAGCATCCATTCGTCGACGCTGCCCTTGGCGTCGGCCGGGATGCGCAGGTAGCGGAATCCCTCGGACGGGTTGTCGCGCACGCCGGCGAGGAAGTATTCGCCGCCGTCGATCTTCACCGGCAGCATGTAGTTGCTGAACTCGCGCGCCTGGCCGTTCTTGTCGCGCAGCTTGTACTGCACGCTGGGGCCGATGTTCTTCAGGTCCTTGGCCTTGTCCGGGTTCGCGGCCGAGCCGAGGTGCTGCTCGAGGCCTTTCGGCTGCTTCACCGCGCGCGTGTCCTGCGAGCCGGCGGAGATGTTCTCGACGTTGAACGGACGGAAGCCCGACCATTCGATCGTGTACTCGGCATCGCCGCCGGCGAGCTTGGATGCCTTGCCGACCTCGCCTTCGAGCTTGAACGGCACGTTGCGCTCGCCGGCCATCGGGTAGCCGACCAAGCTCAGCCGGCTGCCGCCATCTTCGAAGCTGGACTGGTAGACCGCGAGTCCCTTGTAGATCAGCGGCTCGTTGACCTTGATGGTCGCGGGGAAGCGCTTGCCGGTTTCCTTGTCGATCACGATCACGTTGCTGGCGAACAGCTTCGGCATACCGGTCGAGTAGAAATCGACGATGAATTTTTCCAGCTGCAGCGTGAACGGCAGGTCCTGGATCAGCACGCCCTCGCCGGCCTGCAGGATCGTGGTATCGCTGGTCTGGCCTTCGGGAATCAGCGTATTGCCGCGGAAGGTGATGTTGCCAGTGCCGAGCCGGTGCTTGGCCGGAATCTCGGAGATCACGCTATTGCCCTTGAACGGCTCCTTGCCAAACAGCCATTGCTGCGCGCGGATCGGCAAGTTGGAGTCGAGCAGGCCGCCGACGCAGATGATGACGATGGCCGAGTGCGCGAAGATATAGCCGAGCTTGTTGGCTGCGCCCTGCTTCGCGGTCAGCAGGGTCGCGCCGTCCCTGGCCACCAATTTCACCTGGTAGCCGGCGGCGGCCACACGCCTTGCGGCCTCCTGCGCGACCTTGTCGACACTGCCGGCGCTGGTCCACTCGGCGTGATGATGAAAATTGCGCAGCGACTGCTCGCGCACGTTGTCGCGCCAGCTCTTCATGTCGGCCAGCATCTTCGGCGCATTGCGCAAGATGCACAGCGAAGTCGACACGACCAGGAAGGCCATGATCAGCAGGAACCACCAGGCTGAATAGACCGAGTAGATCGAGAAGCGCGCGAACACCTCGAACCAGAACGGGCCGAACTGGTTCACGTAGTTCGGCGCAGGCTCGTTCTGCAGCACCACGGTGCCGATGATGGAGGCGATCGCAATCACGGTCAGCAGGCTGATCGCGAAACGCATAGACGACACCAGCTCGATCAGTTCGGTGCCAGGGGCGCGTTTGGCCGCCACCGCGCCTTGCGCAGCGGTGATTGGCGTATCGATATTTTCCAGATTGTCCATTCCGTCTCGACAAAGAAAAAAGGGGCGGCGCATGGCCACCCCCAGGTCAGTTGCTGCCGCTTCCGCTGATTGTATTTTTTTCCGGAAGCGCGTCGATTACTTCAGGCCGGCGATGTAGTCTGCCACGGCCTTCATCTCGTCGTCCGTCAGGCGCTTGCCCACCGCCGTCATCTGCGCCGAGTTGCTGCGAGCGCCAGTACGGAAGTTGGTCAGCTGCGCGACGGCATAGTCCTGGTGCTGGCCGGCGACACGCGGATACTGCGCCGGGATGCCTGCACCGTTCGGGCTGTGGCAGCCTGCGCAGGCCGGCACGTTCTTCTCGGCGATACCGGCACGATAGATCTTCTTGCCCCACTCAACCGTGTCCTTGTTCTTCGCCGAGCCCGGCGCCTGTTTTTGCGAGGCGAGGTAGGCGGCGAGGTTGTTGATGTCGTCTTCGGACAGCGCCTTGGCGATCATCGTCATCACCGCGTTGTTGCGGTTCGGGCCTTGGAAGTCGTGCAGCTGCTTCTTCAGGTAGGCGTCATGCTGGCCAGCCAGTTTCGGGTTCTGCGGGATGCCCGAGTTGCCGTTGGCGCCATGGCAGGCGACGCAGGCCATCACGCCACGCGCAGCGTCACCGGCGTTGTACAGCTCGGCGCCCTTGGCAGGGTCGACGGCCGGAGCAGCCTTCTGCTCCTCGGCAAATGCCACCGCGGACGAAGCCAGCAGCGCGATGGAGACGAATTTCACGAACGACGAAAGAGCACGATTCATTCAAACACCCGGGGATTTATTGATTTGGTTTACGCCGAAATACAGCCAGTCATTGTACTACAATGACGACCTGAAACCCCGCACCGGCCTGCCGATTTCCCCTTATCTCCGTTCCTGACCGCCCATGTCCGTACTCTGGCAAGCCCGATTTTTCACGACCGTCAACCGGCTACAGGATTTGCCAAAATATAAAGTGCCGGAGATCGCCTTCGCCGGGCGCTCGAACGCGGGCAAGTCGACCGCCATCAACCTGCTGTGCAACCAGAAGAAGCTCGCGTTCGCGTCGAAGACGCCGGGACGCACGCAGCACATCAATTTTTTCTCGATCGGCGGCGCGCATGTCGGCCAGCACCGCAAGGACGCGACCCGTACCGAAGAGATTCGCGCCTTCCTGGTCGACCTGCCGGGCTACGGCTACGCGGAAGTGTCGGGTTCGGCCAAGGATCACTGGCAGCTGCTGCTGGGCCGCTATGTTCAGGCGCGCGAGCAGCTGGTCGCGCTGGTGCTCATCATGGACGCACGCCGGCCTTTCACCGAGCTCGACACCGAGATGCTCGAGTGGTTCGCGCCGACCGGCAAGCCCATTCACTGCCTGCTCAGCAAGGCTGACAAGTTGAACCGCAGTGAACAGGCCGACGCGATGCGACTCGCGCGCTCGGTGCTGTCGAGCTATGTTGACGAATCCGGCCAGCCTCTGCCATTCTCGGTGCAACTGTTTTCGGCGCTCAAGCGCACCGGGCTCGACGAGGCGGATCGGACGATACAGACGCTGCTGGGCCTGGACGTGCCCGCTGCCGATTCCGATGCCGAGCCTGTCGACGACGAATAAAAAAACCCTGGAGAAAGGGGAAGGTCTCCAGGGTTCAACGCTGCCTCGCCTTCAAACGAGCCAGCCCCGCTCAGGGAGGAGAAGCGGGAGGTGAGCAATCACCCGTTTGTCTGAGAGGCGGGACCGCCAAAAGTTCAGCCGGCCGCGGGCAAGCAGCGGCCGGCACTGCATTCGACAACCTTGAACCCGAACCATTGAGAAGCCCATGACGATAGACTCGCTGTCCCAGTTCCCGGCCATCCGCATGCGCCGCATGCGCAAGGATGCGTTTTCGCGCGCGATGATGCGCGAGAACACAGTCACTGCGGCCGACCTGATCTATCCGGTGTTCATCCTTGACGGCCAGAATCGCCGCGAACCCGTGCCGTCAATGCCGGGCGTCGAGCGCGTGTCGGTCGACCTGCTGTTGCCGATCGCGGAAGAATGCGTGGCGCTCGGCATACCGGTGATGGCGCTGTTCCCGGTGATCGATGCGTCGCTGAAGACGCCCGACGGCATCGAGGCGACCAATTCGGAAGGGCTGGTGCCGCGCGCAGTGCGCGCGCTGAAAGAGCGCTGCCCCGGGCTGGGCATCCTGACCGATGTCGCACTCGACCCGTATACCAGCCACGGCCAGGATGGCGTGATCAATGACGACGGCTATGTGCTCAACGACGAGACCTCGGCGATCCTCGTGCAGCAGGCGCTGGTGCAGGCAGCCGCCGGCGTCGACATCGTCGCACCGTCTGACATGATGGACGGACGCATCGGCGCAATCCGCGCGGCGCTGGAAGCTAACGGCCATATCTACACCCGCATCATGGCCTACTCCGCAAAGTACGCATCGGCCTTCTATGGCCCGTTCCGCGACGCGGTCGGCTCGGCCGCCAACCTCGGCAAGGGCAGCAAGGCGACCTATCAGATGGACCCGGCCAACAGCAACGAGGCGCTGCGCGAGGTTGGCCTCGACCTTGCCGAAGGCGCCGACATGGTGATGGTCAAGCCCGGCATGCCCTACCTCGACATCGTGCGCCGCGTGAAGGATGAATTCAGGGTGCCGACCTTCGCCTACCAGGTCAGCGGCGAGTACGCGATGATCAAGGCCGCCGCTCAGAACGGATGGCTCGATCATGACAAGACGATGATGGAGGCGATGCTGAGCTTCAAGCGTGCGGGCGCGGATGGCGTGTTGACCTATTTCGCTCGAGAGATCGCGCGCATCCTTAAGTAGACAAAGGTTCGCGAACAACTCACCCGGAAGAACCTGCAGTTCGATTAATGCGAGAAAACATCTTTAATCGAACCTCTTCGGAAAAATTGTTACTTAAAAGTGACGCTTTCTGGAGAAAACCGCAATGGATGCAAATATTTCGGGTGGCACGCCTAAGTACTTTGTCTATGACGTAGGCGGACAAACTGACTTGTCCGGAGGAAAAAAAGCCGATAAGTTTTTTATCGGAAGCAAGATTGGACTCGTTAATATCGAGGGAGAGTTGAAGGCCGCGGTCATTTTTGAGCGTATTCCCGTTAAAAATCTGTCGGCAATCAATCCTGACAAGCGACGGGAAGCCAAGCGAGCGGCATCTGAAGGTGTCCAGAATTTCAAGCGGATGCTCGAAAGTTTTGGCATGAAAACCTTGACCGCTGAACGTCTCACCAATATTTCCCTGATTTCGGAAAAACGCCTCGGAAGTCGGAACGCGCTTGATCTGCAGCACTTCGAAGAAACGGCGATCGCCAAGCTAACGATTCCGGTGATCGTCTCGGCTGCAAACAACGACCAGCGCATCCAGCAGCCCGCCGAGATCGTGAAGGAGAGGACGGCAAAACAGGCCACCCGCACCCGTCCTGTCCCGCCTTCCGGCAAATCACAGGGCGCGAAGCCACTCCCCAGTCCACCGACCATCAAGGCGCGAAGCAAGCCGCCGGCAAAGCCACTTCCGCCGGTTCCACCGAGGACTCAGCAAGCACCCAGAGGCGGGCAGGCGAATCAAGCGTCCACGACTTTGCGCCCAAATGACGACGCGGAACAATAAGGATGCCAAGCTCGTTTCATCGCTCCGGCAACCTGCTACGCACACCACAGGTGAAAATGCTCAGGTTCGTCGATACCGAGAATTCGGTGATTCCTCAAAAACCGCGCACCCCGACTCAGTCTGGTGAAATCATCCTGACTGAACTGCCTCCGAAAATCGAACAAGGCCCGCGTCAAGAGCGGGCCTGATCCCGAAAGAATTTATTTGTTCGGCTGTGGCGTGATGCGCAGATAAGGCTTCGGGGCTGTGAATCCTTTCGGATACTTCTGCCTGATCACGGCCTCGTCCTGCACCGACAGCGGAATGATCACGTCATCGCCATCTTTCCAGTTTCCCGGGGTCGCGACCGTGTAGCTGTCGGTCAGTTGCAGCGCATCGATCACGCGCAGCACTTCGTCGAAATTGCGGCCGGTGCTCATCGGGTAGGTGATCATCAGCCTGACCTTCTTCTTGGGGTCGATCACGAACAGCGAGCGCACGGTCGCTGTTTCCGACTGGTTCGGATGAATCATGTCGTACAGCGCGGACACCTTCTTGTCTGCGTCAGCGATGATCGGAAAGCCGACGACGGTCTTCTGCGTTTCCTCGATGTCCTTGATCCATTTCTGGTGCTGGTCCGCCGGATCGACCGACAGCGCGATCGCCTTCACGTTGCGCTTGTCGAATTCGGGCTTGAGCTTTGCGGTCAGGCCAAGCTCGGTGGTGCAGACCGGCGTGAAGTCTGCCGGATGCGAAAACAGCACGACCCACGCATCACCCGCCCAGTCATGGAAACGGATGCGGCCGATCGACGAATCCTGTTCGAAATCAGGCGCGGTATCTCCAAGATGCAATGCCATGATGCCTATCTCCTTCCGTAAACAATGTGTACAGGCTGCCAATATAGGGGCTGACCATGCACGGGGCAAAGACAATCTCGCTCTTTGCAAATAGCGGGCTTTGATAAGGCGCTACTCAGCCTTTTGCAGCGCCTGCAGGAATTGTGCCGGTGGCTGGTAACCGATGACGCGCGTGCCAGGCACCTCACGACCGTTGGCGTCGAACAGGATGATGCCGGGCGGGCCGAACAGGCCGAAGCGCTTCAGCAAGGCCTTGTCGTCATCGCTGTTCGCAGTCACGTCGGCCTGCAGCAGCAGCATCTGATCGAGTTTTTCCTTCACGGCAGGATCGGTGAAGGTCAGCTTTTCCATCTCGATGCAGGACACGCACCAGTCGGCGTAGAAGTCGAGCATCACGCGCCGTCCGCCGGTGTTCGCCAGCGCGTCATCGAGTTCGGCAACGCTGCGCACGCGGGTGAACGCGGTCTTCTGGTGCTGCTGCCCGCGCAGGTGGGCCAGCGGAGACCACGCATCGCGACCTCCCGTGGCCGCGCCCACCAGTTGCACCGCGCCGAGCGCGACGAACGCTGCACCGATGATGCGCGCGCGCCAGCCAAGCGCCTTCGCGCGCAGCAATGCCACGCCGTAGCCGGCGCCGAGCAAGCCCCAGCCCAGCATCAGCAGCCAGCCGGGCAACAGCGACGCGACCATCCACAGCGCAAGCGCCAGCATCAGCACGCCGAAGAAATGCTTCACCGTCTGCATCCATGCGCCTGCGCGTGGCAGCAGCGAGCCGGCCGACACGCCGACCAGCAGCAACGGCACGCTCATGCCCACGGCCATCGCGAACAGCGCGCTGCCGCCGATGAGCACATTGCGCGTCTGGCTGATGTAGACCAACGCACCGGCCAGCGGCGCGGCCACGCAGGGCCCGACAATCAGGGCCGAGATCGCGCCCATCACGAACACGCCGAGCAGCTTGCCGCCGCTCTGCCGCTCCGAGAGCCGGGTCAGCGCAAGCTGCAGCGACGCGGGCACCTGCAGCTGATAGATATCGAACATCGACAGCGCCATCACCGCCATCAGTGTTGCGAACGCAGCGAGTATGGTCGGGCTCTGCAGCGCAGCGGACAGCCCCTCGCCGGCCAGTCCGGCGGCGATGCCGAGCGCGGTATACACGAGCGCCATGCCCAGCGCGTACGCGACCGACAGCAGGAAGCCGCGACGGCGGCTGGTCTGTGCGCCCTCGCCGGCGATGATGAAGGAAAGGATGGGCACCATCGGCAGCACGCAGGGCGTGAACGACAGGCCGAGGCCGAGCAGCAGGAACAGCGGCAGGATCAGCGCCAGCCGGCCGCTGGCCAGCGAGGACTCGATACGCCCCATTTCTCCGTTGGCGGCCGGGACCGCGACATCGTCACCGGCGCCGGCATCAGCACCGGCGGGCGAAAGCTTCGCCACCGATTCCATCGGCGGATAGCACAGTCCCTTGTCCGAGCAGCCCTGGCTAGTGACTCTCAGCGTGAAGGGGCCGGCGGCCTGCACCGGCAGCCTCAGCGTCAGCTGGCGCCGGAAAGTCTCGACCTCCTTCTCGAAATTGGTGTCGAACTTCACCTTGCCGCGCGGGATGTCGGCATTTCCCAGCGTCGCGCCGCTGGCTGCAAAGGCCAGCTTGTCGCGGTACAGGTAGTAGCTGTCGGCGATCTCGTAGCGGACCTCGATGGTTGACGCATCGACCATGCGCGCGCTGAAAACGAAGGCCTTCTCGGGCGCGAGGAAGTCGTCGGCAGCGGCGCTTGCGCCGCCACACAGCAGCAGCCCGGCCAGCAGGACTGCAAAAAGTTGGATAAGCTTTTCACGCATGGGTATCGGGCATTGTCTCGGCGGCGACCCAGTGCAGGTAGGGCGCGTAGCCCTCGGACAGAGGCCACGCGACGACTTCGGGCAGGTCGTACGGATGTGCTGCGACCAGCGCCTGTTGCAGTTGCGGGTAGTGCCGGCGCGTGGTCTTGACCAGCAGCGTGACCTCGGTCGCCTCTTCGACACGCCCCTGCCAACGGTAAACCGAATGTACACCGTGCAGGATGTTCACACAGGCCGCCAGCTTGGCGTCCACCAGCGTGCGCGCCACCGTGTGCGCGGTCGCGTTGTCCGGCGCATTTGTCATCACCATCAATATCTGTTCGTCCGACATGGCAGCCTCCGCTGTTACTTCAGCAGGCGCCTGCGGGTGAGCACGGTGGCAACGTAAAACGCCACCGCGCCAAAGGCCACGAGGATCAGCACATCGCGCGCCGGTTCATCGGGCAGGCGCCCCAGCAGCAATGGTCGCACAAGACGGACCGCCGCGCCGAGAGGCAGTATGCCGGCAACGGACTGCAGCCAGCCCGGCAGCTGCGCGATCGGGTAATAGACGCCGGACATGAAGATCATCGGCGTCAGTATCAGGGTGAAATAGTAGGTGAAAAAATCGTAGGCTTTCGCGATCGCGTTCATGATCAGTGCAATCGACGCGAAGGTCACGCCGGTCAGGAACAGCAACGGCGGCACCAGCAACGTGGTCGGATGCAAGCCGATGCCTAGACCGAACAGCACCAGCAGGATCGCCAGCCCGGAGATCATCGCCTTGCTGGCCGCCCACAGCATTTCGGCCAGCACGATGTCATCCAGATCCAGCGGCGTGTTCAGCAGCGATTCCCAGGTCTTCTGCACGTGCATGCGCGAGAAGGCCGAGTAAAGCGCTTCGAACGACGAGGCCATCATCACCGACATGCAGATCGAGCCGCTGGCAAGAAATTCGATGTAAGGCACGCCATCGATGTTCTGCAGCAGGCTGCCAAGCCCGTAGCCAAATGCAATCAGCGTGATCATCGGTTCGGCGATGTTTCCGATCACGCTGGCGACGGCAAGCTTGCGCCACACCAGCAGGTTGCGACGCCAGACCGGCACGAAGCGTGCGCTGAGGCTGGGCAGGCGATAAGTCAGTGCGCTCATCTCAGTCCCTCATTTCGCGGCCGGTGAGTTTCAGGAACAGGTCTTCGAGGTTGGCCGGCCGGTGCAGGTAGCGCAAGCCCTGCGCATGCGACAGACTCTGCAACAGCGGCTCGACCTGATTGGTATAGCAGAACACGGTCTCGCCGCTGACCTCGATGCGTTCGGCCAGCCCGCCCGCAGTCGCGGCCCACTGCGCGGCACTGTCGCCGTAGACTTCGACGACCTGCGATTCGATGTGGCGCGCGATCAGCTCGCGCGGCTCGCCTTCGGCGATCAGGCGACCATGGTCGATCACGGCGAGCCGGTGGCAGAGGCGCTCGGCCTCGTCCATGAAATGCGTGGTGAGCAGGATGGTCTTGCCGGCGGCCAGCAGGGTCTTCAGCCTTTCCCAGATCATGTGGCGCGCCTGCGGGTCGAGGCCCGTGGTCGGTTCGTCCATGAAGATCAGGTCCGGGTCATTGACCAGCGCGCGCGCCAGCGTCAGCCGGCGCTTCATTCCGCCGGACAGTTCGCCGATGCGCGCACTGCGCTTGTTCGTCAGATTGGAGAACTCGAGCAGCCAGTCAAGTCTGGCGACGATGTCGGCGTGGCGCATGCCGAAGTATCGGCCGTACACCAGCAGGTTTTCTTCGACGGTGAAGTCCGGATCGAGGCTGTCGATCTGCGGCACCACGCCGATGCGCAGGCGTGCGCTGCGTGCGTCACCCGGAACATCATGACCGACCAGACGGATCGTGCCGCCATCGGGCGCGGTCAGCCCGAGGCAGAGCTTCAGCGTGGTGGTCTTGCCCGCGCCGTTCGGCCCGAGCAGTCCATAGCACTCGCCGCGGCGCAATTCGAAGGACACGCCGTCGATCACGGTGTGCCGGGCTGCGCCTTCGCCATAGGACTTGCGCAGGTTCTCGACGGTCAGGATGGACATCGTGGTGTGTGCTTTCGTTGCCAGCAGTGATCTTGCCACAAGCAGGTCGCAAAAAACAAAAGCCAGGCATGAGGCCTGGCTTTGTCATTGAAGTGCATCCTTCGCTGCGGGATTTACTCCGCGACTTCAACGGCTTCGGTCGGCTCCGGACGGTCGACCAGTTCGACGTAGGCCATCGGCGCATTGTCGCCAACGCGGAACCCCATCTTCAGGATGCGCAGGTATCCGCCATTGCGTGCCTTGTAGCGCGGCCCGATCTCGGCGAACAGCTTGCCGACGATTTCACGGTCGCGCAGGCGCGAGAACGCGAGGCGCTTGTTGGCCAGCGTGTCGACCTTGCCCAGCGTGATGATCGGCTCGACGACGCGGCGCAGTTCCTTCGCCTTCGGCAGCGTGGTCTTGATCGCTTCGTGCTTCAGCAGCGAGACGGTCATGTTGCGCAGCATCGCGAGGCGGTGCGACGAGGTGCGGTTGAGTTTGCGAAGTCCGTGACGATGACGCATGATGTTTTCCTTTAAAGAGTATTAAATCCAGCTCTTCTATCGCCAACCCCTGAGGGTTGGCGCGGGCCGGTAATGTTGAATGAATGCCTGATTACTTCTCGAGGCCGGCCGGCGGCCAGTTCTCGAGCTTCATGCCCAGGGTCAGTCCGCGCGAGGCAAGGACTTCCTTGATCTCGTTGAGCGACTTGCGGCCCAGGTTCGGGGT
>JACCDI012183492.1_pt1 | contig 42388 bp, 28 predicted proteins | sample 7442791 | NCBI WGS metagenome assembly JACCDI01 (sample SAMN15323434, study PRJNA562643) | freshwater metagenome | isolation source: river surface water | place: USA:Blue River Watershed | collected 2017-08-15 | reverse complement strand
GTCCACTTTTAGTGGACTATGAAAATTTCTTTTTACCGTATCAGAACTTTTAAATTAAAAAGTAGGTGTCCACTTTTAGTGGACTATGAAAATTTCTTTTTACCGTATCAGAACTTTTAAATTAAAAAGTAGGTGTCCACTTTTAGTGGACTATGAAAATTTCTTTTTACCGTATCAACAAGTTGAAACTTACTTTGTTATAGAATCTTGATTATTGTCAAAATATTTTGACAATAATATACTTTGAAACTAAATCTAAACTTACTTTGAAACTAAATCTAAACTTACTTTGAAATGAATTTAGTTTAGATTTCTCATTATCCCAAAAATCCAAGCAAACCCTCCCTTCCACGTTCCTGCACGTCCCTATCACAGAAACACAAGCCTATCACAAAAACACATACTTCGTCGGAACTTCGTTCTAAGACATTTTAAAAGTAAAATATATACACAAGTGGAAGACAGTTAAAAAGACACAGAACCACAAATTCGAGGGTTGAAAAATTGTGTCTTATGTATTTTATAAATCAGGCCAAAAATTAAAAAGACACAATTTTATTTTCTCCCTTAAATAACCAGTAAAAAATAAATCCAGAAAGTGGAAAATCATAAATATAAATTCGACAACTTTTTTGACTAATAAAATACCAGTCAAAAAATCAGATTCAAAAAGAGTGGGTGCTGGGGTACCCCCTTACTCGTCTTACTGTTTCCAGAAATAGACACAATTCCAAATTTGATTCTGTCAAATTTTTGTGTCTTAGGAATTTATTGCACTGCGGTAATTTTGTAAACAAAGTTTCCTAGGTCTATGAAACTTTTACTGGTTATTTATCAGTAAAAATTTTAATCAGAAAGTGGAAAATCAGAAATATAAATTCGACAACTTTTTTGACTAATAAATAACTAGTCAAAAAATCAGATTCAAAAAGAGGGGTTGCTGGGGGTACCCCTTACTCACATTCCTATTTCCAGAAATAGACACAATTCCACTAAAAATCAATTCCATTTCTTGTGTCTTAGAAATTCGTTGTAGTGTAGTAATTTTTAGAATAGGTCTATAAAATTTTTACTGATAAATAACCAGTAAAAATTTTAATCAGAAAGTGGAAAATCAGAAATATAAATTCGACAACTTTTTTGCCTGGTATTTTATTAGTCAAAAAATAAAAGGGAAAAAGAGGAGGTACTGGGGGTACCCCTTACTTAAGTTGCTGTTTTTGAAAACAGACACAATTCCACTAAACTTCGTTCTAAAATTTGGTGTCTTAGAAATTAATGAACTATATGAAATTTTTGGAATTGGTCTATGAAATTTTTACTGGTTATTTATCAGTAAAAAATAAATCCAGAAAGTGGAAAATCAGAAATATAAATTCGACAAAAATATTTACCGGTAAATAACCAGTCAAAAAATCAGGTCCGAAAAGAGGGGGTGCTGGGGGTACCCCTTACTTAAGTTGCTGTTTCCAGAAATAGACACAATCTATTTTTGTGTCTATTCATTCAGATTTTGTGTCTTAGAACAAAGTTCCGACGAAGTTCCGACGAAGTTCCGACGAAGTTCTTTATTTATAATTACTAGCCCTAAGCACATTAAGGGGACTTGGTGCACCTGGTTTTGGAACTTTTACGTCTGATGTTTTCACTGATTCATTATACCTTTTTGGCTTAGGTGGCATCCTTATATTAGCTGATTGTGGTGTATCTGGCATTTTTATAAAGTCTATATTTATACTTTATAAGTGTTTTCAAAGACACATTAGTTTCAAAGCTTTTTTTGTGTCTTTTGCATTTAAGACACATCGCAGATTTATGGAATGTGGGTTTCAAGTGGATTCCATATTTTTACACATTTATTTTAGAATGTAGATTTTATGTGAATTGTGTATTTTATGTTCTGAGCTAGATTTTAGAATGAATAAGTTTTTTTAAATCTAGCTCAGAACAAAATTATATACTTATACCATCTGCATTTTTACACCTTCTACAAATTCTAATTCAAAATTTATATATCAGAACAAAATTATATACTTATACCATCTGCATTTTTACACCTTCTACAAATCTTTAACAATATATTATTTATATTAAAAATGTCAAGTCTAAAATTTGAATGTATTGAAGTGACTTATAATACAATTCTTGATAGACATGAAACATATAATACAATAAGAAAGTTAGCTCAGAAGGGTGCAAAGAATTCAGTTATTCCAAGTGCATATGTTATAAATATAAAGAATAAAACAGTAGCTTTAATTTTGTATGGAAGACAAGTTGAGTGGAGAAATTTAAACAAGCTTGACATAAGCGATACAATTAAAGCTACTATCAAAAAGGTTAACAAGGATAAGATTAATTCAACTATTATATCATTTAAAACTTTAGACCCTGATATTTACCCTGCAAATCTAAACTTAGAATTTAAGCTTCAGACTGAAGATGATGAAAGTTTAACATCGAATGAGGAAACACTTTGGGAGATAAAATCTCCTAAGATGACATCTGATATCTACATACAATGTAAAAATTGCTATTCGAAGGTCCTTTCAAAAAATTTGTATATAACATATAATAGATGTATCAAGTGTATCAATAAGAAAACTAACAAAGAGATCGCTGCTGAAAAGTACCTTGAACTTGACCCTAGCCAAATTATCAAGACATCAATTGAGCTTTTAGATGAATATGTTATTTTTGATAAAAGCTCAAATATGACAAAGAAGGAACATCTCAATAGAATAACTCAACTTGAAAATAGATTAGATGATATCACCTTAGCATTAAACACATTGCTTAAAGAAAATAATAAGTTGATGATTGTCAGCCAGATGCAACTTTATTTGATTAACATCGGAGATGCAGTGCAAATAGTTAAAAATCATTTTCATTGTCATCCTGGTCAGAATCCTATTCTGGAAGGTAAAAGGATTCTTCTATATGGATTAACAGACGATATAGACGGCACTATCGATAAGCTAAGCAAAATATTTAACTATATTGGTAAAGACAAATACAAAGTAAAGCTTATATCTAGCAGAAACACCGATTCAATGGTTGGTGATATCAAACTTAAAAATCTTCGTGAAAAGATTAATGAAAAAATCTCTTCTTATATATTTCACGACAAATGTGATTACTCCAATACATTTGATGACAAGCTTGTAATATGTAATGATGTAGAAATTGAATATATAGTAGATTCAATTAAAACTATTTAAGTAAGATATCTTACTTAAATAAACTGTTTAACACGGTTGTATACAGCATCAACCCAATCCATATGTTTATCAATAGTATCATATTTCTCAATAATATTAATCATAATGTTTTTAATATCGTCAGTAGATTTTCGGCCGATTACTTCGATAACCTTTTGACTAAAAAGTTCATTATCACTCTTAAAGTATTTAGCTATAGAAAATACCGGTAAATTTTTATTACTTATATCATATGTCTTCTCATATTTGGAGATTGGACTTACCGATATCCTTTTAGTGATATGACAATAAATCCTTTCACATAATGGATGCATGTAGATGTCCTCATCATTTTCAGGGATGAAAAATAGGTACCTAAAGATAATGCAACGTTGAATCTCAGACATGACAGACTCGTCATTCGTATCATAGAAGGGATATTGAAGCGTTGAGAACTCTTTAAGAGTTAGAGTACCGGATTTATGCTTACACAGTATAACATCTTCACCATTAAAGGTGCAACATAAATATTTACTGAATGACATCAAGAATCTTGTTTTAAGTGTATTTATAATTAATGGTATTTTATCATATGGTAGTATAACAATCTTTTCATCTAGAAAAGTACCAGTTTTACCAAGCTTGCAATGTAAAACAGCCTTATCAATTTTAATATGGGAAGTCACATCACCAATATGCTGACCTTCCCATATAGTAATTATATTAAGAGAATCGTTCAAGGACATTTTAAATATTTATCTAAATATTTAAAGGCAGTTTAATTTTTGATGTTAAACTATTTTATCTAAAAAGGATTTTGAGGCCGTTTCGATAAAATTCAATTTATAAATTTTATATTCTTTTATAGGATATAAAAAATGGAAGCAGTATTCACATTCGGGGATAAAGGTGAAGGCATTTTCGAAAATATCACCGATGTCGAAGCGATAGAAACAATCGATATCAAATTTAACAATACCGGAAAGTTCATCCCGGCTTTTATCTACTCCCAAAAGGAGCTAGACCACATTCAGGTAAATAATGCTGCTTACGAGGAGGCTCTGGCTAAAGCAAACTCTGAGCGCAATATAGTCCCTCCTGAACCAGAGCCTGTCATTCCTGAGTTTCCAAAGACAGGAAAGTACTTCTCACCGCGCCTTCTGGAAGAGCTTCAGAAGTTTACAAACCTAAAGGAGATTAACATTATCGCCGACGGCAGGCCAGTCGAAATGGATGATAGCTTTCCGACTTACTGCCAGGTCAATATCATCGACAGCACCTCTGACGGCGCTAAATCAGCAGTTCGTGCTGTCGTCCCTGTTATTAGCACACCGGCTGACCTCTTTGCTCTTATGCAGTCAACTAACACTGTCGAGATGGCAGATACATATACTCTTGCTAACGACATTGATATGACCGGATTTGTCTGTGAATCTATTGGTCGTATTAGTACACCTTTCACTGGAACTTTTGATGGTCAGGGGCACACCATTCGAATCGCTGATGTGAGTAGCTCTGTTTTTGGAGGTCTTTTCGGCCTCGTCACAACAGGTACAATTCAAAATGTAAATGTTGTATACACAAATGCTAATCTAACACTGAATGGTATTGTTGCTTCTGGTACAACTGTTTACAATGGAGGCCTAGTAGCCTTAATAAATGGTACAGGTAATGCTAATAGCTGTAATGTTGTTTATGATGGAAATGTTATTATAACAAGTACAATTACAAATGTTCGCAATAGCGGTTTTGGTAATCTTCAGAATGGTGCAATCTGTGATATGTGCACTCTAACAACAAACGGTACTATGACTTTCAACAAAGGACGCGGGAGTGGAGCTTTCGGAAATGTTTTGACCAACTGCACTCTGAGCAATTTCACATATACCGCAAAAGACGATATTGTTATTAATTCCACTTTTGCAAATTCCGCCGGATGTATAGGCATTGTTAGTGAATCTATTATTAATAATTTTACAGCTAATATAAATGGGAATTTATCTTTGGTTGGAATTAGAGGCGACGGCGGATGCATTGGTAATGCTGTTAATAATTCTCAAATTACCAATATTAATTGTACTTTTAAAAATATTACTATGGAAAATTCAATATTTACAATGGGTGGATTTGCCGGGACTATAGCTAATACCATTGTATCGAATGTTGTATTTAATGCAAACGATTTAACTATGAATTCTCCATACGATACTAGTATTTTCATTTCAGATGGGCCAGGGGCAACAATTTCAAACTGTAGCATTGTTTTAACAGGTAATGTTCTATCTTCGTGTTTATATTTCGGTGGATTATGTAGTTATATAGGAAACGAGACAACTACAACAATAACGGACTGCAACTGTCTCGTTAATAAAGATGTAAATTGTACTCAGAATGATAATGGTGGATATTTTGGTGGTATGTATGGTGTAATTAATAATATTCAGTTAATTTCAACTAATAACTCTGTCTTTTACGGAACCAATACGGAGTTCAATTCTGATAATATCGGAGGAATCGCAGGCAGGAACGACGGAAGCCATACCAACTCGATTGTCGTCTATAACAATTACACCTTCACTGGTATAAATGTCGCGACTAAGTTCGCAACAGGTACTGGTACAGAGACAAACTGTTTCGTCAACACTTTCTCATCTAATACATCGGTCATTCCGAACAATAACACTACCGATGTACTAGCGGCACTGTCTGAAGAACCGACGACGGCTTGGCTCAGTAGTCTCCTGAAGATTCGGCAGAATCTTGATGTATCGAATAACAGCCAGAGTCTGAGAAGCATATTTACATCTTCACCTGATACTTCAAATACGGCTAAGAACAATGCCCTCAATGTCAGTATGGCCTTTGCAGGTGTCGCCTACATCAACACAACGCCGTCTATTATTCAACCACTGCTCGTCAAGTACAGTTCCATTCTACCATCCAACATTCGGTACGCCGTCCCAGACGAGAACAATGAGATAGATGTCAGCGATGCAACGTCGTATTACATCTACCAGAACCCGGCATATATCGTCCCAGCTAACAAGACTATTCTGTCTAGCACAGAAGGGGATGGCAGTGTGGCCTTTGATACCGAAGTTGTCCCTGTTGGTTCCAAGACGACCATCAATGACGTCGTCTATAACGTCGTAGGTGTCGGCAGCTCTTTAATCGAGGTGGTCAAGGGTGGCAATGAAACAGTAAGCAGCAACAGTCTATCCATCGCCTTTGCTATTATTGCCGGTGTAATACTGCTACTAGTCGTCATCTTTACTTATCTATATGGTTGGCGTGGCTATATGTTTCTACCGGTCATCATCGCTATAGTTATGATTGTGATAGCAATAATATATGCTATCTAAAAAAGATATAGTTATTGTTATCGGATAATAATGAACCAAAGCCAGGTGCATCGAGAAAGTCGAGAATAAATACAAAGGGATTTTTGGAAGTAGAAATGTTTAAGGAATGATGAATCAAGTATTAAGATAAATCAGTTTTATTTTTAAAAATTTTATATTCTTTTTGCAGGATATAAAAAATGGAAGCAGTATTCAAGTTTTGGAAACAAGATTCGGGCGAAGGCATTTTCGAAGCCGGCTTCGAAAATATCACAGATGTCGAATCGATACAAACAATCGATATCGAATTTAACAACACCGGTAAGTTCATCCCGGCTTTTATCTACTCCCAGGAGGAGCTAGACCAAATTCAGGCAAATAATGCTGCATATGAGGAGGCAATGACTAAAGTAAATTCCAAACGTTATACAATCCCTCCTGAACCAGAGCCTGTCATTCCCGAGTTCCCCAAGACAGGAAAGTACTTCTCACCGCGCCTTCTGGAGGAGCTTCAGAAGTTTACAAACCTAAAGGAGATTAACATTATCGCTAACGGCAGGCCAGTCGAAGTGGATGATAGCTTTCCGACTTACTGCCAGGTCAATATCATCGACAGCACCTCTGACGGCGCTAAATCAGCAGTTCGTGCTGTCGTCCCTGTTATTAGCACCCCGGCTGACCTCTTTGCTCTTATGCAGTCAACTAACACTGTCGAGATGGCAGATACATATACTCTTGCTAACGACATTGATATGACCGGATTTGTCTGTGAATCTATTGGACGTATCGCTACACCTTTTACCGGATTTTTTGTAGGGAATGGGTATACCATTCGAATCGCTGATGTGAGTAGCACTGTTTTCGGAGGTCTTTTCGGTCTCGTCACGACAGGTACAATTCAGAATGTAAATGTTATATACACAAATGCTAATCTAACACTGAATGGTCTTATTATCATAACTAGCCCAAATACTATTGTTTATAATGGGGGTCTAACTGCATCTATAGATGGTCTGGGTAATGCTACTAACTGTAATGTTGTTTATGATGGAAATATTATTATAACGGGTGACCGCAATGGTGGATTTGGTAATCTTACAAATGGTGCAATCTGTGATATGTGTACACTGACAACAAACGGTACTATGACTTTCAATAATGGGCGCAGTGGTGGAGCTTTCGCAAATGTTTTTACCAACTGTACTCTGAGCAATTTCACATATACCGCAAAAGACGATATTGTTATTAATTCTACTTTTGTAAATTCCGCCGGATGTATAGGTATTGTTAATGAATCTATTGTTAATAATTTTACAGCTGTTGTAAATGGGAATTTATCTGTGGTTGGAAATATCAACAACGGCGGATGCATTGGTGCTGTATTTAATAATTCTCAAATTACTGATATTAATTGTACTTTTAAAAATATTAATATAGAAAATTCAGGCTATACAATGGGTGGATTTGCCGGAATTATAAATGACACCGATGTATCTAATGTTGTATTTAATGCAAACGATTTAACTATGAATTCTCCATACGATACTAGTATTTTCATTTCAGATGCGTCAGGGTCAACAATTTCAAACTGCAGTATTGTTTTAACAGGTAATGTTCTATCTTCGTGTTTATATTTCGGCGGATTATGTGGTTATATAGGAAACGGGACAACTATAACAATAACGGACTGTAGTTGTCTCGTTAATAAAGATGTAAATTGTACTCAACTTGATGTAGATGGATATATTGGTGGTATGTATGGTGTAATATTTGGTACTGGGCAATATATTTCAACCAATAGCTCTGTCTTTTATGGAGCCAATACGGAGTTCAATGCCGATTACGTCGGAGGAATCGCCGTCGAAAACAACGGAAGCCATATCAATGACATTGTTGTCTACAATAATTACACTTTCACAGGAACAACTGTCGCGGCCAAGTTCGCAAGTGGCACCGGCACAGAGACAAACTGCTTCGTTAACACCTTCTCGACTGACACATCGGTCATTCCGAACACCAACACGGCCAATGTACTAGCGGCACTGGCCGACGAACCGACAACGGCTTGGCTCAGTGGTCTCCTGAAGATTCGACAGAATCTAGACGTATCAAATAACAGTCAGAGTCTGAGCAGCATATTTACCTCTTCACCTGCTACTTCAAATACGGCTAAGAACAATGCCCTCAATGCCAGTATGGTCTTTGCAGGTGTCGCCTACATCAACACAACACCATCTATCATTCAGCCGCTGCTCGTCAAGTACAGCTCCATTCTACCATCCAACATTCGGTACGCCGTCCCGGACGAGAACAACGAGATAGATGTCAGTGATGCAATGTCGTATTACATCTATCAGAACCCGGCCTATATCGTCCCAGCTAACAAGACTATTCTGTCTAGCACAGAAGGGGATGGCAGTGTGACCTTTGATACCGAAGTTGTCCCTGTTGGTTCCAAGACGACCATCAATGACGTCGTATATAACGTCGTAGGTGTCGGCAGCTCACTCATCGAGGTGGTCAAGGGTGGCAATGAAACCACCAGCAGTAACAGTCTATCCATTGCCTTTGCCATCATTGCCGGTGTAATACTGCTACTAGTTGTTGTCTTTACTTATCTATATGGCTGGCGTGGCTATATGTTCCTACCAGTCATCATCGCTGTAGTACTAGCTGTCTTAGCGATAGTATATGCTTTTAACTAAAGATATACTATTGAGTAAAGTAGACACAAATTTTTGGTGTCTTAGAACGAAGTTCTTAAATAATATCTTGTATGGAAATTTATAAACTGACTTGTTAATTTTTACTGACTTTTAACCAGTAAAAATTAACAAGAGGAAGGTCACAGAAATAGAAAAATAATGGAAACAAAGTTTCCATTATTTTTTAATTGGTATTTTATGAGTTAAATTTTTTAACTCATAAAAATTTGTTCCTGGTGGGGTGTTGGGGTACCCCCTTGTAAACTTTTCAAGACACAAAATCTTAGACACAATATTTTTGTGTCTCGGAACTTCGTTCTTAAATGGAAATCAGAAATATAAATTTGATAAAAATATTTACCGGTAAATAACTAGTCAAAAATCAGACACCAAAAAGAAGGTATACTGGGGTACCCCAGTACATAAAGTTATAAGACACCAAGACACAAAACTTAATTCCATTTTTTTGTGTCTTAGAAATTTATTGTAGTATATGAATTTTTAGAAACTTTGTTTCCTAGACCTTTTTATTTTCTCCCTTAAATAACCAGTCAAAAATTTAGGAAACTTTGTTCCTTAAAGTGGAAAATCAGAAATATAAATTCGACAAAAATATTTACCGGTAAATAACTAGTCAAAAAATAAAAGGGAAAAAGAGGGGGTGCTGGGGGTACCCCCAGTACATAAAGTTCTAAGACACCAAGACACAAAAAATGGAATTAAGTTTTGTGTCTTGGAATGAAATTCCATAAAACTTTCCATACACTTTGACACTTTGCATCGGGAACCTTACGGATTCCTAGGCATTAAAAATTGAATTTTTAATAAAAATTTATATATAGTTTTGAGTTAAGGAATTCTTCCCGACGCAAAGTAAAGATGTCGTCTTTCGATCGCTATACCGTCGAGTACGGTATCTACCGTACCCAGGTTTTTCGCAAGCCTGCGACCCTGTACCACGTACCGGAGAAGTACAAGACCTACGAGATGTGCCTAGCGGCATTCGTCTACGACGAGGTGAACTCTCTGCAGTACGTCCCGGAGCACCACAAGACTTACGAGATGTGCCTGACGGCTGTCAAGGCCTGCGGGACCAACGTCTACTTCGTGCCGGAGGAGCACCTCACCGATGAGATTAAGGTGGCTGCTATGGAGCAGAACCCGTTCATTAAGTTCGAGGTGCTGGACGACGTCCTAGTCGAAGAGCCCGAGAACCCGGTGGGGTTTGGGAATCCTACCGGCTTTGGGAACCCCACCGGGTTCCTATACCAGCCGGACGAGTACGCCCTGCACACCGAGGAGGAGATCATTCACCGCTTCGAGCGGAACGATCGTATCAATACGATGATCGCCTGCCTCAGCATCTGAGGTGTTATTCTAGACCCTAGTGGGTCTAGAATGCTTCATTATGGAATAAAGCATTCATAATTCAAAAATGAATTAATACAAGACATTATATAGTTAGTTTAAAAATATGTATAACGAACTTCCTTTACCAGATGATATTTTGAAATATGTTATTCAACCAATGTTATACACTAAAAATATACTTTTTGAATATTTTACAGGAGACCCCGATACAGGCTATCCTGTTTTGAAAGACCCCTGGGAAATGCCACATCTAAGCATAATTCGTCAATTAAAAGATGCTGTCGAAACCAATAAATTTAAAGCCGACTTATTTCCTCACCCTCTAATATTATCCAATAAAGATAAGATGACATTTGCTAAAGATTCTGTTAAAAATTTAGGATATAATAGTCAGCTACAGAGAAAGATAATGCATAAGATTTTCAATAAGATTAAACCTAAGAGTTTAACAAAAATTATTGAAAATATTGAAGAAAACTTTATAAGTAAAGTTCGATATAATAAATACCTTCTTTTAAAACAGATAAAGGATGATACTGATATAAAACCGTATCATTTTTCAAATGATAAATGTCTGCACTGTAATAACCAACTGCCTTTTTATACTGCTAGTATAAGAAAAAATTGGAAAAGGTCTATTAACGATGGATATAATCCACACTTGCTTTTAAAACGTGTCTGTTCACGAAAATGCGAACGAAACAATAGTAATGTCTTTCTATGTGCGGCATGTTCAAAACCGTGCCGCCCGGGTACAGATTTCTCATTGGATAGTATAGCTACAAACTTTTTTTATATATTGTATGTTAATACGAACACGGCAGCAGCTACAGCCGCCCAACGTATCTATTTACCATTTTTAACTAGTTTTGGCTGCTCTAAAAAATGTTATTTTATGTTAGAAAAATTTGCCAATAATTTAAGTGGTAATTATCTATTAATTCGTACCGAAGAAGATATAGAAGGACAAGGCTTTTTAATCAACCAGAATATTATAGATGAACTTAACAGACGTAATTACATCATTCGCCCATCAGTTGTAATATTGAATCCGGCGGCTCCGGATTTTGAACCTTAAGATTTTAAAGATTATATCTCGGATTTTAAAGATTATATCTCGGATTTTAAAGATTATATCTTTAAAATCTTAATCTTAATCTTAATCTTAATACTGAGGAGTATAATCAACTATAGCATCTAGAAAAACCTTTTTGATACTCATTGCTTTATCATAAAAAGTGGGTGAGGTAAATTTGATAGAGCCATTCCGGTGAACACTGAAGCGATGAGCCTTGAGCTTGTTTGTATTAGACACGACATTAATCCCATTTTCAATAACTGGGATTGTGACTTTCATATGACTTGCATTCCAGTTATGAAATTCAACATTAAAACCTTTCTTAATAAGATGCTTGGTTAACTGAATAAGCGAGATATCCTCGCCCAGACTAAAGTTATAGACCGAATTAGAGATGCTTATATCCTTAGAATAGATATTCTCTTCCCCTGTATAAACATTTTGTGACGAATCCTTAATTGCTTCGGTGATGAAAGTTATCTTATTGACATAAGATTCATAGTCATCGAAATCATCAGTATATTGCCATAAAAATGTTGCATATTTCTGGTCGATATAATTGCAAGATTCAATCGCGTTCATATCAATATATGGCAGACGAGTACTACCGTTTTGCTTAGCTTTAACCTCGTCCAAAACCCACTCTTCTGTCAGCTTACGCAGCTCCTCGTCAATATTTCGAATATAATTTAAATTACTCTGAATCATATTTATATGTTGACAAATAACATTAAAAGCGTGCTCTCCCATTTCGGCAGATGTTGCACCGGTAAGTTGAATCTTCGTTTTAGCAAGTTTTAGGTTAATATTTTTATTCATACAACTTAAATCAAGACTTACAACATTATTCATCATATGATTTTGACCAGAACGAATACCCTTTGAGACACCTTTATATTTTGCTGAAACTATCGCATTCTCAATTCCAAAAAATGGAATCTTGGAACGCACATTTTTAGGGTGAATAAATCGAGTCTCATCTGGATTTCTAGGGTGTAAAATACTAACCAAGTTGAAAACAAGTTCAATATTTACACTAGCTGATAGTTCACATGTCATAGTCATAGTAGAAGCTTTGGCATTATTACTTGACATTGTATCGAGTTTTACAACTTGGGACTTTAAGTCTTACAAGTCCTAAAGTCTTTAAAGCTTTTTAAATTTCAAGTCTATCTTTAAATCAGTTTTCATTTTTTAAATATCAAATACAAAATTGAAATAAATGTATAGAATAGCAAAATTAGCAAAACTCCATATATCACCTTAACTCCAACATAAATGTCAACCGGTCTGGAATATGACATACGAATTGAAAATTCGTAAGCGTCGGGGATTTAAAGAGCGCCGGAAATCGCAAGATTTTTACTTCGTTGGAAATTCTTTGAATTTCTAAAAATTGAATTTTTATTAAAAAAAATATGTAATTATTGAGTTGTGGCATTTCTATTGAGTTAAGAGATATTACAAAAAAGATGGAGAGCTATCTGAAGGCGGCCGACAACAAGGCCATCGAGGCCGGTGTGCCTGTCGCCCCTGTCGTCGACAAGCCTGCTACCAAGCAGGCCAAGAGCAAGACCCTCATCGAGGCTACCAACCCGGTGACCACCGCGATCGCCAGCCAGACCCGCGTGCCTGGTTCGGCTGTAAGCAAGTCGGAGACCCTCCTCGAGGCGATTTCCGGCTGTGCCGAGACCCTCGCAGAAATCGAGGCGAGCCAGCCCGTCGCTTCAAAGGATGGGCGCGTGATTATCAACAAGCGCAACACGTTCAAGGGCGAGGCTTACGGCTCCGTCACCTCTGTGAAGGTAGACGGGTTCACCCGGACGTTCTTCAAGCACTACCCGGTCTATTTCCTGGACGGGTACGAACTGCTGGAAATGATGAAGACGTGGGCTATCACTGGCAAAGTCAACCCGTTCTGGGCTGGCGGCGCTGAGATCCGCGCTCTGGAGCCCCAGTTCGAAGGGCTCTGCATCAAGGTGCTGGCCGATAACAGCGGCAACCTCCGCTTCGTGACCAAGAAGAAGGCGGAGCTGTGTGCCGAGCAGGAGAATCTATTTATGGAGACTCTCGCCTCCAACTACCGCTACCTGAACCCTGGTGCTACCGAGGAGGCCGCCAAGCTCGCAAGCAAAGCAGCCCTCATGACCCACGTCCTACAGAGCGACGTCCTCACCTTCCGCCTGGTTCACCCCAAGCTGAGCTACGTGAACGGCCTGATCGACCTGGCCCGCCCGATGGCCGTACTGACTGCTATCAATGACAAGCACGTCTATGCCGAGACTGACCTGCCTCTGAAGGGGGTTTTTATCACGGCTACGTATGTCGACATCGACATCGAGAAGATTCGCTTTGGTGCTGTGATGGCCGAGCTGTACGACGCCAAGAAGGGCATCACCAGCTACATCAAGCTGGTGACTCACAAGCTGGCTGCTAACATCAAGCTCCTGGAGGGGGTCAACGGGAACATTCGCGCTCACCTGGTTAAGCCGGGTATGAAAGGGCGCGTCGAAGAGGTGCGCGAAGCGCTGCACCCCTACCACCTACCGGAGCTGGAGGCGGCTATCAAGGACCTGAACGACCGGGCCAGTCGCGTGAACCCCGAGCTGGTGGCCCGGTTTGTCAAGAAGAATCACAGTCAGCTCATTGATGAGAAGGACTGTTCCGGGCTGCGCAAGGCGCTGTTCAAGATGGATACCAAGCGGGCCGAGCGCCTGCTGAAAGCGGCCGAGATGTATAAACCGGCTGTTAAGCGCGGCGACTTTTTCGCCGCTATGAAAAGCGAGATGATGGAGAGCCATATCAAGCTACTGGAGACGGTGGAGGCTAAGCTCACTCACAGCAATGTGGAAGTGGCAGCTGCCGCCAAGCTCATCAAGGCCTGCCTGGCCTAAGCAAGGTCTAACCTTAAAAAGAAAAAAAAGAAAAAAGAAAAAATAAAAAAAAGAAAAAGACTAATAAATCTATTAGTCTCTCTAATGAGGTAAAAATCTTTAAATAATTGCTTTAAAGCAATTATTTTTTTTCTGTTATATTAAAATGTCCAGAGCGGTGCTTTTTGGACTAAACTATAACTATGACTCAAGTGCACGTCTTTATGGCTGCATAAATGATGTTAAGAATATGTCCCAGTATTTAAGTAAGATAGGTTATAGCTGCGAAGTTTATACCGACGATACAGATAGAATTGGGACATCGGCTCGTGGTATAGTTAATCGCTTACTTTTACTAGCCCGTGAATCATATAGTCGAAAACTTAAAAAAATATGGATTCATTTTAGCGGTCACGGTACACAAGTACCTGATTTTAATCGGGATGAAAAAGATGGTTATGACGAGTGTATAGTTCCATCTGATTTTCGTACTAGTGGTGTAATTTCTGATGATATTATCAATGCAATTTTTAAACAGTTTAGTCCTATGACGAAAGTAGTATGTGTTTTTGATTGCTGTCATTCTGGTTCTATTTGTGACTTACGTTATGGCTGGGAAGGTAAAAATTCACGCCAGAATGATAACCCGAAATGTCAGGCTCGTACCAATGTTCTATCTATTTCAGGGTGTATGGATAATCAATATTCGGCCGATACCTGGGATACAAAACGCAATATGCCTGCCGGAGCAATGACCTCCGAGCTTCTCAACCTTCTTCAGTCTCGTTCCAAGATAGATATTTTTACGCTAGTTCAAGAGCTACGTAAAAATCTCCTATCAAAAGGTTATACACAGATGCCAAAACTTACATCTTCGTATAACTTAGTAAGTGATCCAAATCTATAAACTATATAGATTTGGATAGACATAGTGGAAACTATTCGAGATGTCTATTTAATTTATATAGTTTATTTATTCCATATGGAATAAATAAAAAAATGAGATTTAATTACATTTTATTAACTAACTAAAAATAGAATGGGTATTAAAGGGTTTTATAACAAATGGTTTATAAATAGGCGAAATAAACAGGACAAGACATACTTCGGTAATCTACCCGGGATTGTCTCGAAGGAGGTACCTCCGCTTGTTAGTTGTCTATTTTTTGACCTTAACTCGCTTATTCACAATGCCGCTGGTAAAGTATACTGTTATGCAGTTCCCGATACGAAAGATGCGAAGGTTTTAAAAGAATTTAAAATGCGCTATGAAATAAATAGTAAGAAGAATCTAGAAGAATTGGAGCTAGAACACCACCGTGAAGTATGTATGGCTATATATGAAAGTATCAAGATGTTTAACCCGCAGGATTATGTGGTCCTGGCGGTCGATGGTGTCGCACCGATGGCGAAAATCACACAACAGCGTTCTCGTCGGTACAAGAAACTACTCGATAGTGCTCCACCAACCGGCGAAGTACCATTGGAGAAACGTTTTGATTCCAATAGCATTACACCAGGGACCGATTTTATGTTTCGCTTAGATGCATCTATACAGATTTTTCTTCGCGATGCTGTCCGAGACGCCCACTTTCAGGTTAAACATATCGTATATTCATCTCATTTAACACCTGGTGAAGGAGAGCATAAGATTTTCGATGTTTTACGACAGGCGAATAATGGTGTAGTTCCCGGAGACGGTGTTAATATAGTCGTTGGAGCAGATGCCGATCTTTTTATGTTGTCTTTATTATCCAAAACCCCTTATCTGCTGATTTATCGGGAGGCAGACAATGAAAAAGTTTTTATCGATATTGACTCTCTGCGTCTAAAAATAAATGAAAAGATGACAGCATTTGGTGTTCTAGATATACCTATCAATATTGTTATTCAGGATTTTGTTCTCATATTTTTCACTATAGGCAACGACTTTTTACCTCATATTCTGGCCTTTGAAGAAGTTAAAGATAGTATTAACACGAGTTTTATAGCTTATACAACACTCGGACTTCCATTAACGGATGCTAACGGGCAGATTTTATGGGAAAACTACGTCCAGTTTATTAAGAAGATTGCAAAGAAAGAACAGATGCTACTTGAAAACGTAGCCAAGAACGGACATTCCGAGCCGATAAAGGCATTAGTGGATGCCACGACTCGTACCTTTAACAAAGAGAATGTCATAGAAGGTACGTTCTCCGAAGATGTAGCTGGTGGAAAGGAAAGTGTTTCCTTTTCCGTTGATATACAAAAACTTAGCAAAGAGTGGTATAAAAAGATTTTTAGTCCTCGCCATCCAGACGCAGATGAACTTCTTAAGAAGTTCAATGCGGAACATTTTTCACAGAAAAACTTTGATGTAAAAGAGGGTATTCAAGAGATGTGCCTCGAATATTTCAAGGGGATGCAGTGGATTATGCGATACTATCTGTTCGGTCATAGCGCCGTCACAAGTCGTTTTATATATGTATATCATTATGCCCCTCTTGTGAAAGATATGTTAGCAGTTATGGAAAATAATATGGATAAACTTCCGACAATTGAAAGTATAACAAATCATATCGATGATCCTATTATAACACCGATTCATCAGCTGCTAATGGTTCAGCCAAACAGTAGCTGGGATTTAATCCCAGGAAAGTTTAGATTCCTTCTATACGACCCACTCCGAGACATTTCACCAATGAGTTTTATGGTTGATAAAGAAGGGAGAAAGGGTAAGAAAGATTACACTGATATTGCCCTGCTTAGCATCGTAGATCCCAGGCGTGTCATTGATGAAGCGACTCGTTTTCCTATACCGAGTAAATATGGGGTTATCAAAACAAAATTTATTCTAAATGCATATTACAAAAAAATTCCATTCATTCCGATGAATCTAAAAGAACTACAAAAGTTTCAAGAAAAGCAGGCGAATAAAGCTGCAGGTGTAAAACCGAAGAGTCGTGAAGTTGTAAATGAAATTATAGAGGATGCTATCGAAGAGGCAATAGAGGAAAGTATCACCGATGTGGTGACTTTACCAAAATATACGAAGCCCGAAAAGCCCGGTATTATAAGCCTAAGTTGGAATGCAAAATATGTTATGTAATTTTTAATATATATTTATATTAAAAATTTTTAGAGAAGCCTATAGTTTAAGCCTGGATTTAATTTGGAGGGCTTTGTATTGAAATACTTCCAGATATAATAGATTACAAAATAAAGCACGATAATAGCCACAGCGACAATAATGGCGATTATAATAATCCGAAGAGTGGAGTTATCAGAAGGTGTCGGTGTAGGAGGTTCAGTCTTAACAGTCACGGATGCAGTGTTATCACTGACCAGATTAAAATACTCGATATTTGTATTTAGATAGTCCTCTTCATCACCAATCTCTCCGTTCCATGCCTTAAATTCAAGAGTAGGTTCAGCCTTGGCATCTGTGATATATTCTAGCTCAGTGTCTTGTAATAGTAGAAGACTATTATCCACATCTACATCTTCTATTGTCTTCCAAGTGCTAGATGAAGAAGGTTTATAACGCCAGTTGGTAGCTTTGGTGATAGCTATACCTTCTACATTAACACCGGCCTGTGATATAATCTGACCGACAGTGGTTTTAGTACTATTTAATTCGATATCCGTGTTCTCAATCTGGGCGGGTTTAATTATCTCGTCAAAATCGGCTATAGGAACCTGTATTGCATAATTCGCATTTAGCCCTGTAGTAGAACCGATATTTGATGATCCCCATGCATAATATTCATTTGATTTCTTTGCGATAAAATATGTATCCATACCATATATAGTATCAACACCTGTTAAAAATGACCCTGATGTTGAATCGTTTATACGAATCTGTGTGGCAAAACTCGTATTGATACCGCCATTTACACCATTACCCCAAACATATACGCCACTAGAACCTTTAACTGCAAAGGAGTATTGATTCGAATATACCTCTTCGACATCGGTTAGGAATGGACCCGTTGTTCCATTTTCAAGACGCACCTGTGTAGCAAAACTCGTATTGATACCGCCGTTTGCATTATTACCCCAAGCATAAACCCCGCTATTTCCTTTAACTGCAAATGCTGCATTAGTTGAGTATATATTACCCATATCGGTTAGAAATGGCCCTGTTGTTCCATCCTGAAGACGAAGCTGTGTGGCAAAGTTTGTAGCGATACCGCCATTAGATGCATTACCCCAAGCATAAACCCCGCTATTTCCTTTGACTGCAAATGCATATGCAGTGGAATATATCTCTTCGACATCGGTTAGAAACGGACCTGTCGTTCCATTCTGTAAACGCAGCTGTGTGGCAATATTTGCACTTAGAAGACCGCCATTTACTCCATCACCCCAAGCATAAACACCACTTGAACCTTTGACTGCAAATGCATATGCATTTGGATATACCTCTTCGACGTCAGTTAATGGGGAAATTGTTATTCCATCCTGGAGATTAACCTGTGTGGCAAAATTTGTATTAATACCTCCAACTGCTGCATTGCCCCAAGCATAGATACCACTCGCCCCTTTGACTACAATAGATGCATTTGTATTATTTACACCCAGATAAAATACTGTAGAATAAATCTTACCCGGTGGTAAAAATGACCCTGTAAATTGATTATCAACTCGAACTTTGGAAGCTGCTAGGTTATAATATGCAAAGCCTCCCCAATTTCTTAATCCTCTAGCAAACACTCCATTAGAGTTTCCAAAGATAGTAGCACCTCGGTTTAAAACTATCTGGTCTATATCATCGGCATTCTTAGTTTTTGCCATTCCGTCTATTATATTACCAAAAGTGTTTATTAGATTGGTATTATTGAATATTATAGCTTGATTAATACCCCCTACAGTCTCGGTGTACCCTGTTAACCCTCTAGGAATCCTTGAACTTTCGATTATATAATTTTCTGTATCTGTTTTAGCAAAAAATGAATTAAATCTAGCCTGAGATGCTGATATTATATTGGTTAGAGGTGCCCCTGTATCCCCGATAAGTTGAGCGAATGTCGTTGACCATCCCCCTACACCTAGGTTGCCCCATATATAAGAACCTGTGTCTCCGCGTACTAGGAATGCATTTTCAGTTGCGACTATAGGATTTACACTTTTTAAAAATGACCCTGTCGAACCATTATCAATACGAACCTGTGTTGCAAAACCTGAATTGATACCACCACCTGCATTTAAACCCCATGCATAAACATCATCATTAAAGGTTTTTACCGCAAAGGCGCTAAATGACGTAGAAATTTCCTCAGCGCTAATTAGTAAAGGACCTACCGAACTATTATCAATACGAACCTGTGTTGCAAAACCTGAATTGATACCACCATTTGATACATTACCCCAAGCATAAACACCGCTTACACCTTTGACTACAAATGCGTTTGCGTTAGAATATACCTCTTGAACGTCTGTTAGGAAAGGACCGGTAGTTCCATTCTGGAGTCGAACCTGTGTGGCAAAACTCGTATTGATGCCGCCATTTGTTACATTGCCCCAAGCATAAACCCCACTTGCTCCCTTGACTGCGAATGCAAATATGCTTGAATATACCTCTTGAACGTCTGTTAGGAATGGACCTGTTGCTCCATTCTCTAAACGAACCCGGGTTGCGAAAAATGGATTGATACCACCATCCCCTGAATCGCCTATAGCATAAACACCATTATTATTTACAAGTGCAAAAGCTCTACCATTATTAATTATATTACTCACATTGAGTACTGGGGAACCATTTATACCATCTTTTATTAAAATAGCATATGGATATACAGAGGGACTGAATATGTATACATACTCGCCGGATTTAAAACAGATAAATCTAGCTGAAGTAGCTATTATATTAATATCATCTAATATATTATTTTCAGAGTCAGTTAGCCAGTAGCCATATGTTGCTATACTGGAAGATCCATAACCGGTAATCCAAATCTTCTTGAATTTCTTATAAAAGAAGACAAATGATATTATTTGATTACCATTATTATCAAGGTACCCGTAATTATAAATTTTATAATCATCAGTTTCAACTACGGGATTTTTATCGCCAAAAAAAGTTATGTATGAAGTATTATCTAGAAGCTTAGAGTAGTTTTCTATTAAAGATGTAAAATATATGCTTGCAACATTAACAGGTGTATCTTCAGATTCTAAAATCCAATCTCCACCCTGGCTCAGATTACCTGTTAAATCATTGGAGCTCCGACAGTTTATTCCGTAAGTCTCAATCTTATCAAAAATATCCCGCCATTTCTGTTCGTTAAATAAAGAACAGGCCATAAAATCAACAGTCGGTGTATTCAGGTGCTTCAGGAATGTTATAAAACTATTCATTCCTTCTTCTGTAAAAATATTCTCTTCGCTATATACAAGACTATAATATTCATTATTATAGTTATAATCAACTATACCAACAGAATCATAGTTTTCAGATAGCTTCTTCTCCAGAATAGATGTGTAGCTATCTATCACAGGATTAACGACTATGACTTCCGTTTCATTATTAGTAGCATTTACAAAACTACTATAATCTTCGACATTATTGTTTATAAGCAATAGTTTCATTTTTTTTATTATCTTAAAATAATAAAAAATTATTCTTCTTCAATTGGGAGTTCTCCCGGGAATTTGAGATTTTCTGTTAAGACCTGGTCTTCAAGTGTGTCTGATAATACATTGCTCTTACGTGCCAGGGAATTTAGAATACTTATCTCTTTACGAGATACTTTACCATAAAAGAAACGGAACTTAGGTACTGACTTACTATCGAGGCGAATAAAACGCCGTGTTAGCTGGTGTAGATTTAGAATACTGTAGTTGGGTATGGCATAGGCAAAACGAGGCCGGTTTCCAAATTTATCGTCTAAATCAATACCTGTCGCAACCACAGAAATAAGGCCAATAACTACACGACAGTCATTATTATCCGCCTGGAATTTATCGATCAGCTCTTGGCGCTTATTTTTATTAACAGAACCACGTAGGACAATCGGATTGTACTCTTTTAAGCTTACCTGAAGACGGTCGATACTGTCTAGGAAGTTGCAAAAAACCCCCACCTTACACATTGGATTTTTATTTAGCTGCTTCTTAGCTACACGTACCATATCGTTAATCTTGGCACTTTCGATAGCTTTGAGCGATGGATTAATATTGGCAAAAGTCCCCTTTGCAATATTAATACTGTTATCTTTCTCGTTATACATCACCGAAGTTTGAAGCGAGATAATACCTTTGATTAGTTTCTGTTTATCTTCTTCATTTATAATGTCAAAATAGCCATTTTTAACATCAATTTCAAGTGCCGGTGAAGGCATAGCCGTTGCGATATTTCTTTTTACAATTCGTTGAAATAGGAGATAACAATTATGACGGACATTATCCTTATTAAAAGGGTGTAGACGTAAAAAATCGAGAGTTGCAGCCGGCTCGATAGCTTTGCAAAAATCAACTAGCTCTTGTGCTCCGACAAGTTTTAAACGGTTGTCGTCCTTGCTAAAAATAAACATCTTTTGTGAACGTATCATCCCCATAAGCTGCATCATATGAATAGCCTGTTCTTCTTTATCAATAGGTGTACCTGACAGGAACATAAACCGCGAAATACCACCCGAGCGAAGAATGGATGTCGTCAGTGCTTGACAAGCATAAAATTGATCGTTCTTATTCTTAATATGCTGGACCTCGTCAAAAATTACTAAACAACCTTCATCGATATATTTACTATATACTTGAGTCGGTGTAAAAAATGTACCTTCTTCAATGGTATCATGCCGCTGGAGTAGACCGTGGCGTGGGATTGCATTTACACGTGAACGAAGAGATTGGTATGAAATTACATTATCTAGTTTTACACCATATTTCTTCATACTTTTCCACTTGGCCTCAAGACTAGCAGGACATACGACTATAACGTGAGGAAATTCTAGGCGAAGTGAAAGCTCGGAGGCTGTATAAGTTTTACCTGAACCGAGAGAGGACATATCAAATGCACAATATTGCTCCGATAAAATATCCTCTAGTTTTTCGACGTGTGGTTCCTGATTTTCACGGAGATAGAGTTTTTCTATCGGTCCAGAGTCATTTTTTACCACCTTGGATTTTGGAGATTTGGGACTCATTTTATCTATTTTGAATTTATTAAAATATAATTTTCATTTTTTAGTAATTTATATTTTAATAAGTTAAAACAATGACGAAGTATGGTTTACTTATAGGAATTAACTATGAAAAATCTAAACTTAAGTTAAAAGGAACTGATAATGATATTGATAGTATATTTACCCTCTTAAATAAATGGGGTTTTGATTCGGTCAATATTACCATAATAAAAAATGAAAAGGCTACAGCCTATACACTTAATAGTTCTCTAAATAAATTTTTAAGCAATTTGAAAGAAGGGGACCAAGCCGTTGTTTTTTATTCGGGGCACGGTATATTATTTAAAAATAGATTAGGAAATCAAGAAGCATCTTTAGTCCCCGTTGATTACAAGAAGTGCGGTGTTATAACTAGTGAAACTATACGATATTATTTGAATAAAGTATCCCCTGGTGCAAATGTTTTATGTATTTTTGATGCCTGTAATTCAGGGACAATATGTGATTTAAAATATCACATATTTGATACATCTTATAAAAAAGATATAACAAGGAAAATTAAAAAATATGATTCAAAAGAATGGATTCTACGACAAATACACTGTATTCCGGAAAGTAAAACTGGTACCGGCGATATTGAGACACCTGCAAACATCATCACCATTTCTGGCTGCTGGGATGACCAAGTTAGTTATGACCTTCATAAAAACGGGGCTCTCACAATGAGCCTGTTAAGTGTAATCGACTTTTACACTATTGAAAAACTTACTATTGAAAAACTTTTACAGTATCTAAGAGGTAGTCTACTATACCTTAGATTAAACCAGACTCCTCAAATAACACTTGGAAAATATATAGATGTCACCACCAACATTAAAACTTTTCTTAAAATTGAAAAATAATTGAAAATCAAATATATTTATTGATAAGTACTCGCGTATAAAATGCATTTTTCATCCTTCGATATGGCTTCAGTTGAAAATATCGAGCAGCGAAATCAGAATGGAGATACGTTTCTATTGTCCCTAACACAGGAACTTTTGAGGCAGATTTCTCTAACGGCTGATAGGAACAACATTTACTTTCTAATCGATGAATATATCGGTAATGTTGATACATTGATTCATAAGAAGGTAAACCTTGACGCCCAAGACAAGCATTTTCGAACACCTTTAATTCTTCTAGCTAAGAATGAATATACTTTGAAGGCCATTCGTTTTCTTTGTGAAGCAGGGGCCAGCACTTTCTATATTTCTGGAGGTGGCTGGGATGCTTTGGATGAAGCACACTACTATGGCAATATGGAAATTGCCAGGTATTTGCGAGAGGCGAGGAAGTCTGAATGTCTTAGAAGGACCGTTTACAATGCACCTAAAGAAACCGAAAAGTCTAAGTGGTCCTTTTGGAAATTTTATTGATTTGGATCAATAAAATAAGAGAGATAAAATAGAGCCGCAACTTATTCCTATACCGGTAAAGGCAATTGATGTTAACGATGTTGCAAGACTTAATGTTAATATTGTTATTCCTGAAACTGATATAAATGATATAGTTTTGTATCGTTCAGTTTTAATCATAGATTTACATTTAGTACATTCTTTATTACCACACATTATACAATTTTTAATTTCATATAGTTCGACTACCTGAATTCTTTCTTCCTGTTGCTGCATTTTATTAATATTTAATAATTTCTAAAATATCGTCAAGTGTTTCAGGGTTTTTCTTAAAGTACAGAAGTAAAAGTTTGCAAAAAACTGCGAACTGAAAATCGGAAGGCAGAATTTGCAGATAATCCTGAGACATCTTGATATAATCCAGTACATAAATCATTTTGCTATATGGTATTGAGCGGAACCTGGCTTCAAGTATACCACGAGTTGTCCCCAGATTGATAATGGTATTAATAGCCTCGATAGTTTTAATGTTTGAAATGGTATCTTTTTTATATAACTCCTTTAAAGAATCACCGTAAGGTTTAAGCAGGGATGGATTAATACCCATATTCTTAAACATAGCAACTTTACTTGCGATATGTTGCACAACTTTTAGAGGTAGCTCTTCATTTGTGATTGGATTGACAGGGTTGCGAACGAGCTCTTCAAAATCAGAAGCAGTGAAACACCAGCTATTATTGTTTTTATCTGTGTAAAAAGTTAATGTATTATCTGTATAGTGCAGAGGGTTTATATCGGCTGCATTTTTACAGGAAACTTTTGGCTTCTTTTCAAGTCGTTCTTTAATAGGTAAAGTCATTTTAAGCTGCTCCTTCTGTCTTTCAAATTCCAGGTCCGTTAGTTTTGAAAAATCGATGCTAGCTAAATTACGAAGGTCCGTGCATACTTCAGGTTTATCTTTTGTGGCGTCGATATTTAAAGCAGTGGCTAAGGCTTTCACAACTGTGGGTAGTGGTACTTTATCAGAGCCAGCACAAGCCTTTTGCCACATAGGAGCACTGTATATCTCTTCAATTTCTTTAGCATAATCAGAAGAGAATGTATTTAACATACTAAACTGATACTTGTCGATTGAAATGCCGCGAACAATAACATACTTTATCATATTCATATAAATAAGACCAAAAATTTTATCATTACTTACCATACCATTTTTATCTTGTTTAATAGTTTCTTTTAATGATGCAAGTAAACGATTCATCGAAAAATAACTAAAGTTAAAACCGCGGTCAATTAAAATCTCGAATATTTCCATAGCTCCGGTATCGATACACATTTTAATTTCTCCAAGTTCACCTGTTGAAAAAGTTGCCTGTATTGAAGCTTTTTCGGCACAGTTGTAGCTGTTATTTAAGATAAGTTCTGGCAATGCTGGCTGTGGGACAATTACTCTTTTTTCTGTAGTTAGAAAACCAGTTTCATCATAATATTCAGTTATAATTGCCGAATCATAACCCAGAGGAAATGCAACCTCCGGGATATCACACATTGTACCGATACTAATACGAATATTAAAATCTTTATCTGTAATCATATTTAGAAACTGCATAGGGTTTAGAAAATTAAAGAATCCATTCTGTTCAAGCCAATCTGCCACAGTTATATCGTTATTTTCATTAACAGTATAAGCGCGGGCAGCAGTGCTTACATTAAGCAAAGCCATTATACAAAGAATAGTTTCAATTTCAAAGTTGCTAACATTGTTCTTACCCATCAGTTCCATCACTGTAAAAACCATAATATGGACGTTGCCGACATTTTTGTAAGTCACGTACTTACTTGATGCACCATAGCGAAGTGCAAGAGCGATGAGAACCATATCTTCCGGGTTAGTGTACTGCATAATTGATGCTATCAGGAAACGATCGGGGTCGATAATACCGTTATTCATTGTCTCCATTATTGTCCGTGTAAAGCGAGCCTTCTCTACAAAACCATCTATCATCTTATAATAAGTAATAATATCTACTATATTTTTATCAGAAAGTTCAACATCATAGTTTTGCTTTATAATCTTATTTAAAACATCCATTTTTTATTAAGTGATAAATTTTGTATTATAATTAAAATGTCTTTAAAAGAGATTTTTAAAAAGGTATTAAATTTTAAAAAAATAGACGAGAAAAGTATAGCCGATGATGAAAACTGGAATTTCGTGACGGCTTTGGTTGCTATATTGCTAGGTGCTGTTTTAGTTAATCTCTGGATTCGTGTAATTAACAACTTTGCATATGAAACACTAGGCCTTGACCAGAATTCCACATTCTGGGCTCTTATAGTGGCCGTCTTCTTTACAATAATACTCATTGTATATATTATTTTTGTCCTTGAAGATGATACAGGTAAAGCTGTCAAGCAATCAATAACCGGTATATCTGTTTCCGGTATTATGCCGGCCATAAACGGTCAAATGATTGATATCACAACTGATATCTAAAATTGATTTTAGATTTATATAAATCTAAAATCTTAAAAATGGAAGAGATTTTACAAGAGGTAAGATTGCTTTCAGAAGCACCCGTTGAGATTCGCGGGAAATGTAATATTCGTCTTCAAAATATGCTTAATAAAATAGAACTAGATAATTTGTTGATTACAAAGCGACTAACAATTCTCTGTAAGATAATTGATGTTGCCAGACAGAATGAATCACCGAAAGATGTAGTTGATATTATCCTGCGTAGATGGGACCCAACTTGTATTGGTAAAATGGACCCTGATGGAATATTAGGAGACTTGGCTGCTACATACATTTGTAGTATGGAAAATCTTCAATACTTAATTTCTCTTTATGAATACTGTACTCCAATGAGTGTCCTGGATTCACATATTCGGGCCCGTTTGGACACAGGGATGCTTTTTAATGTAGTTGCAGATAGGATTTTTGAAGCCTATGAGGTTGACAATTTGGAAGAGCAAGAATGGGAACAGCTTGTAAAAGCCGCCGAAGACACCCAAACTCTAAAATCTCAGCGTCATACAATGGATATATTAGCTTATATTAAAAGTAAACTTGATATTAAGAATAGAAGTAAACTTGCGCCTAAACCAAAGTGGGTAAATAACAACGCTGTTAAAGATGACCCTGAAAGTATGAGGAAGCAAATAGAGAGTTTTATAAATTCAACGGATATCAAAGATGATATTGAAACTATCATCTCAAAAACTTTAGATAATAGCTCTATAGAAGATTTTAGACAATTTGGTCCTATCAATCCTATCGAAGGGTTTGATTGTATCGGTCGCGAAGGTCCTTGTAGAATGTTTACCTGTACTTGCCGGGAGGACGATGAAGAGAATTTTGACTCGTCGGAATCGGGACTTGTAAAACAATCAGCTGATATTTATCCAGGGGACTTAAGAGATAAATTCTCCGACTTCGGAGAATCGGGGGTTGTAAAACAACCCCTATGGTTTGTAGGGCATTGTGAAATCTGTCAAAAGACAATTAAGAACTATCGATATGCTATCCGCCTTCCCGTAGTAGGGGGTGGTTTTATTGGCTGTTTTTGCAGTGTTGAATGCCTGTATAAAACAGAGCTACCGTTAAATCCGGCTAATGACGAGCTTATCGATGATATGCTTTCTATGCTTAAGGCAAACGGTATTCAGGATATTTCCGAATAATAAATTATTATTTTACTAATAATAATTTTAGTTTAAAATGGTAATAAAGCAATCTATTGCGATATTTGATTTAGTAGGAACTTTAATAACTAGTAAAAATGGAGCACCTTTTACTAGAACTTCGGAATTTGTTTTACTCGGGAAAGATGTTATTTTTGAGACTATGAAATACCTTAACAATTCTAACTATCTAATTTTAATCATATGTAAGAATATATCATTAAGTTTATCTAAAAAAGTCGAGGAATACTTTAATCAACACATTAATTTCGATATAGTATTTATGCAAAGTAAAAATGATATTCGAAGTGTAGTTCATTCTATAGATAATTTAATGAAAGAAGTTAATATTAAATTTGACTATGATAAATCTTTTTACTGCGGTGATTCTATAGGTAAAAAAGACAAGTATCCACCATATCACGGTGATATTATAGACAAACTGATAGCAAGAAAACTAAATATTCCTTTAATAAGACCTATTGAATTATTTGGTAATTATGAGCTTAAATCATTAAAGAAACAGGAGATGCTTTTAATGGTCGGGCCTCCGGGTGTTGGTAAAAGTACTCAAGCTGCACATATACTTCAAAAAGATAAGAGGTATGCTGCTTGCGATACTGATGCAATGCCAAATTTTGACCGAAAATTGACTATCCAATGTGCTGATTTTAATCTTAAAAATGGCAAATCGGTTATTGTTCTCGCTCTTAATCAAACTAGAGAAAGAAGAAATGATTACATTAAATTAGCTAGAAAATATGGGGTATATGTTCGCATTGCTTGGTTTATTCGCGACGGTCGGCCATTCAATCAATATCGTCATAAAAACAGGGAACTTCCATCGACATACTATCATACAAAACCTGTTAAAGAAAGTGTATACATTTCATACGAAAAACAATTCGAGGAGCCGACTATTGATGAATGTGATGAACTTGTTATAGTTTATTAATCTAAATATTTAGATTAATAAGTGAAAGGCCAAGCAACCTTGTCGTTGTTATGGTATTCAACGAGGTATATTTTCGCTTCGCCAGTAACCAAATACCCGAAGTTGTCAATCTTGATATATTCCTTGCTAGGGTTAGCAAGCTTCTTAAAAACTGCATTGGGTTTTGCCGCGACCTGTTTCAAAGTAAAATCAATCATTAGATAATCAGAGGATGTGTCAAAAAACACCTTAAGAATATCTACACCGACTTCATCGGATACATTGTGAAGGTTGCACTCGTACCACTCAACAATATTCTGATACGGTGCATCAGAAGTGATATCACAAATATCCCCTAGAGGACATCCGCTCCCAATAATGGTGACATCGATCGGTAGCCTGTAAAACGCCATCTTTCACAATTCGGTAAAAGATTTACCGAAATAATTAAAATTCAATTTTAAAGATAATTATTAATCTAAATATTTAGATTAATAAGTAAAAGGCCAAGCAACCTTGCCATCCTTATGACATTCGACAAGGTACATTTGAGGGTCACCAGTGACCAGATATTCGAAGTTATCAATCTTGATGTATTCCTTGCCAGGATTAGCAAGCTTCTCGTAAACAACGTCAGGTTTTGCCGCTCCTGGCTTCAGAGAAAAATCAATGATTAGATTCTCAGAAGAGGTGTCAAAACTTACTCTTAGAATATCTACACCGACTTCATCTGATGCATTGTGGAGATTGCACTCATACCATTCGACGACCTTCTGGTATGGCGAGTTAGCGGTAATTCCGCCTAGAGGAGCATAATTATCGCCAATAAGGGAAACATCGACCGGTAGCCTGTAAAACGCCATCTTGAATAGTTTATATTATTCATAAATGTTTATATTAAAACAATTAAATTTCAATTTTAAGATAATAATTAAAATGGATGATGATGTTAAACGTATAGTATCTAAATGGACTTTCCCGGAACCATTAGATTTAAGTACAGTTGATATAAAAGACTATAACCAAATACCTAAGAATGTCACGGAACTGGATATTAGTGGTTCCAAACTAGCTATCAATTACTTACCGCATTCTGTTAATCGTTTAACATACAATGCTTATGCTTTTTCAGAGGTAAATATTATACTGCCAAACCTAGAGTATCTTGATATTTCTGATAACAGGGTGACTCGTATAACACATCTCCCTAAAACTCTCAAGACTCTAATTATGAAAAATAGTATTATTCTTGGAGAGATAGAAAATCTCCCTGAAAATCTCCAAACTTTAGTTATTACAAAAGCAGAATCGCTTAAACTACCTAAACTTCCCTCCAATCTAAAGACATTAATTATAGAAGAATGTCATATTGATAAACTTCCAAATCTCCCAGAAAGTCTGACTTTGTTAGATTGTGGATTTAACAGTATAGTAGAGCTCCCTTCTCTACCGCCAAAACTACTTGAACTAAACTGTCAAAGCAATCAGCTTTCATTTCTCCCAGAACTTCCGTTTACACTTAATAAATTAAAATGTTCTCGTAATCTAATCACAGACCTTCCTGACCTTCCTGATTCACTGTTATCGTTAAATGTAAATCATAACAAAATCGGTGTTATACTACGCCTTCCAAATCAACTGGAAAAGCTGCACTGTGTGGATTGTCAGCTTCTAACACTACCGGAAATTCCTTCTACACTTAAGAAATTGCACTGTGGAAAGAACACGATTGTTATACTTCCAAATTTACCTACTTCTTTGAAAGAGCTTCTAATAGAGGACAATCCTATCACATACATTGAGTATTTTCCACGCAAACTTCAAATACTCAACATATCAAATTGTAAGTTTCCAAAACTCCCAGATATTCCGCCCGCCGTGACCGAACTGTATTGCAATGGCATTCCACTTAAGGAAATGCCTCGATTTTCTCATCGTATATCACATCTATCTATTAAGAGCACAGAGATTGACAAACTTCCGGAACTATGGGATAATCTGGTTTCACTGGATTGCTCCAATAACTTCCTAATTAAATTGCCAGCTCTTCCAAAGAGTATGTACGAACTAAACTGTTCGTATAATAAGATTTCTAAACTCCCTAAACTCCCTTCTGAATTAGAATATGTTGATTGTTCTCACAATAAATTAACTTCACTTCCAAAGATCGGTGAAATGACACTATTAAATGCAAGTCATAATCTTCTAACCGAGCTTCCATCCTTTGATTCAGTTGATGAACTTAATCTTTCTTATAACCAAATCGTTTCAATAAATACCCTACAAGATAATGTTGAAAATTTAGATATATCTTTTAATTTAATTAAATCAGAGAAAGAGCTTAATAATATACCTCGTGGTATTAAGCTTCTTAATATGGAAGGTAATCCAGTCTATAACAATATTAAACCTGATATCCGGACTCCATATTTTTCATACGTGACTCGCTATTTCAAGAATGAGAAGGTTAATGTCACCACTATTCCAAAAGGTACGGTTCTTTTCAAGGGGTATAACGAAACTAAACAGATTTTATCCGATTATACAGGGTGGTATAAGACAGGTGAAAAATATAGCTATGTTTGGCCTAACTTCAATGTTTTCTTCTACCCTTATCCTTTTGTCGTCGATGAGATAGATATCGTTGAGCGTTCTAAGATAACTATGGTGACTTATGTATTACAGAATGATGTCAAGGTTATCCTTGGTGTTTTACCAAGTGCGAATATGCGCGATGACCGTCATAACTCTAATTATCTAAAGAGTTGCAATACTATTAATGTATCGAAGCATTTTGAAGGTCTATATTACGACCCTTGTTTCAACCCTGAATTTATGGAGCAAAATAGTGATATTATTGGTAGTCTATTTCTCTCTGGTACAGACTCTAACGCCCATACCACAATTACAGGTAAGAATGTTAAGCTCCTAAAATATAGGCATTTCTTCCAAGATAAGGTTAACCACATTGGTGTCCCGGAAGTAATTCTTTATCCCTTTAAGAAAAGGCATTTCGAAGAGATACAGTTTGAACGTTCCTCAAATAATCTATATGATATAATTAAAAAGAATATTAATCTATATAACTATAAACCCATCTCTATTGAAGAGCATTACAAGAGTAAGGAATCTAACTTCAAAACTTTTGTCGATAAACTGCTATCCCCTGAAGGGGTGTTTATTGACGGTCAAAATCTGCATATGACTATCGACACCGTGACTAACTTCTTTGTTATAGCCGAGTTTGTCGATGAAAAGATACTAGCTCGTTGTATCCCAATTGAGGAGAAAAATAAGCTTAAATACCTTAAGTGAAATTTCACTTAAGGTATTCGACAAAACATTTGTTAGGTTTTTGAAATAAGATATGAAGTACCTTATTTCAAAAACTCGACGACTAAGCGTTAAATACCTTAAGTGAAATTTTAAGGTATTCGACGATTAATCGTTAAAATTTTAATATATAATATATTATATATTAAAAATGGCTCTTCGAAGCTTTAAAACTACATATACTATAAGTAATGAGCTAAATGAATCGGAAATTTTTTACTCCGATACAACAGGGGTTTATGTCTGGGGTGCTTCTACAAATGGCGGTGCCACTACTTTTGCAGGTACCGCAGGTAGAATCCCTGAATTAAATAATGTTAGTCAGATATATGCAACTGATTTAGGTTTTGCAGCTCTTCTATCGGATGGTAGCGTTTATGTCTGGGGTGACCCTACTGGTGTAGGTGAACAAGGGTTTATCACTGTGAATAATCTAAAATTAACAAATGTAAAAACTATACGGTCTACTTCATATGCATTTGCGGCCATATTGAATGACGGCAGTGTTGTCGTCTGGGGTCGCAGTTTACTTGGCGGAAATCCGTATTATCAAAGCGGAGACCCTATTTATTCTCCACCAGTCTTAGTTTCAGAGCTAAGTAATATTAAGGCTATATACTCCACAAATCAATCTTTTAGCGCTCTCTCTGAAAATGGGGAAGTTTGGGCTTGGGGTTTTTTAACCAATCAAACTGTGCCTATATATAAAGTTAATATCGCTACAAATGTTAAAACTATTACCGGGAACTATAATGCATTTGCTGGTCTCCGAGATGACGGTACTGTATGTGTATGGGGTGTAGCAAATAGCGGCGGCGAAATTGGCCCGGGTCAAGGCTCGGGTATTATCCCTGGATTAAATAATGTTAAGAAAATATATGCAACCAATAGTGCATTTGCTGCTCTGCGAAATGATGGAACGATTTATATATGGGGTAATATAAGTAATGGTGGTAGTTTAGATAACACCCTTAATACATCCTATCAAAATATTCCAGTATCTGGTATTACAAATATCTATAGTAATGAAGGGGCTTTTGTAGCACAGCTCTCTGATAGTATCTATGTCTGGGGGAATCCGGCTATGGGTGGAAACCCTAGCTATTCTCCGACTGTCTACACCCCAGGATATATATCAGATATTTATAATGTATGTGCTACAAGTCAAGCCTTTGCCGGAATAACTAGTAATAACCGTGTATACGTTTGGGGTAAACCAAATATGGGTGGTTCTAATATATACAATAATTCTTCTGGGTCTGGACTTATACCATTAATTGATAATGTCTCAGCTATTACCGCTTCCGGGCAAGCATTTACTGTTATATCTGATAATAAGATTATAAGATGGGGTGAGCCACTTGCCGGAGGTGGAACTACCGGCAATCCAGAAATAGTCCCTGATATAAACAATCCAAGTGAAATTTATGCAAACAATGCTAGCTTTTTATCGGTGTCTTCAAATCAATCTTATTTTGCTTGGGGGTTTATTCTTGGTGGCGGAGATAATAGTCAGATAACCGGGCTAACAAATTTTGTTAACTTAACAAAGAATAATTTAGGAGCTTATACTGCTCTGGAAAAACCTAATCCACCAGAGCCAATTAAAGAGAAGTCAGCTCTTTCATCGACTAACGCTACAATTCTTGGTATTGTTTTAGCTGTAATTCTTTTTGCTTCTTTTTATCTAATAAGTAATTTTGTAGAAGATTTAACAACTAAGGTTATATTACTTCTGATTGCACTTGGCTTTATTGCTACTGCTACTGTCTTAGTAATATTATTTGTCTAATTTTTAAAGTTTTAAACTTTAAAAATATTATAATCGGAATGATATTAAATATTAGAGTTTTATTCTTGCTCGTCCGGAGCCGTCTCAATCTTCTGACCGTCTTCCGTAATGCGAATCCCTTCGACAATCTCCATATTTATCTTTTTCTTATACAGCTTGGAGTTCTTGTTCTTAACTAGCCCTAGCATCTTATACTCTTTATCAAGCTCGTGAAGATTGAAGGTATAACATAGGACTAGGACCAGCCAAGCAACATAAATGAAGGTATATAGACTGACATCTGAAAAACCGACAAACCATAGACAGAAAATGCAGAGCAGAGCGACAAAGCCTAGATAGAAGCAGATTAGATACTTCCCAGCCTTCAGACTCTGCTGACGATATAGACATAGGGTGTAGGCGAACTGAAGTCCGAGAATGATAAACATCCAAACATTGATAGCATAGTTCCAATACCCTTCGGTCATCTCGTTAAGACGATACCATACCCAAGCTAACAGCAGCGATAGGAATGCGAATAGACATACTATAATTATGCTATCTGGCATCCAATCTGGTTTATGTAGTTTATTGTACCACGACTTAGAATTTGGGTCTAAAGTGACATTTAAAATTATTAAACTATTTACTATAGTAAAAATTAAAACAATCGCTAGCCGAATCACAAAACTAGAGCTAGTCATAACTTTGAACCAATTGGTTTCTCCGGGTGCAAGCTGAAGGTCTTCATACTTGACCTTCTCGTTATTAATTTTCTCTGCATCAATCATTTTTAGTATATAATTAAAAAATTATCCAATATTTCTAACTTCAATGGCAACTAAAATAAGTGCAGGGGGCTTTGGCTCTATCTTTAAAGTTTCTATTGGAAACACAAGTGCCATCTTAAAGGTCGTTCCACACAGGCACGGTATCGTTTGTAATATTCTAGAGCTAGTACTATACTTTTCTAAATGCCCTTATATCGTCCAAGCATATGAATATGAACTCGATAAAGCCTGCTACAAAATACTAATGCCACCTGCCCTATATGACCTCTCCCGTATTAAACGAGTCGGTAAATGCTTTTGCATTCAAAGTATTCTTTACGAGATAGCTCTAGCTGTCGAATATCTTCATAGTCGTCATATTATCCACGGTGATATCAAACCTTCTAATATATTGATATATAAAGAAGGTGATAGATATACTGGTAAACTTACCGATTTTTCATTAGCTCGAATATGCGATGACAAGGTTAACGGTATAGCCTATACTATTGGTTATAGAGCACCCGAGGTAGAAACACATAAATTTTATACATTCAAATCTGATATATGGGCTCTAGGGGAAACTTTTAAAGCCTTGCAAAATTCATTCCCTGAATTGAAAACAGAGCTTTTAGATGAGCTTATCAAGAAAATGTGTAGTGCATCGCTTGATAAACGCTATAATATCTACGATGTCCTGAGACATCCATATTTTGCGAAGCTTTCTTCGTCGGCTGTCAATTCGTCGATAACGAATGTTAGTCCGTATATAGCGGGCTTCAGTCCGCCGGATGTTAATTCATCTATAGCGGGCTTCAGTCCGCCAGATGAAAGTCCGCCGATAACGAATGTTAGTCCTTATATAATCGCTGATAAGATACTAGAACACCAAAGTAATCCTCATAATCTTATCGATTTCTTCAGAGAGAAAGTTTTTAATTATTAACTAAGTTAATAATTATTGTTTTCTTTTTAGTTATAGGGGTTTAAACGCAGTCGAAAAGCATTTAGCACACGACCACCGGTAGACGACGGTACATGAAGAAGCCGATCATCGCGAAGACAATGAGCAGTCCAACCGCCGCAATCTCGAGAGCGTATAGCCACGTTATCTTGTTATTTAGGCGAAGCAGATTCTCATCGCTAGTCCCCTCTAGTGGGTTTTTCGCGAGAACCACGATTAAGACCACTAGCACAAAAATGCTAATAGCGATCGAGAGCAGCTGAAAGATAAGACCGAGCTCCATTTTAACTGTTTTTCTTTTTAATATAAAGCCTAAAATTAAAAAAATATTTTTTTAATTTTTTATGGAAATAATTTATCAAAACAATTTTCTAATAGAATACTATTTTTTAATCGAGCTTCAATTCGGGTAATTTTTCTTTAATTATATTTTCTAATTCTTCTGGTAATTTTCCTTCTTTTTTAGATTTCTTTCTATTCCGTATATATACACCAAGGTTTTTCTCATTTTCAGTCCTAGTACCTTGTTGCTTCGGCCAGGTTTTATAGGTCTCGTAAAAGATTTTGATTTGTTCTATTGTTTCAATATGCTGACTTAGAAAAGAATTTTCCAATTTTAACCACGGTAATTTTTCTACGATAAGTTGTTCACTCTGACTATCTAATATACCTTCTCTTTTATTAGTCTTTTTATTCTTAATCCAAGATGCTAATCTATTTTCATCAGGTGTTCTTGTCCCATTACGTTTTGGCTCTCCATAAATTTTATAAAACTCTACTATTTCATTTATATGATTCACATTGAGACTATAAAATTTATCTTCTTCTAATGTCAGCCAAGGTAATCTTTGGTACAATAATGTTTCCAATTCCTCGCTAAGATTTCCATCTTTTTTATCTCTTTTTCTATTCTGTAAATATTTACTTAATAAATTCTCTTCTTTATCTTTACTGTGGTTTATTGGCGCTCTTTTATTTTTTTCATAAAAATCTTCTAACTTTTTAATAGCTTCCAAATGCTGTGATAAAAAATGGTCCCATTTTAACCAGGGTAATTTTTCTTCCATTAACTCTTGGATATCTATATCCAATGCTCCGTCTTTTTTCAATTGTCGTCTCCTACATATGAAATGTGCTAATGATTTTTCGTTATCGGTCCTGGTACCATTTGTTTTGGGTTCTCCATAAAGTTTGTAAAATTCAGCTATATCATTAATGGTTTTAATCACACCATCTTTAATTGGCTGCCAAGAAACCCAGGGTAGTTTTTCCTTGATTAATTTAAAAAGAGTTTCATTTATATTCCCTTGATTTTTATCTTTACGGCGTGAACTCAAATAATCTCCTAATTCGTTTTCATTTTCAAGTATACTATTTCTACATGGTGCTCTGTTATATTTTTTATAAAAAATATCTAAATCTTTAATATATTTCATATGATGGTCCCAATAAGGGTCCCAAGAAAACCAAGATAACTCAGTCTGGATTAGATTTTTGACAATCATAGAAATTTTTCCCTTTTTGTTCTCCTTTCTTCTACGTCGAATATAACCAGCTAATTTAGCTTCATCATCCCTTTTACCATTATTCTTAGGACACTCGCCGTATTGCAAATAAAACTGTTTAATCTTTTCAATCATCATCTTGTGGCGGTCCATAACGGTCATACATTTCATATTGATATAATCAGATGCCTCTTTAGACTGAATCGTAATCTGTTCAACTTTTTCTTTCTCTTCAGAATTATCATAATTAATATTAGCAACCCGAACCTTCTTATAAAAGTTAGGGTCGGCCTCGCGTAGTAGTTCTAGAGAAGCAATACATTTCTCCCAACCCTCAGCCCATAGAAAGATGTTATTCTTCTTACTCATATAACTTTCGACCTTGGTAGAACTCCTCTGGGAACGTTGCATCATTCGAATATCGCTTGATTGTTCGCCAATATTAGTAATAAAAACAGAATCACAAAGAGGAATATCGATAGCTTCATCTAGAATACGAACAGAGCTCAGAATTCGATAGATATCATTCTGACCGCTCTGGAAATTGTTTAATATATCTCGTCTCTTATTTGTTGAAACATTTGCATCTATCTTCTCAAGCCAGACATCCAAACCGTGATAGTTTTCAAAGACGTCTTTGCAGATAAGATTAAATCTATCGCATTCTTCTTGGCGACTAAGATAGACGATACAACGACGCGAGCCTGTCTTGAGCATAACCGTTGCTAAATACATAACTTTAGCCGTTAAATCATATTCATATTTTGAAAATTCAATTGGAATGTCAACATCAGGTGTCGTAGTTCCATCGGCCTTACGAATAAGGTATGGAAGCCAAAGGTTATAATCAACAATATAGCCACCAGAGATAGCATCAGCGAAGGTCATCTTGTAAATTTCATTAATATTAAGATTTAAATCTTCCGGTAAAGTAGCAGATAATACAAGACCACGAGGAAACTTCTCGATAAATTGACAGATGTCATCCGTAGCATTATGAATCTCATCTCCTAGAATAAATGCTCGCTTAATTATGTCGCCAAGACCATAATCGACTATAACCTTATCTATTACATCGATAGCTGATTTATAGGTTGTATAGATTATCTTCTTATCCGATGAATCATTTAAAAATTTACGAATCTCCTCGATATCAGTCGTCCCATCAGAATCGGAATCAACAAGTATAGCCTTATGGTTCGGTAGAAAAGTAGCTAGCTTCTCTTGAATATTTTCAACGCTCGCTTTTAGAGGAGCGATAGCGACGACGAGCTCTGGATTAAGCTCTCGAATATGATAACCTGCAATGATAGTCTTACCCATACGACAAGGGATGTTGACCCCGTTGATACCATCTTTATCTTTCAGAAAATTAATAGCCTCGAGTTGATAAGGTCGAAGAGTTAGCTCTTGATTTTGAGGGACAGGTGCTTCAACTTCATTAACCGGAGGTAACCAACGATATTTAACGTGTCGAATATAGTATTGAGGGTTAGCAACAAGACAACGTAAATCGACCTGAAGATTACCATATGTATATAGATAACCTCGTGATAGATTATTATGAAGAACTAGCTTCATTTGCATAGCGATAAATGTCGGGATATCGGCACAACATACTGTTCTGTCATTATAATACTTAGCTTGAATACTATGATAAATATTTTTATCATCAATGGTTTGACAAGCTAGTCCATCAAAGCCGTAATCACGAGCCCGATTTTTACCATCATTCTTTTTCTTATACATTAAGCGAAGCATACGTTCGCGATTGTAATTATCGATATATCCGCATTCGAAGAGCCAATCTTCCGGAACATTTTGCCAATGCCTTGCATCTTGATTGGTTGTAGAGATATGCCTATCGATAACTTTGTGCTCGTATTCTAGAGCAAGAGCTAGTCTTTGAAGTCTATCCATTTTATACCCTTCAAATTGATATAATATATAATTCAATTTTAACTAAAAAATAATTTGCATATTATAAAATGAACGGTACAAAGATATATGCAAGCTCTATTAGCCTTGTAAATAATGGCAAGGTAGTAGGGTCCTTTGGTACGTATAATGGTAAGATAGTGGTTATGGATAAGGATGGTGCTATTCAGAACTCGGATATAGCATCTACTGGAAGTGGAGGCGGTGGTAATACAGTCTTCAGCGATAACTGGTTTAGCTCAGCAATGACATCTCAACCGCCTGCTCCAGGAATAACCGGACCGGCGGATTGGAATCCAATCGATATAAATGTAGTCCGGACAAATACGGAGATAGGTTTCTGGGTGCAAAATCCTAAACAGGTTCTCTTTGGTGATATTCTTGTTCCTTACATTAACAATATACGAATCACGATTCCCTCTGCTAATGGAAACCCTCTCCTAGATGTCCTGAATAGCGGAACATATATCCCAACTGGTAATTCACCTATCGAAGCATTTGTAATCAGTAAGATTAAGAGTACTGGCTATTATGCAAATGATGGTGCTTATTCTAAGGATACTTATGTCTATTCAAATTCAAATATAGGAAACTATATAATAGATAATAAGATAAATGTTAATATTTGGTTTGAAAATACCGTTGATAAGAATAGGGTACCAAATGTCCTAACCGTTCCACTTTATGCATTTCTGGAAGCTTTTCCGCCATCGGTTGTTCGGAATGTATCATTTGCAAATACATCTTCGACAGGTACGACGGTGAACTGGCTAAATCCACAGTTTACAGCGGGGGACAATAACAATGCTAATATAACTAACTACAAAATAGATTATATTAGCACGTCATCACCAAATCGATATGTGTATACTGGACAGACTGGTTCTACCATTGTAGGAAATACTGGTACTACTGCATTAACCAATCTAATACCAGGTACAAACTATACAACTGTAGTATCAGCCAAGAATGATATCACTGCTGCTTATGGACCAGGTGGAACAGGTGTTTTTATAACAGCTAATCCGGCAGCCCCTACAGTCCCTGGAAGTATTGCTCTAACACTACCAACAAGTAATTTTCATAGTAGCATTAGAAAGGTTGATACAAATGCTGTAATAACTAATCCGATCTATTCTTTCGGGGTAACAGGTGGAAACTGTAATTCATTAACTAATTTCCCAATTCATTCTGCTGTAAATATTGGTTCAACGGGTACCAACCTAATGAATTTTGACTTTTTAATTAATGGTGTTAGTCAATATAAGATAAATTTTAACGGATTTGGTGTAAATCCGGCTTTTACGACAAATATTGCTACAGGTAATAAAGCGCTTTTTTCAACACCAACTATAACGGATGCTGGCTCGGGTAATACGACAAATTTTTACAATAAGGTTTCAATTATAACACCTTCTTTGGTATTAAACAATGGTACGCCATTTGCCGCCGGTATTACAGGTAGTGCACAAATAAACTATTTTCTGGCCCCTTCAACCAATATAAGTTCAGCGGCGGCAGTTTTTTATACTGATGACCTTTCAAAGACTCCGACAGTGGCTAGTCCGGTATTAACAGATAGTTTTATGAGTAAAAAGATTACAGGTATAACTATAGTAGGAGCAAATAGTAATCAGAATCTAAACTATATTGTTAGCGCTCAAAACTTTGCTCGTTATTTCTATAGAAGTGATAAAATAATATCTTTAAACAATGGTACAACGGGGGTGACTACAAATAATTCTGTAATTACTGTATTACCGGCAGGTACACCTTATCCAATACCGTTAGATACAGATGTTTCTTTTACAGGGACAGCAACAGTCTCATTTAATAGTGCAAATTTTTCATATGGTATTGTTTATACAGCTAGCGTCTTTAGTCCATTTACAACAGCTGGTTCTTCTCATACCAGTGGCAGTGTAATTATTAATAAGCTATATGATGGTCCTTCTTATAATAAAACTATTATTAGTGCTATTCCAAAGGTGGGCGATACTGGCTGCCGAGTACTGTCTCAGAATCCAATTAGTGTTAGCCCAAATCCGGTATCGTATAACCTAGGCCATACTCTATATGACAACGATGCTTCTCTAGTTTCCGGATTATATCTAAACGAGCTTCCGATTATTTTAGGTAAATATACATCACGTATCGGAAATGAAACTTATCTAGATAACTGTGCAACATTTGGAGGTGTTAATTATAGTACTATTAAAAATGAAACAGGATTTCGGTATATGACTTACGCCTGGGATGTCGATATGACAAAATCGACAGCTTTAACTACATTGCGCTTTATTTTTAGTGGATTTAATGGGAATAACAAGCTAACTCGCAATACGACCACCTCATCTATAGAGACAGCAAATGCATTCAATGCATACTACCGGTTCGAACAATTAGATAGTTCGGGGGTGCCTTTACCAGCCGAGACCGAAACATCAACACCCACACGCTATACCTCTTATTGGATAGATGCAAATAAGTTTGGATCTAATTTTGTCGGGTTTATTAATAAACCCGTGAATAACGGTATTGGAGGGTTAATTTTTTCAGGGAGTGATGTTTCCCCTATTAACACACCTACTTCAGCAGATTTTACATATAATGTACTGGCGCGCTCCATAACACCTTCAACCAGTGGTGTTTCGGGGCTTCGTATCTATTTTATGGTTGGAGTAGCAATGAATTCGGGTATTTCATTTAATGATGTGAAATGTACTTTCACTTAGAATATTAAAGTTTTGAAACTTTAATATTTTTAAAATAAAAATGTCAAGCAATCAAGATTTAAATGACAGCAACAAACTTGCTGTCCTATTTAAGAAGTATCTCGGATATGCAAACACTGGTCTATCAGTAGGTGTAGAATATCAATCATCTGCGATATCTAATATTTTCGGGCAAAACATTTTAACACAGGAGATTCCAAGTATTGCACCAACTGTCGATGTAAGTAGCACGGTATCGTACTATAATAAGCTGAGTGGTGCCGGTAGCGTTCAATCGTATAACTATACTAAAAAATATAGTAGCCAGTTTCCTTATATAGTAAAATATGAAAACGTCCAGCTAACAGGTTTTGATGGTAATCCAGATATAGGTTTTATATTTCAGGAGACTAATTCAAGCGGTGCCAAGATAGGTACAAATCTTCTAAAACAGGGTATACCTGGAAATTTTGACAGCGGTGGTTCATATGGTATTGTTATAAAACAAAATGATGTTTTAATACCTTCTGATAAATATATCTATGATAGAGATGCCGGTATAGTTTCATTTTATAACTATAATGCGGTAGTCTCACAAACTAATCCACCAGAGATTAGTTTTTGGCGTTATGAAGGAACAATAGGTATATCCGGGAATGATGTAGCTGGCCCGACTGGTGCCAAAGGTGATGCCGGTAT
>JACCDI010418751.1_pt1 | contig 42504 bp, 38 predicted proteins | sample 7442791 | NCBI WGS metagenome assembly JACCDI01 (sample SAMN15323434, study PRJNA562643) | freshwater metagenome | isolation source: river surface water | place: USA:Blue River Watershed | collected 2017-08-15 | reverse complement strand
TTCAGCGGCGGTGCAGAATGGGGCGGCATGTCGGCTGACCCCGAAGGCACTTTGTACATCAACAGCAATGACATCGCATGGTACACTTCGGTTATCGACAATCCTAACCCCGGACCCGACCGGTCACCCATGCACTTTTCTGGCTACAATAAGTTTCGCGATGCGGACGGTTATCCCGCGGTTGCACCGCCTTGGGGTACGCTCAATGCTATCGACATGAATACCGGTCAATACCGCTGGCGGATCCCGCTAGGCTATTATCCGGCGCTGGCCAAGCGGGGCCGCGGTGATACCGGCACGGAAAATTACGGTGGCCCGATTACGACCGCTTCGGGTCTATTGTTCATCGGCGCAACGGTTTTTGACCGGCAATTCCGTGCTTTCGACAAGGAAACGGGCGCGCTGCTTTGGCAGACCGAACTGCCCTATTCCGGCGTCGCAACGCCCGCGACCTATATGGTCGATGGACGGCAATATGTTGTCATCGCAACCAGCGGCGGCCGTGATCCATCGCAACGCGGCGCTGCTTATGTTGCCTTCGCTTTACCGAAATGATTGGGAGATAATTATGCAACGCCGAACCTTTATTGCTGCCGCCGGCGCCTCTATTCTGCCTTTGCTGGGCGGCGGCCTGGCTCTAGGCACTGGCAAGGCCATGGCGGCCATCCCGAAAGCCAAGCTGGACCGCATTTCCATCGCCGGATCCGTGTTCAAGGCTCACTTTGACAACTGGGAATATGCGATTCCCGCGGCCAAGCCGCGGCTTTCGATCACCCAATATCCCGGCTTTATCCGCGAGCAGTTTGGCGTACGCCATGTGGAATTGTGGCAGCGCCAGTTCTTCCCCGATGGGTTGGCTGACGGCAACTTTGCCGCCGTACGCGCCGCTGCCGATGCTGCTGGGGTTGCCATTTCCAACCTGCAAGTCGAAGCCCTGCCAAGTCTGGATGCTGGGGGCACAGCCGAACGTGCGGCAGTGCTGAGCGGGATCAAGGGCTGGTTGGATAAAGCTCGGATTCTGGGTGCCGGATCCATCCGCGTCAACGTCACCCGTCAGGCCGGTCCGGTCAACCTAGAGGCGGTGATCGATACCCTGCGCCGCGCGGCGGACTATGGGCAGAGCATCGGCGTGCGCGTGCTGGTGGAAAACCACGGCGGCTACACACAATCGATCCCGGACATGGTCGCACTGGTCCGCACAGTGAACCACGAATTCTGCAAAATCACCATCGACTGGGGCGAGAACACTCCGCCGAATGATCGGTATGAGATGATGCAGCTGGCGATGCCACTGACCCACATCGTTTCGGCTAAAGGTTATTCTTTTGATCCGGTCACAAACGGCCATACTGCATATGATGTACCGCGGCTGGTGCGTAACGCCGAGGCGGGCGGTTTCCGGGGGATCTATTCGATCGACTTCTGGGGCCCGACCGAGACCCTGCCGACCGATACGGTAAAGGCCATGCGACTTTTCATCCAGTCGATCACGGACAACATGGCCTGAGCCATGGAGGGTAGAGCGCTGCCATCGTTTGCACGGAGCAGCATTGGAACATATAGAAACTGAGGCCATGATGAAAATCCCTTACCTTGTTTCGGCTCTGGCCATCGTGCTGGGAACGCCTGCGGTTCACGCACAAACGGCGGCTGCCCCAATGGCTCGCGAAGATGCGCTGGATCCCTCGCCGGTCGATCCCGCCAACGATCCTGACGTGCCTATGTTCATCGGCGACTATCGCGATGCGCCGGAACGGATCGCTTACAGCGCGCTGGTGTTCCGTGACATATTGACCCAGCTGACCACCGAAGAACCGCTCCGTCCGGACAGAAGGGGTGCGGTGCTGCAGTACATGAAGGCGATCAGCCGCGCCACGCTCGCACCCGGTGCCACGGCCACGGGCAGGGCGCCTTCGGGGGACCGGCAGGTGTTCTATACTGCCGGGGGATCTGGCACGCTGACAGTCAATGGCCGGACGCATCCCATCGCCGACGGAACGGGTTTTACGCTGACGTCGGACTTTGACTTCACGCTGACCAGCACCGGCAAAGAGCCACTGGAGTTCTATGTCCGCTGGGAGACCCTGCCCGACAATTTCGCGCTGACCGGGGATGTCACGCTCTACAACCGGTTCGACAATAACCGCCAGATTGGCGCGCACTGGGTGCATATCTGCAATGGCGGCCCCAACGGCTTCAACCTGTGCACCATTGCCCCGCGCACCATGCCCCACCCGCACAGCCATCCAGGCGAAGAGGTATGGATCGCGGTGCGGGGAGAAACCGTCCTGACGCTGGGCAAGCATATGACCCGGATGATGCCGGGCCAGGCCTATCGCATACCGCCAACGGGCCTGACCGCGCACAGCAATATCAATCTGGGCGATGAACCGGTGGAGATGCTTTTTGTTGGCCCGGCACAGCGCGCCAGCACCCCGCCTAATCCGCCGCGATTGGATTTCGCACGGCTCGACAACAAGTCCTATGTGCGGAAGAACGAGCCTGACGTAGACATGTATATGGGCAGTTGGCGCGATGAAGTTCCCCGGATCATGCACGGCAATGTCTATTTCCGCGACATGCTGACCACGCTGGAAGGCCCAGATCCGTTGCATCCCACGCGGACCGGCGCGGTGTTGACTCGTGCCACGGCGGTCAGTTTTGCCCAGTTGGAACCGGGCGCAAAGGCGCGTCCGATGGATGGCGAGCTGACCGGAATTCAGCAGTCCTTCGTGGTGGATTCCGGTACCGGTACCATCACCTCTGGCGGGAAAACCATCGCACTGGAACAGGGTATGGCTTTCACCATTGCACCGGGCATGGATTTTCAGCTGCTGGCAACGGGCGAATCGTACCTCAATTTCTACGTCGTGAGCGAGCGGATCCCTGCAGGCAAGGCGCCTTCTACCAAGCTGCAGGTCGTCAATAACCGCGCAGTGCCACAGAAGACCAATTCATGGCACAACCGGGAACGGCGGCTTATCACAGTTAACGAAGGCCTGCTGCAATATGGCGCAATCACCCAGGTCGAACTGGGCGCAATGGCAATGTCGCGGCCGTATAGCGCGGCAGCTGGAACAGAGGAGATCTGGATTGCGACCCGAGGATATGTCGACTTACTGATCGGTAAGGAATTGCGGCGCTTACCAGCAGGTACTGCCTATATGGTTCCACCAACCGGGATTACGGCGCACGCCCTGGTCAACACCACCGATCAACCAGCCAGCTTTCTCTATATGGCGAACTAACTGGCGTGGCAGGCGCAGAATGCACAAATACCAAATATAGGACGTCTTTTCCCATGGTTAAAACATTCACACGATCGTCGCTGGCCTTGGCCCTTTTGGCTGCATCCGGCATGGCCGGAATTGCGCAAGCGGTCGCGGTTGAGGATGACGGGCAATCGGCGCAGAGCGCGCCGGTCGAAGATGCGGAGGGCAAGGCCATTTTCGAGGCCAACTGTTCAAGCTGCCATGAAATCGGCGATGCTACATCGCACCGCAAGGACTTGGCTGGGTGGAAGGAGACCATCGCTAAAATGGTCAGCTATGGTGCGCCCGTAGCGGTTGAAGACCAGCAACGCATCGCCGCCTATCTTGCCGCCACCTATCCTGCGCCTTCAAAGTGACAGCGCGGCCACAATACCAAGATCACGCAACGGGGGAGAGCCGGCCATGCGCATTACCGATCACGTAACGACACATGTCAGCCGCCGTGCAATGATGCTCGCGGGCGCTGCTGCCGCGCTGTTGCCGCGGCGGGTCTTTGCCAAGACCACCACCGGCGCCGTGCCATCACCCGATCCTGACGCGCCGGACGCGCCTGCGGTGCAGATTAGCAACGGACTTGTCACCGCAGTTCTCTATTTGCCCGATCCTGATCGCGGTTATTATCGCGGAACCCGCTTTGATTGGTCCGGGCTGATTGCCGAGCTGCGGGTCAACGGCCACAGCTATTTCGGCCGCTGGTTCGATAAATACGACCCAAAGAAGCATGATGCAGTCGCCGGCCCGGCACAGGATTGGGTGACGGGGCAGGGGTTCGATGCGGCGCCCGTTGGCGGCACATTCGTCAAGATTGGAGTAGGTGTCTTACGCAAGCCCGCCGAGATGCCGCGGGGTTTTCCAACGCTCGAAATCGTCGATTCTGGCCGGTGGACCACCCGCGTGCGGCGCGATGCAGTGGACTTCATCCACGAGGTCAACGATCCGCAGTCGGGTTATGGATACCGCCATATCAAGACGGTATCGCTGCCAGCAGGCAAGCCCGAACTGGTGCTGACCCAGCGGCTGGAATCCACCGGCGCAAACCCGATCGACACGCAAATGTACAACCACAATTTCTTTGTGCTGGACGGTCAGCCGAGCGGGCCGGATGTCGAGGTCGCGTTTCCATTCCAACTGGAAGCGTTCAATATGCGCGGCGATGCGGTGCAGGTCACGGGCAATATGCTCCGCTATATCAAGCCGGTTGTCGGTTCGGTCCGGATGCAACTGCGCGGTTTTGGCCCATCGGCATCAGACTATGCCATTCGGGTGAAAAATACCCGTACAGGTGCGGGCGTCCTTGTGACGTCGGATACCCCAATGTCGGATCTGGTGTTTTGGTCTTCACCGCGCACCACTTGCCCAGAAGCCTATATCCACGTCCGCGCCGATCGCGGCCAGCCGATGAGCTGGAAAACGCGCTATCAGTTCTATTCGCTTGACCCCGCCGCTGCGTGACGGACGTCGCCCGCTTGTGTGATCACCGTGCAGGCCTGATCCTGCAGCGCCGGCTAATGCCGCCGTCTAAGGATAAAGCTGGCGCAAAGCTGGATTCGTGCTGCTCAGCCGTAGCCAACTATTCCGCCCCAACCCTTGTGCCGTTTGATGGGCTGGTCTATGAGGACATAAATCAACTGCACGATCATACCCCCGCGAATAGCGTTCGCGTTTAGGATGTTTTCGTTGCGGCATCTTGGGTCAGCGCCGACGAAGTTGATGCCCGATCGCACCCGCTGGCTTGACGGGAGCCGCTCAACTTAACTAGGCCAGCGTTCTGGTAGAGATCGGACATTCATGACGGGCAGATCCAAACGTAAATTGCACTCCAACATCTCCATCAAGGAGGTCGCGCAAAGCTTAAACGTCTCCGCAGCAACGGTTTCGAGGGCCTTGAGCAGGCCGGAATTGTTGAACAAGGAAACCCGCGTCCGCATTCTCGAGGCGGTGGAGCATATGGGCTATCGGCCCAACCTTATTGCACGCGGCCTGCGCCTCAAGAAAACCCAGCTGCTGTTCGTTGTTGTGCCCACGCTCAGCCCGTTTTTCCTTGAGGTCTTTCGCGGTGTGGAACGGGCCGCGCGCGAAACCAACTATTCGGTGCTGATGGGGCATACCAACCGGGACATTTCGCGTGAGCTGATTTTCATCGATCAGGCGCTTGCGCAGCGTGCCGACGGGATCGTGCTGGTTACCAGTTCAAGCCAGAATGAACTTGTTGACCGCCAGGGCAGCTTGCCGCCGCTGGTGGCGGCGCTTGAAACGATCAGCGGCCTGCAGGTTCCTGCCGCGCGGGTGGATCACCGCAAAGGCTCCATGGATGCGACCAACCATCTCATCGCGCTCGGCCATCGCCGCATCGCCCACATCGGCGGCCCCGATATGCAAACCATTGCACAACGTCGCCGCTCGGGCTTTGAGGCGGCTATGACGGCAGCAAAACTCGACCCCAACGCCTATCCGCGTCTGTCGGGCGATTACTCGACTGCGTTAGGCGAAAGCGGCATGGAGGCTCTGCTGACCTGCCATCCGCGTCCAACCGCTGTTGTCGCCGGCAATGATGAAATTGCGATTGGCGTGATTCGCACGCTGAAGCGGGTCGGGCTGACCGTGGGGCAGCAGGTTTCCGTGATCGGTTTCGATGATCAGCGCATTGCTAGCTTATACGAACCGGCCCTGACAACGGTTCGGGTTCCGACCGAGGAACTGGGGTATCAATCGGCCATGCTGCTGATCCAGCAGCTTGCGGGCGCCGAACAGCAGGAAGATCTTGTATTGCCAACAGCTCTGGTGATTAGAGACACCACCGGAATGGCTCCCGTTTAACGTCAAAAGCGCGTTGCCCCCTGGGCATAATACAGGATGCTGCCGCGGTAACTGACCGCCCGGCGCAGCGCATTATTGCACCGCAGCAGGCTGCATCACGCTACGCCCTCCATCGTCGCGAGACGTCTTGACATTCATGTTGTAATCGATTGTAGTGATGTCCAACAATAGGGAGCTGGACCTTGAGAATGACCCACAGTTTGCGTTCCTCACGGCGATCATTGCGGTCAGACTGGGGGGGTCGTATCCCGCTTGCTTGCGCCGTCGCGCTGTTAGCAAGCACCTGCGCAAGCAGCGGTTTAAAAGCTGAGGCTGCAGCGACAATTGCTCCAGGTTCGTTTGCTTCGGCTTCGATTGAACGTCTCAGTCCGGCACTCGATGCCGTGATTGCTCCGGGTGCAGTGATCGAGAAGGTGGCCGGCGGCTTCCAATTCGTCGAAGGTCCGGTGTGGGCGTTTGGCGAGATCTGGTTCTCGGATCTGGTCGGCAACAAGCTGTTTGCGGTGGGCGGCGATGGGGCTACGCGTTTGCTGCTAGAGAATTCCGGCGGTGCAACAGATGCTCCGCACAGTGAATATCCCGGTTCCAACGGCGCAGTTGTGGATCGCGATGGTTCGGTCCTGATGGCGCAGCATGCAGGTCGCCGGATTGTGCGAATCACGAAGGACATAGCCATCACGTCGGTGATTGAGCGTGACGCCCAGGGCCGGCGTCTTAATAGCCCCAACGACATGGTTTTTGCCGCTGACGGGGCGCTTTGGTTTACCGATCCGGCATTCGGGCTCGCCGGCTTTGACGGGTCGTCCGATAAGGAAATCCCTTATAACGGCGTCTATCGTTGGAAGGATGGGCAGTTGACGGCGGTGATCGTGGATCTGCCCAATCCCAACGGGATCGCGTTTTCGCCTGATGGCCGCTTGCTCTATGTGTCAAACTCAGGCCCAGAGATGTTCGTGAACATATACGACGTCAAGGCAGATGGCTCGGTTGGGGCAGGTCGGCGTCTGATCAGTTATCCGGGCCCGCGTCCAGGCGATGTGCCTGACGGCCTGAAGGTTGATTCGCGGGGCAACATTTGGACATCCGGCCCCGGCGGAATCAGGATCATCAGCCCGCAAGGTAAAGTCCTGGGCCAGATCCGGACCCCTGACATTGCACAAGCCAATATTGCCTGGGGCGGGAAGGACGGGCGGACTGCCTATATCACCGCCACAGGCAACGTTTATCGTCTGCGGCTGGCTGCGCCAGGGCTTGGGTCGCTGAACGTCAATCAAAGTAGATAGTAATCGCCCGCTCTGCGCGGCAGGCGATTTTTTGCTAAAGTGAAATTTATTGATGAAATCGTTTGCAGTAAAATTTGAAATTTGCGACAAGCTTGGGCTGTCCTGACGTTGGAGTCGGTGTTCCAAGTACATGGGCGGGCCAAGTGATATCATGATCATGGTCCGTTGATGTGGAGGGAAACGCAACAGATAGCAGTTACGTAAGAATAAATGGGGGGGAATGGAGATGAATAGGAATATTAAGTTCGCGCTCGGACTCTTGACCGGGACGAGTGCTCTGGCCTTTGCTACTGCGGCTTATGGCCAAGAGGCTGCACCAGCGGCTGCAGATGTCGCGGATGCCGCGGAAGCACCGCCAGCCGATTCCATCGTTGTAACAGGATCGCGCATCGCGCGTGACGGCAGTCAAAGCCCTGTGCCGACGACTATTGTCTCAACCCAGCAGCTGGAAACGGCTGCTCCAGCAACCACGGTTGTGCAAGCGCTGTCAGAGCTGCCTGCCTTTACGTCGACTGGTCCGCAGAACCGCCCTGGCAACGGTGGCGGCAATGGCGGCGCGCGCTCATTGGCGCTGCGCAACCTTGGCAATAACCGCACGCTTGTCCTGTTTGATGGCCGTCGCGTTCCGCCGACTTCTGCTACGGCGCAGGTCAACGCTGACTTTGTTCCTACGATGTTGCTAGAGCGCGTCGATGTGGTAACTGGCGGTGTGTCGGCCGTTTACGGCTCGGACGCCGTGGCGGGCGTCGTCAACTTCATTACCGATCGCGATTACACGGGTCTTAAGGTTGACGCCCGCTTCGGTATTTCGCAACTCAACGACGGCGAGAACTATCGCTTGGGCGTCGCCGGCGGTACCGATCTGTTCGGTGGCCGTGGCCACATCATGGGCAGCTATGAGTATTATTATGCTCCCGGTATATTTGACAAGTCGACCCGCAAGTTTGGCCGGAACAACTGGTCGATTCAGGGTCTGGGCACGGAGGCGGCGCCTTATATCGTTGTTCGCGATACGCGCCTTAACCAGACCAGTTTCCTCGGCAGCATCGTCAGCCGCGGCAGTTCGAGCTCCTCGCAGTTCAACAATCAGGGCAACCTGATCTTCCTGCAAAACTCTTCGGCCAATTCGCCATCGTCTATCTACCAAATTCAGGAAGTTGGTACGCCGGTTCCGGGTCGGCCGACCGTCAGCAGCGGTGGCCAGGGTGGCTATTTCTTCAATGCCTCGCTTGAGGGTTTGCAGCGCCAGCATTTGGGATATGGACGGTTCGATTACGAGCTAACGGACGACATCAATTTTTTCGTTCTTGGCACATATATGAATAGCCACAACCGGAACGCCCACGAATCTGTGGAATTCCGTTTACAGCAGATCAGTTCGACCAACGCATTCTTGCCAATCGCACTGCAGACGGCGCTGACCACTGCCCCTAATGCGCGCGAGTCGATCTTCGCTTCAAAGATCATCACAACTGTGGATGCAAAGACACCGGATTCTTTCGCTGAAAACTACATGGCCGTGGTCGGCTTGGATGGCACTTTTGGTAAATTCGCATGGGAAGTTGCCTATCAGAATTCCGCGTCCAAGCAGGACACCCGGTTGATCAACAACACGGACAACCTGAGGGCAGCCGCCGCTCTTGACGCGGTAGACGAAGGCTTCTTCAATACCGGTGTTAGAAATGGCAATGTGGTTTGCCGTGTGTCCTTGACCAATCCGGGCCTTTACCCCGGATGCGTGCCGATCAACATTTTCGGACCGACCTCGGAGAGTAAGGCTGCGCTCGACTATATTCTAACCACGACGCAGTTCGTCGTCGATACCTCGCTCGACACCTTCAATGCCCAGATCTCGGGCCCAGTCTTCGAACTGCCGGCGGGTGACGTTTCGGTTGCGTTGAGCGGGGAGTACCGCAAACTCAGCTATCAAGTGGACGGTATTGACCCGAACCCTGTCTCGGCCTCTGAATGTCTGGGGCTGCGCTACAACTGCGGGCCAACAACCCTGCGGTATCAATCCAATGTCCGTGGCAGCCGCACGCCGGTCAGCCAGGATGTGAAGGAAGCGGCTGCGGAAATCGCGATTCCGCTGCTTCGCGATCTGCCGGCAGTTCAGGATCTGGACTTCGGCGGCGCAGTCCGCTGGACCGACTACAGCAACAGCGGTGTTGTATACACCTGGAAGGCCGGTTTGGAGTGGGCGCCGTTTGACGGTGTACGCATCCGTGCTGCCCGTTCGCGAGACATCAGGGCGCCCAACTTGGTTGACCTTTATGCACCGCGCAACATCAATCCGTCGGGTCAGACCGACTTGCTGACCGGTATCGTCGGCCAAATTCCGGTCACCACGGACTCTAACAGCAATCTCAAGCCAGAGATTGGCAGCACGCTCACCTTAGGTCTCGTGCTCAAGCCGGCATTCCTGCCGCGCTTTACGCTGGCGGTCGATTACTACAATATCAAGATCACCAATGCGATCAGCACGCTCCAAGGGCAAAACAACACGGTCCAGAACATTTGTATTAAATCACTCGGAGCCGATCCTTTGTGTGAATTGATCCAGCGGCCCTTGCCTTGGACAAATACTACGTCCGCGAACTTCCCGACCGCTTTCTTCAACCGCCCGATCAATGCCAACTTGGTAACGACGAAAGGCGTTGATGTAGAGTTGTCCTACTCGCTCGACGTTGGCCCAGGGACCTTGTCGCTGCGCTCGATTGCCAACTACCAACCGGAACTGATGACGACGCAGGTTGCGCTTGGCGGCACGCCGGAAAACGTAATGGGCGCAGACGAGAACCCTAAGCTTAAGATAACTTCGTTCCTCACCTATCGCACAGGCCCAGTTACCGTTGACTTGCGCCATCGCTGGTGGTCGAGTGAGTTTTACGACGTCAACCAGATTGTCACGAACTCACCAACGGTTGCACCGCTGGTTTTCCGCAACCTCGAAGGCGGGGATCGCGTACCAGCATACCAGACCTTCAACCTCACGCTGGGTTATGATGTTAACGACCAAACCAATGTCTACTTTGGCGTGACCAACCTGCTCGACAAGCAGCCGACCCCAATCGGGCGTATCGGCGGCCCCGCAGGTGTACCGGGTCTGTTCGGCGGGTTCCGCAACGGCGAAGATACGCTGGGTCGGTTCTTCTCGTTCGGCGTCCGCTTCCGCGGCTGATCGGGTAAATCAGATTGGCGGCAGGCGCCTGCAAAGATACAATAATGCAGTTATTTAGTTTTTTCGAGATGGAGTGCAGCTATGCTTAAAACGTTTTCTGATTTCGAACGGCGGCCCGATTTGCTGGCCAAGTTCGATGCGTTGCTACCGCGCTATTCCATCGCCTGCATTTTTGCGGACGTAATGTATCGCCAGAACGTCATGACATCTGCGATCAAACCAGCTTTCAAGGCCAAGGCGACCGGCCAGGCCATCACCGTACAACTGTCCGGTGGTGATCTGGTCGATCCGCTGCGCGCCCTTGAAATGGGCCATCCCGGGGACGTGATCGTGGTCGATGCGACCGGGGACACTGAAACGTCGGTGTGCGGCGGCCTGATGGGCGGCTTGGCTAAAAATCGCGGTATCCGCGCGATGATTGTCGATGGCGCCGGCCGCGATGTTGACGAGCTGGAGGATATCAACTGGCCGATCTGGACCAAGGCGATTACCGCGCGCGGTACGCACACGATGTTTTCGGAGCGCAAGGAGGAGTTGTCAATCAACGTCCCGATTTCGTGCGGCGGAATCGTTGTCAATCCCGGGGACTTCATCGTGGCCGATACCAATGCGGTTGTGGTGGTGCCGCTGGGGCGGGCGGAGGAAATGCTCGAGCTTGCGCTTGAGCAAGCCGAACGGGAGCAGCGGACCCGCGAATGGGTTGCTCAGGGCAAGACCATTGAAGATCTTCTGAACGAGTTTGGACGCATCTGACCTGTTGGGTCGGATACTCTGTCAGGCAGCGTGTTCAATCAGGCGACTACAGGCCTGCAGGAGTTTGCGAAATAAGCACCAATAATAGTGCAGACCGGGAGAAAATGTTGTGAAATCGGCAAAGATAAAACGCATACAGACGGCAGCGCTCGTGTTGCTGGTGGTGGCTGGCCTGATCAACTATTTTGACCGCATTGCGCTGTCCATTGCCAACCCGGCCGTCTCAGCCGAACTGAACCTGTCGGCGTCCGAGATGGGCCTGTTGCTGTCGGCCTTTTCATTGCCTTATGCCATAGCCCAGCTGCCACTTGGCGTGATGCTCGACAGGATCGGGGCACGGATTATGCTGGGCGCTGGGCTGTTTATATGGTCGGTAGCGCAGCTAGCGGGTGGTTTAGTCCAGACGCTGAACCAGTTCATCGTATCGCGTATTTTTCTTGGTATTGGCGAAGCGCCCCAGTTTCCCGCCGGTGCAAAGGTGTTTAGCGAATGGTATGCGTTGGAAGAACGCGGTACGCCGACCGGCATCTTTGTCGCATCATCCACAATTGCCCCAGCGCTGGCGCCGCCGCTGCTGACTGCAATGATGCTGGCATTCGGATGGCGCGGCATGTTCATAATTATGGGCGTGGCCGGAATCCTAGCCGCAATCGGCTGGTATGCCCTCTATCGAGACCGACGCGACGTGGAGCTTTCGCCAGAGGAAGTTGATCACCTGTCGGGCGTTGACCGCGCGGCAAGCGATGAAAACCAGATGACCTTTGCCGAATGGCTCGGACTGTTCCGCGAACGCACCACTTGGGGCCTAGCTTTAGGGTTCATGGGCGTTATCTATATGGTGTTCCTATATGTCACCTGGCTGCCGGCCTATCTGCAACAGGAACGCGGCTTAAGCATTACGGAATCCGGCTGGATATTGATGATCCCGTTCCTGGGCGGCACGCTGGGCCAATTGACCAGCGGTTATGCCGCCGACAAGTTGCTCGCGCGCGGGTTTGGCCCGATCAACAGCCGCAAGTTGCCGATCTGCATCGGACTGGTTTTTGCGGCCGCATTCACCGTGCCTGCAGCCTATACGCCGAACCTCACTATGGCGATCCTATGCCTCACGCTGGCCATGTATTTCGTCAATCTGGCGAGCGGCGGATCTTGGGCGCTGGTCAGCGTCGCCGCGCCGCGTCGACTAGTGGCATCGCTGGGCAGCGTGATGAACTTCGGCGGTTATCTTGCCGGTGCTGCGGCCCCTTTGATTACTGGTATCGTGGTGGATAAAACGGGTTCGTTCGTGAATGCCTTACTAATCAGCGCCTGTGTCGCGCTGGCGGGTGCATTCGCTTATATCCTGATCGTTAAGGCACCGATTGCGGATCCGGTCAAAGCGCCGGACGCGTTATGACCATGAAGTGTAAAAAGAGCAAAATCGGCGAGGAGCAGTTATGACAGATTTTTCCCGACGCGATTTGTTAGCCCGTGGCGCTGCCGCTGGCGTTGCCGCAGGTGCGATGGCCATGCCAGGTAGCGCGGCGTTCGCAAAGCCGGGGCCAAGCGCGGGCCCAGCAGGGGCTGCCGCCCAGTCTCGTGGTCCAGGCCTACCCAGCGTGTGGGGCGAGGACTTCCTCTACCAATGGAGTCCACCAGAAGACCTCGTTCGCGACCTGACGCCCGGAAAGTCACGCATCAGGCTGTCTGGCCAGACCACACCGCGGTTCTCAAATGCCGAAGGTACGGACTACGCGGCCTATTTCAGCGCCCTCAAGGCGGGTGGTTGGTCGGCGGTTGAATCCGCATCGAACACGTGGCTGAGCCGTGGCAAGATGCCCGAAAGCGAGATTCGTGAAATCAAGCGCGCGGCAGCCGCCAACGATGTTGTATTTTATGGCTTGCACTGTGCAGGCAACATCATTGCCCCCGATCCTGATGCGGATCGCTGGCAGCGCCACATGATAGATAGCATCGCAGCCGCCGAAGAAATGGGTTGCGAGTTGATTCTAACCCACGCCGGCAGCATGTATGCCAATCGCAACTGGGCACATCCCAAGAATTGGAGCCGAGAGGCCTGGGAACGGTCGGTCAATGCGCTCAAGCGGATATGCCGCGATACGGCAGGTAGTAAAATCAAGATTGCTATCGAGGCCGTGAACACTGAAAGCATCAACAACCCCTGGGCGCATTTGCGCTTGCGTGAGGATGTCGGTGATCCGCGAATTACCGTGGGGTTGGATATCACCAATATGGTGTTCCCGCATGTAGCCTTCCGCATGAGCGAGTTCATTAACACAACCTTTGACCTGCTTGAGGACCAGATCGCTTATGTGCATGGCAAGGATTTCGTTTGGAACGAAATGCTGCCGGGCATGAACTGGGCGATGCAGGGCACTGGCAATATGGATTACGAGATGTTTCTCGTGCGGCTAAGTCGCCTCAAGTCAAACCCCTATATGCTGATTGAATTCCTGAACGAGCCCGAGGAATATGCGATGGCCCAGCGCAATGTCCGCGCTATCGCGCAAGGGGTCGGCGTAACGATTCACGGCACTCAAGGCTGAGGAGGCAAAACCAATGCTCCGACATATGATCATTGCCGCAGGACTGCTTTTGACACCAGTGGCTGTTATGGCACAGGACCTTACCGGCACGTGGGTTCGCGATGGCGCCCGCAGCGACGTAATTCCGGACTCGATGTATTATACTGTGCGGGGTGTGGTGACGAGCGGCACGCGTGGCCCAGCGACCAACCATATCATCGAGATCCGCCAGGACTCGGCAACCATGCAAGTGACCGATCCAGCCCGTCCGCTGCGCGTCTATCCGCTTAACGGGCGGCCGCAGACCGTGCCTGCCGATACCGGAATCGTAAATGCGACGATTACGGCTTCGGTTAAGGGCGATACAGTAGTGGTGCAGCGTTCGCAGACATATTCAGGCCTGCCGGGTAGCGCCACGCTGGCCACCACCGAATACTGGACCCTAGCGCCTGACGGGAACAGCTTGGTGCTGACCACAATCCGTGAGATTCCGGCACGCCGCTTCACTTATAAAGAAGTGTACAACCGGCGGGCGGCGCCAACTCCGGCGCGATGAACGGAATTCCGCGAGGGCAATTGACCTTCGCGCAGGTCCGCCAACTGGCCGAGCAAGGCCGGTTAGAGGAAGCGTTCGACCTTATCGAGCTTCTGGCCGAGCGCAACGACCCGGATGCTCTGTTCACGCTGGCGGACTTCTTTTGGCAGGGAGGCCCAGTGGCGCAAGATCCACAGCGCGGCCGCGAACTTTTCCGGCGCGCCTCGGAAGCCGGGCATGCGATGGGGCGGATATTTTATACCAATCTGCTGGGCAACGGTCTGTTTGGGCCGCGCGACTGGGAAGCTGCGGTAGCGCGGTTGCAGGACGAAGTTTCACTTGACCCCTATCGCGCGCTGGTCGTGCATGCCTTGCAAGCTATGGATCTTGATCAGGACGGCGCCCCGTCGCAAGCAATCGAGGGGACACAGCTAAGTGATGCGTTGGACGTCAGATTGTTTCCTGGGCTGTTCAGCTCCACCGAATGCGATCTGCTGCTGGCAGCTGCCGCCCAGCGCTATTTGCCATCGACGATCGTCAACGCCAACGGGCAAGAAGTCCCGCATCCGCTTAGGAGTTCGGAGAGTGCTCCGCTCCACTGGCTGATCGAAGACCCCGCAGTCCACGCCCTTAACCGCCGGCTCGCGAAAGCCAGTGGAACATCTTATGATCAGGCCGAGCCGTTTTTGGTCCTGCGCTATCAGCAAGGACAGGAATATCGGCCGCATTTGGACGCGTTGCCGGGCCTTGAGAACCAGCGCGTCCTGACTGCGCTCGTCTATCTGAACGACGCGTATCTCGGCGGCGAGACCGAATTCACCCGCCTTGGCCTTAAGGTCAAGGGGCGCAAAGGTGACGTGCTGGTGTTCCGCAACACAACGGCCGATGGTTCGCCCGATCCAATCTCGGAACATGCGGGCCTGCCTGTGGTCAACGGCATCAAGTATTTAGGCAGCCGGTGGATTCGTGACAGAAGCCACTTGGCAGATTCTGGCCATATTCCCGAAAGGAATGGCCACACGTGATTAGGTCACAAATTCTATTTTGGGTTGCCGTTACCGCGCTAGCGGCTTTAGTCGCAAGGCTGGCGAGACAGGTTGGCATATTGCAAAAACGCATTGCACCCGCAGGCGTGCTCACTTTGCATCTAAAAGCTATTGTGGGGGATGTGTCGTCACCCATGATTTAGTAAACACGCCAGAGCGCCTCGAAAGTTTGTTTGAAGCAAAACAATCCGGCGTCACTTCTATTCAGGATTTTCTTGCCAACCGCGAAAGGGATATTTGATCGTGGCTAATTTGGATAAACTAACCGAAAAAATGGCACGTGGTGCGTCGGTTCAAACGTCGCATCGCGATTTGCTCGGCGTCGTCGTGGAGCCTTCGTGATGCGCATTTCCCTCACGATAGCGGTCACCCTTGTTCTAACTGCCGCGGTTTTGGTCCGCGTGCCTGCAACAGCAGCGCCGCAACAGCAGGATGGGGCGGCCATATATAAACGCTGCGTTGCTTGCCATCTGGCATCAGGCGCGGGGGTCCCCGGAGCGTTCCCGCCGCTGGCCGCTGACGTCAGAAATCTGTCTCAATCGGCGGCTGGCCGTAGATATTTGGCCCTTGTAGTCATCAAAGGGGTTTCTGGGCCGCTAACTATCGACGGTAAGCGTTATCAGGGTGTAATGCCAGCGCAACCAAATTTGAGCGACACCGAAGTAGCGTCGGTGCTGAATCACGTTGTTTCCACAGTAGCAAAGGGAAAGGCGCGTGCGTTTACAGCAAATGAAATCGCAACCGCGCGCAAGGCAGGCATGAGTTTGAACGCTGCGGCCGTTGGCAAACTCCACGCCACTGCCGGCGGAAAATGACGCTCCGCGAGCCCTTGTTTGCGTATTGGGGCTTACGTTTGTAGGAGCATTTGTCGCCCGGGCGTGGAAACCTATGTGCAGAGTTATAGACCCGCGCCAGAAGGACGTTTTATATATTTTGAAATATCAGGGTTGCTTCCGTCCTTATGTAGTTGTGACGAAGTTCCCCATCGATTTCGCTCAGCGATCCGGTAAGCGCTTGCGCGGCATCTTCCGCAATATCACGGATAACCAGAGATGCTCGTGGGTCATGCAAAAACCATCAAAAGCCTCCCTTTTGTCCCTTTTGTCGGTTGGTTTGGCATACTGATGCTTTCATGGTTGCCGTGAACTTGCAATTTTTTGCGTGTAAAATTCTACCTGCGGTAATTTGACGCCACTGCATCCATTTAATCTATTTATCGATAAAATAGATTAAATATGCTATTTACGCAGAGTATTTCGATTAATCTGCGGAGGCGAGCATGGGCGGCTTTGGATCTGGGCGACGCACTAACCGTTGGACCACCGATGACTGTCTGCGCATCAACCTCTCGAACCTAAAGCAGCTCGGCATGTTGCAGCGGCACTGCATGGCCCGACAAGAGGAAGTGTGGAGCCAATACGGCCAGACCACCGCGAGGCTAACGCTGGTAACTGACGTGCACTGCCTTGAAGCTTCGCCGTGCCTGAGGATCACAGGACGTGCATTTGGCAAGGTCATCAACTGCGTTGTCTGGCTAGAGGAGCAGCCCCTACCATATGGCGGGGAGCGTTGGTACGCATTATGCCCGCGCACAGGCCGCAGGTGCACCGCGCTTGTGCTGCCGCCGGGTCAGGCCCGCTTCGCTTCTGTGAAGGGCTGGAACGTGGCCTACGGCTCGCAGCGAGAGTGCCCCATACATCGTGGCCACCGCGCTATCGACAAGGATAAGAAGCGGCTGCGCGGGCTATCAAAGTATACCCGCAAGCCAACGCGCGAACGGCTGCTGGACAAGCTGATCGAGCGCGAGGTCTTTGTTGATGAGCAGATCGATAAGATAGCGCAGATGGTGTTTCGATGCGACGCCGCAGCAGGTGCTCGCCGACGCGGGAATGGTTAGTGGATTGGCTGATCAAGCAGCAGGTCTTTATTAAGGAGGAGATCGAGAAGTTGGCGCAGATGGTGTTTTGAAGTTTTGCCCGATGGCGCCACAAACGATACCATTCGAAAGCCAGCTTTTTATCACGAGACATATGCATTTTTGACTTCGTGCGGCATTCCCGAGATATGACGGCGCGGTGTGGCGTCTAATGCTGCGCGCGATTCATCTGATGCCTATGTGATGCCTGGCACCACCATATGGACAACAAATAAACCAGTAAATTGGACTAAACCATTGAAAGAAATGGTAGACGCTGAGGGGTTCGAACCCACGACCCGCTGATTAAGAGTGAGGGATTATATGGTGAACTGGCTGGAAGTATCAGGAGTTATCTCTTGTAAAACACAAGTTTTTCCTATATTTGTCGGAATAGAGCGGAGATAAGCTAACACAGCAGGAGCTGCATTAGTTAGACAAATGTTAGACAGAAAGGCGGCAACCATGTCCAAGCCAGCTTCACTTTTGAAGGGTTTTGAAAAGGACGTTGCAACAGCAAAGCCGTCCGCAAAGCGCCGTGTGATTTTCGATAAGTCCACAACCGGACTCGCCCTGATCGTCACCCCGAAAGGCAAGAAATCGTTCTCGATTGTCGCCCGTGATAGCGAGGGCAAGCAAGTCTGGGCCAAGATTGGCGACCCTGCCGTAATGTCGGTTGCAGAAGCGCGACAGGAGGCTCCTCAGGCCGTTGCGAGGGTGAAGGCAGGACAAGCGCCGGTGATCCCCCCTCTTGCGCCTGAGGCTGCTCCGGCGACGTTCCAGCAAGTCGCCGAACGCTTCATTGCCAAATGGGTTGAGACAGGCGGCAAAAATCAAGACGGCGTGCCCCTCCGTTCCGCTCGTGAAATCAAACGTCACTTTTCAACCTATCTCTATTCCAGATGGGGTTCGAAGCCTTTTGTCTCGATCCGGCGTGGACAAGTTACAGAACTTATTGACGACATGGTTCTGACCAATGGTCCGGTTCAAGCGGACCGCGTGCTGGCAACCCTTGCAAAGCTGTTTAACTGGTATCGCCAATACGACGAATACTATGTTTCCCCGATTATTGCCGAAATGAAGCGCTCTGGAAGCCATACCGCCCGTGCACGCAAGCGCATCCTGACTGACGATGAAATCCGCGCGCTATGGGCAGCTTGCGAAGGCGAGGGCGTTTTTGGCGCATTTTTGAAGGTCTCACTATTGACCGGACAACGCCGCGCGAAGGTCGCTGGGATGAAATGGACCGATATCGATGCTGGGGTGTGGCATATCGCAGCCGAGGCACGCGAAAAGGTCAACGCTGGCTCATTTAAGCTGCCAACTATGGCGCTAGATATTATTGAGGCGCAGCCAAGAGTGGGGAGCAATCCATTTGTTTTTGCAGGACGCGGCAACAAAGCCATGAACGCCTTCAGCGCCGCCAAAAAAGAAATGAGTGCAAAGCTGACAATTGCCCCTTGGGTTGTTCATGATCTGCGCCGCACGGCACGCTCACTCATGGCTAGGGCGGGTGTCCGTTCCGATGTTGCCGAGCGGACGTTGGGGCACGTCATTCACGGCGTCGAAGGGGTTTACGACCGCTACACGTATCAGGCCGAAAAGGGCGAGGCCTTGGTTGCACTGGCAACACTTATTGGACGCATTTTAGAGGGTGACGCTGACAACGTGGTTGAGATAGGGGCGGCGCGGTGATGGAGCCGACGCACCAAGCGTTAGTTGGAGCGACCGCATTAATCATCCAGGTTGAAGCCGAGCTAAAAGCTGCGGCGACATTGCCTACCGCTCGCCGCGTTGAACTTGGGGCAATACAGCGAATGGCCTATCGCCAATATCTGGACGCAATCGCGGACATTTTGACCAAGACTAACAGCTTACCCCATCGCGCGATTCAACCACTTGTTACTTTATCTGATAAGATTGCCGCGTTGGACGGAACCGCTGAAACGCCGACGCTTTTTGCGGTTCCTGGGGGAAGTTCGAAGCCATATAATCGCCTACGAGCGGAAGGCCATGCAGTAGGCTGCGTAATCTATTTGATGGAAGCCGTCGGCGACAAGGTAATGTTTTCTTGTAAGGCCGTCGCGTCAATGTTTGGACATGTTGGGCACGCGGGAAGGATAAAGGAGCGACTCCACTCACCCTCGCAGCAGAACTCAAAAACACTCAGCAAGACGACCTTGCATCAATGGTATTCTGAACTTGGTCCAAGCATTACTCGCGTGGACGATGAGGCCTGCCTTAGGCAGGCAGCTAAAGCCGAGGCCTTCAATTGCCTCGCCGGCAGCGAAGCGGCCGACCCGACTAAGCATTTACCGCTAGATGAATATCGACAAAAGTTGGCCGAACGTATCATTACCATCGCAACATGGACCCGGATGGGGGATGGGCCGTCCGGCTGGCGGCGCGTGCTGAAGGGCGATTCTGAATAGAGGCCATTCATTCGGATAGCGCAGAGGGAGATAGTTTGCACCGGAACACAACGGAGCAAACACTATGCGTATTCTCAGACCAAACGAAACAGCCGCAAGGGTTGGTATATGTGACCGGCACCTCCGCGATTTAGAAGCGCGGGGCAGCTTTCCCAAGCGCTTCAATTTACACCCGGACGGCAAGGGCCGCGCCGTTGGCCATCTCGAATGTGAAGTTGACCAATGGATCAAAGACCGCGCCGACGCGCGCCAACTCGCAGCCGCCTAAAAAATTGGCCGGCTGCGAGCGCTCATTCTCGCAAACCGGCCGTGCACTGAGGTATGATCTCAATGAAAAACCATTTTATACCCGCTTTAGCTATAAAGCAAATGCGCACCGTTTCGGGTTTCATGACCGACTTTACGCGCGCCGACATCGCGTCGGCAGTTGAAGCGCTTGTGGCGTTGCTCGAAATGCTCGACGACGATCCCGATCTGGAGGCTGAACCTGATTTAGAGAATGACGCCCCCCGCGAGGATGATGATCCTGATGTGGAACATGATGGTCGCGAATACGAGGGCGGCCTGTGATGGCTGACGATATCCGGATTTTCTTGCCCGGTATTGGTGATGTGGAACATTCGCTGCGCGCCAATTTGCGGACGTTTCGAAATTGCGCGTCCGCAATGATTGCCAGAACCGACAGCGACACCGCACGCGGCATTGCTTGGGAATGCTGCAACTATGCCAACGCCTTCATTTACGCCGGCGCCAGCGAAGAAACACTGCGCGACATCGGCCAATTTTGTAACCGCCTTATGATTACTGCGATGCAGGCCGAGCGGATCGATGACGAACGGGGCCATGATGAAAATTGAACCATCACAAAACGAACAAGCCGATCTCAAACGCCGTTTGCATGAGGCTGCAGGACAAACAGAGGCACCTTTTGCTCTGAAAGCCACGCCCTATCGCTGGCCCGATCCTGCATCGCTCCCGACCCGTCAATGGTTGTTAGGGCATTGGTTACTGAGGGGAGAGGTTACAGCAATCATTGCGCCCGGTGGTACCGGCAAGAGCACTATAAGCACCGCAATCGCGCTATCGCTTGCATCTGGGCAGCCTTTGCTAGGCAAACCGCTACCGCGTGGGCCAGTATCGGCTTGGATATACAATCTTGAAGATGGTCCCGACGAACTCGAGCGGCAAGTGTCGGCAGCGTGCACGTTTCATGCAGTCGGCTCGGACGATTGCGCGGATCGGCTTCATCTGGATAGCGGACTGTCGCAGCCATTATGCACGGCAACCGAGAACCAACACGGCTTTGCGCTGGCAGAGGATGTTTTCGCACAATTAGAGGTGATAATCCGCAAGCGCAGAATATCGGTTGTAATAGTTGACCCGTTCGTTTCGAGCCATGCCGTCCGGGAAAATGGCAATGAGGCGATCGACGCAATCGCGAAACGGTGGAAACGGCTCGCTCAGGAGACGGGCTGCGCTGTTGTTCTGGTTCACCACACCAAAAAACTAGGAGGACGCGAAGTTACGGCAGAGGATGGACGCGGCGCAGTTGCACTGCGTGATGCTGCGCGCGTTGTGTTGCCGCTTAACGCCATGACCCAAGCCGAGGCGGACGAACTGGGAATTGTTGATCCTGCGCTTCGCCGTTCACTTATCCGCATCGACATGGGCAAGGCGAACCGTGCGCCGCCCGATGCTGCTACATGGATCAGGCTGGAAAGCCAAAGTCTGGACAATGGCAATCAATTCGAACCTGCTGATCTAGTCGGGGTTGCAACATTATGGGAAAAGCCGGACGTTTTTCATGGTCTGACAGCATGGCATTTGCATGAAGTGCAGCAAGCCGTCGCAAAAGGTGACTGGCGCGAAAACATACAATCGAAAGCCTGGATAGGCATACTCATCGCCGGGGTGGCAGGGCTGTCCGCCGACAAAGACAAGGGGCGCATACAGGCAATCATTCGCACATGGATTAAGAATGACGCACTCACCATTGAACGCCGCATTGTGAATGGCCGTGACGTTCCATTTGTGACTGTTGGCAGAGCAATCAATCCGAACGATATTGGACAAGGCCCACGCCTTAAAAAGTGTGGTGTTGAAAGTGTTGAAAGTGTTGCGGCGTGACCCAAGCTGAACCCCTTCCGCACCACCCACACCTTCCTATAGGAGGGTGTGGTGGTGGTGTGGTGTGGGTGAAGGCCGCAAATGTGCTTTCCCCTATTTTTCCCTCCCTTAAAAAAAGGGTTACGACATCCCTCTGTTCACCAATCAGAGGTTATCGATTTAAAAGTCTTGAGATTACGATCACTGATCGCATTCTATCTAACATATTAGCTAACTCGGATGACGAAATTGTCTCCGAATTGGCCCGTTGATCCCCGGATAATGAACGCCGGCGCTACTGATCTGCGCAGAAAGCTTCGGCAGTTTAGCGATGGCTGTTATCAGCGCGCGACAGAGGCGACGGACGCCGATGCAATGTGGCTTTTCACAAAGGCTGCGCAAGAGGCGAGGCAGCGTGCAAGCAATCGTCATCTGTCACCGGAGGCCATTATCGACGCATTGCGGGCACTGGAGCTACAGCGCAACCTTGCTGCATGGTATAACGGGGAGGGTTTGGCCCACAGCAATGATAATGGACCCCGCGGGATACGCACGGCAACGTCAAGCCACCGGCCACCCGTTGCCCGCGAACCTGTTGAGCCGCTTAATGCTCGACAGCTTGCCGGGATTTACGGCATGTCTGAGAACGGCGCGCGGCAAGTAATAAAGCGGGGCTTTGGACGTGGCTTGGCTGGCTTTGGAAAGCACGGCGCACTTTGGTTTGCCGACGTCGACGCCTTCGCTCGCCTTCATCAAAAGTGTGGAATTGGTTAAGGCAAGGGGTGGTGCGCTATGCCGGCACTATGACGGCAAAAATCACCGACAGGCCGCTGATGAAGGCAGGCCGCAAGCCAAGTAACCCTCCCGCAGACGCTACAGAACGCGTGCGTGAACTTGCAGCCGATGGATGGTCAATTGTTGGCATTGCAAGCCGTCTAGGCGCGGACCCGAAAACATTTGGCCAATGGCTTGAGCGCGACCCATCATTGCAAGAGGCGTTCGACTTAGGCCGCGAGCAAGAGCGGCAAACCCTGCACAACATCATCTATCGCAAGGCAGTCGAGAAAGAGGACATAACCGCTGCAATCATGTTGCTCAATTCTCGGCACGGCTATCGCAACGACCAAAGCGACCAAGGCAACCGCGTCAACGTCACTATCGCCCTTCCTGGCGCAATGACGCTACAACAATTCACGGCAATCGGAAAAAACGAGGATAATGGCTAATAGGTCAGAATACACTGTAAGAGCTACAGTTGCCGTCCTTTTTGGGACAGACATCCGCGTTGCGTCCTTCGACCGTTCAACTCAATGAGCTCTCTTGAACTAAACCCTTTTCAAAAGCGCGTGATGTTGCTTCCAGAAGAAGCAGACGCTTTCCTGGGGGGTGGAAGGGGTGGCGGAAAGAGTTACGCGCTCGCGTTGCTCGCGCTGCGGCATGCCGAGCAATACGGGCAAGCCGCTCGCGTCTTATATCTACGTAGATCGTACAAGGGATTGGCCGACTTCGAACTTGTGACACGAGAAATTTTCGGAAAGGTTTACGGTACAGCGGCCCGATACAATGGCGGCGAGCACGTTTGGCGCTTCCCCAACGGGGGATACATGGAATTGGGGCAGCTTGAATCCCATACCGACTATACAAAGTATCAAGGGCGCACTTTCACGCTGCTTTTGATCGATGAGGCAGGGCAATATCCCGATCCGTCCTTGCTCGACATATTGCGTTCGAACCTCAGAGGCCCGAAAGAAGTGCCGATCCGTGCGGTTTTCGCTGCAAATCCTGGCGGCGTTGGACATTACTGGCTCGCTAAGCGCTACGTTTTCAAGTCGGCGCCATGGACACCGTTCTCAGAAGAAAAATCGGGTCGACCTTGGATTTACGCGCCTTCGACCTTTACTTTGAACCATTTCATTGACCGGCAACAGTATGCCGAACAGTTGCGTTCCAGTTGCCCCGATGACCCCGAATTGCTTAGAGCATGGGCACAAGGCGATTGGACAATTGCCCGCGGCGCATATTTCGCGAGCGTATTGGATGAAGCCAATAACGCGATTGATCCTTGGCAAGCTGTGCCGCGGGGTTGGACCACCTATCTCGCCCACGACTTTGGTAGCAGCGCGCCGAGCGTGACGTACATTTTCGCGCAATCCCCGGGTGGCGAAGGACCGGAAGGGCGCTTTTATCCACGCGACAGTCTTGTACTTATCGATGAACTGGCAACGTGCAAACCTGACAGACAGAACGACGGGCTGGGCTGGACCGTGCCAATATTAGCAGAAGAAATTGTAGCGATGTGTAAGCGATGGCAAGTTGAGGCACGAGGTGTGGCAGATGACGCCATATTTGCGCGCACGGGACACCGTGACGGCAGCATAGCGGACGAATTTGCCCGTTGCGGCGTTCATTTTCGTCCGGCTAAGAAAGCGGACCGATTGACCGGCTGGAGCATCATGCGACGGTTGCTTGCAGATGCGGGCAAGCCTGACGTACCGGGACTTTATATATCCCGATCCTGCGAATATTTTTGGTCAACCGTCCCGTATCTCGCGCGCGACCAAAAGCGCGTTGAAGACGTCGATTCTAACGGGCCCGATCATGGCGCAGATGCCGTTCGCTATGGCTGCCTTCGTCGCGACGATAGGGTTAAGCGGGTATCGATTAGTGGATGGTGACGATCAAAGAAATTTGCGACTTATAATGCTTTTGGACACTGCCATCGATCCACACGGTGGAAAGTGAGAGATGAGAATATTGCTCAATCAACCAAGATGGGGATTGATCGGCATGGCAGCTATGCGCCCAAATGCAGACGTTACGCTACCGACTAACGTATCCTTACAGCCGCCACTGATGTGGCCAGTGGCAAGGATAGCCCTCTGCGTGAATAACATCTCAATTTAGAAACTGATTATGCCTGCAAACTCTCTTCGTTTCTTACACCAGATTTGCAGTTTGCATGGTTGCCGGTTCGCCCACCGATCTTTTTTCACGACCGTGGATTAGCCGGTAGAGCGCAGGCAGCACGATCAGTGTCAGAATCGTCGAAGAGATAATCCCGCCAATCACGACGCTGGCTAGCGGTCGTTGCACTTCTGACCCTGCGCCTACATTGAGCGCCATCGGGACGAAGCCCAATGAAGCGACTAATGCTGTCATCAAAACCGGACGCAGCCGTGTCAGCGCGCCTTCACGGATTGCAGCATCAAGATCCATCCCGCGTTCCCGCAAATCCTTAATAAATGACAGCATGACAACGCCATTCAACACAGCAACGCCAGACAGTGCAATAAACCCGACGCCTGCGGAGATCGACATCGGAATGTCGCGTAGCGCCAAAGCTGCAACGCCGCCGGTGAGTGCGAGCGGTACGCCCGAGAATACGGTGGCAGCGTCTTTGGCTGAGCCGAACAGCGTGAACAGCAACCCGAAAATCAAAAGCAATGCGAGCGGCACGACAATCTGGAGCCGCGTAGCCGCCGACTGCAATTGTTCAAACGTCCCGCCATATTCGACATAATACCCCTCGGGGAGTGTTACCTCGGCGTCAATCTTGGTCCGCAGCTCAGCGATGAACGATCCCAAATCGCGGCCTCTTACGTTTGCAGTGATAACTGCGCGGCGTTTGCCATTTTCGCGGCTGATCTGGTTAGGGCCGACCGAAAGCTCTATGTCGGCGACTTGCCCGAGCGGCACGAAACCCGCCGCGACGTCGCCGCCAATGGGGATTGGCAGACTGCCAAGCGCATCGACATTGGTGCGTAGCTCTTCAGGAAGCCGGACGACGACATCGAAGCGTCGGTCGCCCTCGAATACTTGTCCCGCCGCACGTCCGCCGGTTGCGGTCGCGACTGCGTCCTGCACGTCGCTCATGTTGATGCTATAGCGTGCGAGCATGTCACGTTTGGGGGTCACGGCAAGTACGGGCAGGCCCGTCACTTGCTCGATCTTGACATCCTCGGCACCGGAAACCGAAGCGACGACTTCTTCCACCGCGCCGCCGCTTTCGAGCAACTGGTCCAGGTCGTCGCCGAACAGCTTGACCGCAACGTCCGAACGGACGCCTGCAATCAGCTCGTTCATCCGCATTTGCACCGGCTGGGTGAACTCATAATTGTTGCCGGGGATTTCCGAGACAGCTTTGTTCAGTTCAGCGACAAGCTGCTCACGCGGTTTGCGCGGATCAGGCCAGTCTTTGCGGTCTTTCAGCATGATAAAGTTATCCGCAACCGAAGGCGGCATCGGATCGGTTGCAACATCGGCTGTGCCGATCTTGGCAAACACCCGTTCAACCTCTGGAAATTTGCGGATGCGTTCTTCGAGCGCACGTTGCATGTCAATCGCTTGGCTAAGGCTCGTGCCGGGAATGCGTAGCGCGTGCATCGCAATATCGCCTTCGTCGAGATTGGGAATGAACTCCGAACCTAATCGGGTGGCGCCTACGCCCGCAAGCAAGACAAGCGCCACAGCGCCGCCGATAATCAGCTTGCCTCGCTTCATAGTGGCATCGAGCAACGGGGCATATTGGCGATTGAGCCAACTCATCACACGGTTTTCTTTTTCCTCAACGCGGCCCGTCACAAACTGCGCGATAGCGGCGGGAACGAGGGTCAGCGCGAGAAGCAACGCTGCGGTCAGTGCCATGACGACCGTGATCGCCATCGGATGGAAGGTTTTGCCTTCGATTCCCGTTAGTGCAAAGATCGGCAGATAGACGACAGTGATGATGATAACGCCGAAAATGCTTGGCTTCATCACCTCGGTACTAGCGCTTGCGACCAACCCAAAGCGTTCATCGCGGTCCAGCAAGCGGCCAAGCCGATGCTGCGCCTCGCCCAAGCGGCGTAAGCAATTCTCGACAATGATGACTGCGCCATCGACAATCAAACCGAAGTCCAGTGCTCCCAGACTCATCAAATTGGCCGAGGTCCGCGTCTGCACCATGCCGGTCAGCGTCATCAGCATAGCAACAGGGATAACCGCCGCCGTGATAAGGGCAGCGCGGATATTCCCTAAAAGAAGGAACAGCACGACAACAACGAGTAACGCACCTTCGGCGAGGTTTTTCTCAACTGTCGCAATGGTACGGTCGACCAATTCGGTGCGGTCGTAGAGCGGGTGCGCGACTACGCCCGCTGGTAGCGATTTTGTCGCCTGTTTGAGTCGCTCGGCTGCGGCTTGCGCAACCACACGCGGATTTTCACCAGTGAGCATGAATATCGTGCCAAGCACGATCTCACGGCCATTTTCGGTCGCCGCTCCTGTGCGTAGCTCGGAGCCGATAACGACCTCGGCGACATCGCCGATGCGGATCGGGACACCGCCGCGCGTCGCAACTATGATCTGCGACAAATCAGCTTCGTCCTTTGCCTGACCCGGCACTCGGATCAGTATCTGTTCGCCTGCACGCTCGACGTAGCCTGCACCCTTGTTGGCGTTGTTGGCTTCCAGCGCCTCGACAATATCCGTCAGCGACAATTTGAGTGAAGCGAGCTGCTGCGGGTTGGGTGTCACATGATATTGGCGTGCATAGCCGCCGATGGTGTTGACCTCGGCAACCCCGGGGATTGTCCGCATCTGCGGCCGCACAACCCAATCGGAAAGCGTGCGTAAATCGCTTGGGGTATATTCTGAACCATCGGGTTTGCGCGCGCCGGGCTTCGGCTCGACGGCATACATGAAAATCTCACCAAGGCCTGTTGCAAGAGGACCAAGCTGCGGCTCAATCCCCGGCGGTAGTTGCGACTTCGCCGACTGGATCCGCTCATTGACGAGCTGGCGCGCGAAGTAGGTGTCGGTGCCGTCTTCGAATACGACAGTTACTTGACTCAATCCGTAGCGTGAGATTGATCGCGTATAGGCAAGTTTCGGGATACCAGAGATTGCGGTTTCGATGGGAAAGGTAATGCGCTGTTCGGCTTCGAGCGGTGAAAAGCCCTCCGCCTCGGTGTTGATCTGCACCTGAACATTGGTGATGTCCGGTACAGCGTCGATAGGGAGCTTGGTCGCGCTATAGACGCCGAGCGCGCAAAGCAGCGCGACGACAGCAAGCACGAACCAGCGCTGGCGGATGGAAAAGCCGATGATACGGGCAAGCATGTCAGTTATCCCCGATCAATGGTCATGGCTCGCGCCCGACTTTTCGATGTCGGCGCGAATGAGAAAGGCTCCCTTAGCGGCATAAGGCGTACCGGGCTTGATGCCCGAAAGCACCTCGGTCCATTCAGGCGACTTCCGCCCGAGTTCCAGCATGCGGACCTCGTAATCCTGTCCATAATTGGCAAAGACCACCGTGAAGTCGCGGAAGCGTTGCAAGGCTTCGGTGCGTACCGCCAACGGCACCTTAACCGCGTTGATCGTCACACGACCACGAAGCGCCATACCGGGACGCAACCGCCCACCTCGATTGGGGACTGACGCCCGCATAAGCGCCGTGCCTGCTTCGGCATTGCCGTCGGGCAGATATTGGCCGAGACGTGCCGCCGCGATGGCCGTGCCTTCCATCGTATCGATCTGCACCGCCATGCCGGGCTGGATCGCGCCCAAATCCTTAGGGAAAATATTGAACACGACCGTCGTCTGCGCAGGGTCAGTAATGACGTAGAGTGCGCGGTCAAAGGTCACATCGCCGGGGTTGCCATTGCGTTCGGCAACGACGCCGCTCACCGTCGAATAGACCGGATAGACCTGCAAGGACTCGCTCGACTCGATACGCGCGAGCAACTGGCCCCGCTTCACAGTGTCGCCGACCTGTTTTGTGACCGAGACAATCCGACCCGGAAACTGTCCGCGTATCTCCGACCGTGCGGTCGTCGCCAACTGGACTGTCCCATATAGCTCGCGCGTCTCACCGATGGTCGCAGGGCCGACAGTCTCAATCTCGATGCCACCGGCCTTGGCGGCATCAGCCGTAATCCGTGTGCGGCCTTCGGGGCTCGCATAACGCCAGACATGGCGTTTGCCGCCTTCGACCGCGACAACCTCGACATCGAAGCTGTGGGGTTCCTCGACCACGCCTTGGCCTGTCAGATAGTCCTTCTCGGCCTTGAACGGGAACGTATTGACCTCACCGCCCAGCCGCTTGAGCGTCACTGTCAATTGCACGGTCTTGGCATCGACTGGTTTACCGTCCTTTGTCGGATAAACCCGGAACTGCGGCGGCACACCGTCCTCGAAGATGGTCATTTCAACCGCGAAGTCGCCATCTTTCAAAAGTCGGCCGTTGTGCGGCCCTTTCGCTGGTTCGCCTTCCTCGCCATGCTCCTCGGCGGGTTCGCTGCTGCTGTTACAGGCTGCCAAAGGTGCGATGATAAAAAGCGCTACGGCAAGCTGGGTGATGATTGTCTTTTTCATGGATTAGTCCCCCTGTCGGCAGCGGCGTCAAAGCGTCCGGTCAGCCGGTCTATTTCTGTTTGAAGATCACGGGTGCGAATAACGGCATCGAGCCATTCAGCCTGCGCCTCCACAATGGCATCAGCGGCACCCTGCATATCGCGGAACGTGAAGCCGCCGCGCGCATAGCCATCACGCACTTGGCGGAGTGCCTTGGTCGTCTGCGGGTAAACCTCGCGGACGATGGCATCCGCACGCGCACGCGCAGCGTCGGCTTCCGCCCCAAGACTGGCCAGACGGCGTAGCCGGTCAAGCCGCTCAGCCTCGGCAGTCAGTTCGATGCGCAGTTTTTCGGCCTGCGCCTTGGCGATATTGCCCTGATTGCGGTCGAAGCGTCCCAAAGGAATCGTAACACCCGCAACCAGTGCCACATCATTGGTGCCGCGCAGGAATCGCGCCCCTCCATTGACAGTGTAATCCGGTCGCGCGCGCGTCTGTTCCACTGCCACTGCTGCCGACGCCCTCGCGACCTCGGACTGCGCAAGTTCCTCATCGGCAGTCGCAAGTTCACGCGCTGCTGGAATACCCGCTAAAACGTCACCGACCGTGTCGACATCCTCAGGCCGACCGTTCCAATACGCGGCAAGCGCCGCGCGCGCTCCCTGCTGGCGCGCCTGTGCCTCGGTCAGATTAAGCCGCGCTTGCGTTACCCGTGCCGATGCGCTCGTCTCGACGAACAGGGGGTCTTTATATCCGCGCACCCGCCGCAAAGCCTCGCGCTGCATCTCGACTTCGACACCCAGCCGAGTTTCCGCGATCTCGACGACATAACCGGCGATCACAACGTCGAGAAACGCACGCTGGACAGCGCTGACAAGCTCAAGCCGCACGACCCGCAACGTTGCTTCGGCAACACCGATGTCGCGTTCTGAATAGGCGACACGCGCGTCACGTTTGCCGCCGCGCTCGATCGTTTGGCTGTAGGTTCCAGTGATCTCGGCTTGGCCGAACACATTATAAGGTCCGCTGCCGACAAGGTTTTCGCCTTCGACGGTTATAGTTGGGTTGGGCCGGACGCCCGCTTGAACACGTCCAGCTTGTGCAGCGGCTATCTCAGCCGCGCTAGCGCGGATCGATGGTGCGGCGTCGATGGCCTTGGCTATGGCCTCATCCAGCGTGATCGGCTTCGCAACGGCAGCCGTAGACGGAAAGGCCAGCGCCGCCGCTAACAAGGCGGTGCGCAATTTGGGGAACATATTAAAACTCCTGAACCGAATGACACGTTAAAGGGCCGGGCGCGAGGCCGGCCCTAACGGCGCGGTTCAGGCAGAGGGTGGTTCGGTGGGTGGTGCCTGACTAAAAGAGGTCAGCGGGTTGGCACGGTGGAACGACAAGAGCGCCTTTGCGGAAGTTGTAGCGGGCGCAAGGTTAGCCGTGCGCGCGTCGAGCGCGGTCGGGCAATGATGATGGTGCAGACTGTCGCCCGCGCCGTCATGCGAAGGCGCTTTGTCCCCGTGATCGTCGGCCATCGCGTCATGACTAATGCTCACGCCACGTTCTGTATGATGGGTTCCCGGTTCTTCATGTGCAATTACAGGCGCATGAAACGTGCTCGCGACAAAAGCGACAACAAGAATCAAGCGGGCGAGTAGATGAGGCACAGCTTCTCGCTTAGTCGTGCCTCGCAATTTGGTCAAATGGTTCGTCATTTGCAACTTCCTAAACTGCCGTCGGAACATTAGGAGGCCGTCCGCTTTGGGAGGATTAGGCTCGGAAGCAGACAGTCAGCTCGCGGCCCAATTCCGGTCATTATGACGAAACGAATAAGGTGCTCTCCGCTGCGGCAGCGTTCACGTGACCGTGACCACTCTCGTAACGACCGCAATTGCGTGGGAAGGCGACGGTTTGCTTTTATTTGTTCAACAGCATATGGCAGGCCTTCGTGCATCAGGTGGGGTGCCGCCAGCTTCAATGGATGAACAAGCCCCGTGCGCTAGAGGTTCGCCGCCTTTGTCAATGGTTGGGTTCTTCAGCGTCCGCCGCTCAACGCTTCACCCGGTCGAATAGATCAACTAGTTCGTTGAACTTCACCCGCTGTTCGGCGGCATCTCCAGAAGCAATCGCTTCGGCGACGCAGCATGAAGCGTGGTCCTTGAGGATCGCGGTCTCGACCTTAGCGAGCGCTGCTTTCACCGCCTGTACCTGGTGCAAAATATCGATGCAATAGCGGTCGTTAGCGACCATCTGTGCAACGCCGCGCACCTGGCCCTCAATACGTTTCAAGCGGTTAATCGTATCGCTACGGTCCTTCGCCATGCTTATGCCCTCTTGCTATACCCTACTGGGGTATCATATATAACCAACCCGATACAAAGGATGCAAGTGCGAATGGAAATAGAACATCTGTCTAGGCGAACATTGCTCGGAGGAATTTGTACGGGCGCGGCCTTTGCCGCCGTGCCTTCCTGGGCGCAAGGCCATAGCATACATGGCGGACATGGGAGCAGTCACGGACGCGGCGGCCCCCGCATTCCGGCAGGCTTCGGCGAACTCAGCGGTGAGGTTATTGACCTGACTGTGGGCAGTGGCCATCGCATCGTCGAAGGACGGCGTGGGCCGGGTATTGCCGTCAACGGTAGTGTGCCGGGACCACTGATCCGTCTGCGTGAAGGGCAGAATGTTAGGCTCAACGTCACCAATAACCTGAATGCAGACACCTCGATCCACTGGCACGGCCTGTTGGTGCCGTTCCAGATGGATGGCGTTCCGGGCATCAGTTTTCCTGGCATCCGTCCGCGCCAAACGTTCACCTATGAGTTTCCGATCCGGCAGTCTGGCACCTATTGGTATCACAGCCATTCGGGCTTGCAGGAACAATCGGGACATTATGGCCCGCTGATCATCGACCCCGCTGAGCCAGAACCCGTTGAATATGAACGCGACTACATCCTGCTCCTGAGTGATTTCACGGTCCTTGACCCGCACTTCATCATGAGCCGGCTGCGCACCGGCGAGGGCTATTTTAACCGGCAGCTTAGTTCTTGGACCGACAATTACCCGATGTCCGGTGAGGAGCGGAGGATGTGGGCCGAGATGCGAATGCCCGCAACCGACATCATGGACATCGGCGCGCCTACTTATACTTTTCTCGCCAATGGACGCGGGCCTACGGAGGGGCTGGAATATCTCTTCCGCCAAGGAGAGCGTATCCGGCTACGCGTCATTAATGGATCGGCGCAAAGCTTCTTCAACGTTCGCATCCCCGGCCTGCCGATGACGATTATCGCCGCCGATGGCCAGAATGTGCGGCCTGTAGAGGTCGACGAATTCCAGATCGGAACCGCAGAAACTTATGATGTGCTTGTCACGCCTGGCAAGGCCGATGCCTATGCGATTGTGGGTGAGTCGATGGACCGTTCGGGCATGGCGCTGGCAATGCTGGCAAGCCGTCCGGGTGCGCGGGCGTCCGTGCCGCCCTTACGCGATCCACCGCTCCTCACCATGGCTGATATGGGCATGAATCATGGTCCGGCCGCGGAGGGCGGGCATGGCGGGATGGACCATGGCAGCACAGATCATAAGGCTATGGGCCATAGCGCGGATGCCGCAGCGCCTGCAGCCGCGTCGCACAGCATGGACGGTATGAGCATGCGTGACACGTCGCTACTTCCCCCCGATGTCGAAATTGGTCCGGGCGTTGACATGGTCTCGATGGCCCCGGTCGACAAAATGGGTGATCCCGGTCTTGGCTTGCGTGACGTCAAACACCGCGTGCTCAACTACCGGATGCTGACCGCGCTTGAAGCCAACAGGGATACGCGCGAGCCCTCGCGGTTGCTTGAACTGCACTTAACCGGAAATATGGAACGCTATATGTGGTCGTTCGACGGGCAGATGTATTCCGCTGTCAGTGACGTACCTATCCGTTTTGCTTGGAACGAGCGGGTGCGCGTGAAGCTTGTCAACAATACGATGATGGCACACCCGATCCATTTGCACGGGATGTTTTTCGAACTGGTCAATGGCAAGAATGCCGATCAGCAGCCGCGCAAGAACGTCGTCATCGTTCAGCCAGGCGCAAGCGCGCAGTTTGACTTGACGGCGAATGAGCCGGGCGACTGGGCTTTCCACTGCCATCTCATGTATCACATGCATGGCGGCATGATGCAGACCGTGACTGTGGTCGGCCCGGGCGGTGAGAAATGACTGTGCGGTTATCTATCATCTCCGTTGCATTGCTCGGTGCCGCTCTGATCGCCACACCGGCCGACGCGCAGCATGCCGGACACTCTATGCCAGCGCCTATGCCAAATCCGGTGCCGAGCACCGAGCCGGCACCAACCACCGCTGACCCGCATGCCGGTCATATGATGCCTGCCGACCCAGCGCCGACAGCTGATCCGATGGCGGGAATGGACCATAGCCAGATGGACCATGGCTCGGCAGAGGATGCCACATCAATTTCACCCGGTCCGACGATGGAAACTCCACCACCGCCCGAGGCAGGTAGCGGACCGCCGCGCGCCGCTGACATTATTTGGGGCGCAGAGGCGATGCGAGCGTCACGCCAAGATTTACAGCGCACACATGGCGAGTTTAACGTGTTCTGGCTTCAAGGCGACCGCTTCGAAACACAAATTCGTAATGGCCGCGACGGTTATCTCTGGGACCTGCAGGGCTATTATGGCGGGCCGACCAGCCGCTTTTGGTTCAAAAGCGAGGGCGAGGGTAGCTTTGGAGAGCGCATCGAGGATGCGGAAGTTCAAGCGCTTTATTCACGTGCCATTGCACCGTTCTGGGACTTGCAGGCTGGTGTGCGGCAGGACTTGACAGGCCCCTCCACGACCCACGCGGTTATCGGCGTGCAAGGTCTCACGCCTTATCTGTTTGAGGTGGATGCGGCAATGTTCGTCTCGTATCTCGGCGACGTCACCGCACGCGTCGAGGCTGAACTCGACCAGCGCATCACCCAGTCGCTAATTCTGCAACCGCGCGCCGAAATCAAACTTGCCGCGCAGGACGTGCCGCGTCTAGGAATGGGTGCAGGCATCGACAAGGTCGAACTTGGGGTACGCCTGCGTTATGAGATCATCCGCGAGTTCGCGCCCTATATTGGTATCGAGCAAAGCTGGCATGTGGGCGGCAGCGCCGATTATGCCCGCGTGCGCGGCGAAGACCCCAGCGCCACCAACTATGTCGTCGGCATTCGTTTCTGGTTTTGAGAAAGAAGGAATAGGTCCATGCGTTTAATTTCCCTGATTGCGGCTGCAGCAATCTTTGCCGCTGCGCCCAATATGGTTTTCGCTCACAGCAAGGTCGTCTCTTCCACTCCCGCAGCGGAGGCAACCGTTGCCAGGCCGCGCGTTGTCTCTATGACCTTCAGCGAAGCTTTGATACCCCCTACCGCTGCTGCCAGTATCGTCATGACCGCAATGCCGGGTGTCAAAGCCCATGGCGAAATGGTAATCCGCAACTTCACAATTGCTTGGTCGAACAACAATCGCACGATGACACTTGAATTGAAACAGCCCTTAAAAACAGGTACCTATGAAGTACGCTGGCAGGCCGCCGGTGCCGATGGCCACCGGATGACAGGCAAGGTCAACTTTAAAGTTAGCTGAGACCCAAATGGAGGGCTGGCTCGAACCGACATTGCGCTTTGCGCATTATGCATTGCTGCTTGGCCTATTCGGATGGACCGCGTTCCGCTTGATAGGGCTGCGGGGCATTGATCCATTGTCGAATGATGTAGGTGTTGGTGCACTGGTCTTCGCTGCGATTGCTGCGCCGCTGGTCTCGATTGCGCTGATGCTGGTCTCGATTGCGGCGATGATGGGGCTGCCTGTGGCAGCGCTTGATCGAGCCATGTTCGAAGCAATGATTTCTAGCACCGATATGGGCACCGCCTTTGTTGTACGTATGGCCTTACTTGCGGCGGGCTTATGTTCGCTGCTTATGCGACGGAGGAGCAAAATCGCACTGCATGTTGGCGCTGTATTGTTTGCGGCTGCCCTCATGACACTCGGCTGGAACGGCCATGCTGCAGCAACGGAAGGCTTGGTTGGCCTGCTTCACCGGTTCAATAATGGTGTTCACTTGGTTGCAGCGGGGCTCTGGCTCGGGGCCGTTAGCTGGTTCTTACGCCTAACGGTCAAAGTGCACATCCAGCAGGATCAAATGGCCGCCAAGGCGCTGCTGGTCACGATGCACCGCTTTGCACCGTTAGGCGTAAGTCTGGTTGTGACGATAGCAATCACCGGCCTTGTCAATTCGCAGATGATCTTCGGTTTGGTAAACAGCGGAGAGGTGCTGAAAAGCGAATACGGCGTGCTGCTGTTGGCCAAGCTTGTACTGGTCGGCGGGATGCTGACGTTCGGTGCACGCAACGCAGCTGTTGCCCGTCGTGTTGCGCTTGCTCAAGATGGCAGGAAGATCGATACGTATATGGCGCTGGCCGCGCTCCACCGAAGCCTCATCGGCGAGTTCATTGTGGCTGGTTTGGTTATCGCGGTGGTCGCAATAGTGGGCATGATGTCGCCGGTGCCAATGTGAGCACATATAAAAAAGGGGGAAGAAGCAATGACAAAGTTTAATTTTCAAAATGCAACCATAAAGACCGTGCGGCTATTGGGTGTGACCACGATAGCGGTAACTCTGGCGGCAGCGCATCCCGGCGCTCATGCAGATCAGAGGCCAGCTCTGGTCGATAATGCCAACCACTCGGAAGTCAGCACAGCCGTCGGCACGGTAAACGCATTCCATGCAGCGCTGGCCAATGGCAACACGGCAGCAGCGCTCTCGCTGCTCGCCGAAGATGTGATAATCTATGAATCCGGCAACGTCGAAAGCAGCCGCGCCGAATATGCCAGCCACCACGTGAAAGCAGATGCCGCCTTTAGCGCCGCCGTAAAACGCACATTGATCGATAGAAGCCAAGGTGAAACGGGCGATGCTGCATGGGTTTTAAGCGTCGAGACGGTCACCGGCACCTATCGCAATCGCGCCATCAACATGCGATCGGTCGAAACGATGATCCTGCACCGGAATAGGGGGCATTGGCGCATAGCGCATATCCATTGGTCGTCGGGTGACTTGAAACCACGGGTATCGTGAACGAATGGCAGGAATGGACAAGTGCATGAGCGTCATCAAGGACAGCAATTGGGTCGTGCCCTGATAGTCCGCTTTGCGTGCTCGTCGATCCGAAAGCAGACAGTCCGCTCCCGGCCCAATTCATGCCGTTCGCCATAGCTGCCTGAGGCGCGACGACCGGATCAAGCGCGTTCAATTGAGCGGATTCTAAGCGAATCTCTCAATTCCGCAGAAAAGAAAAACTCGGTCAAAACGTTAGACGGAATGTTAGACAGAGCGGCTCTTATTAGTCTTTTATTCGCTAAGTCATTGAAAAAATGGTAGACGCTGAGGGGTTCGAACCCACGACCCGCTGATTAAGAGTCAGCTGCTCTACCAACTGAGCTAAGCGTCCCCATTTCGGGCTGGCCAGATGCGCAAGCCCGTTTGGAGCGCCGCCTTTGATGGGTTTCGTGGCCTTTGTCAAGCATGACAAAGGGACTTATTGGAATTGTCCACGCTTTGCGCCCGGGTGGCGCTCGATGGACATCATGATTCCTACGCACAGCATCATGGTGAGCATCGATGACCCCCCGTGGCTGACAAAAGGCAGGGGGATACCCGCGACCGGCGCGAGGCCCACAACCATCAGAAGGTTGATCATGATATAGAAGAAAATCGTGCAGGTCAGGCCGGCGGCGACGAGCTGCCCGTACCGCGTCTTGCTCTGCATCGCGACGCTCAGGCCCCAGCGCATGAGCAGATAGTACATGAAGAGGATGAAAAAGCCGCCAACGATGCCCCATTCTTCCGCCATGGTGGCAAAGACGAAATCGGTATGTCCTTCCGGCAGATAATCCAGATGGCTTTGTGTGCCGTTTCCGAAGCCTTTGCCGAATATGCCGCCGGACCCGATCGCGATTTTCGACTGGGTGATATGATAGCCTGCACCAAGCGGATCATTTTGTGGGTTGAGGAAGATGAGGACTCGGTCCTGCTGATAGGCCTTTAATCCAAAGAAAAACACCAATGGCGCAAGAACGGCGACGCCCACGCCGGCGCTGATGAAATATATGAGCGGAAGACCCGCCATGAAGCCAACGACGCCCAGGCCGAAGGCGTACGCAATGGCGGCGTCAAAATCCGGCTGAATGATCACCAATATGCTCGGCAGCAGCAGGATGGCGCCCAGCGGCCAAATGGCGTCAAATCCATATATGCGGTTCGGCGGAAGCCGGTCGAAAAACCATGCAGCGGCAAGCACCATCACCGGCTTCATCAGTTCGGATGGCTGCAGCGTGATGATGCCCAGGTTAATCCAGCGTTGGCTGCCGCCGCCCACAAAGCCCATCAGCTGCACCACGACAAGCAGGACAAGCAGCAACAGGTATAAAGGAAAAGTCATCGACTTCCAGAATTCAAGCTTCATCCGCGACATCGCGATGGCCATGGCAAGCAGGACCACGAACCGGATGACATGCTTTCCGGCCCATGGTTCAAAGTTACCACCTGCTGCGGAATAGAGGACAGTCGCGCCAAAGCCGACCAAGGCGGACAATATGAAAATCACGCGCCACGGCAGGGCTGCAATCGGGGCAGGGACTATGCCGTTCATGTCGTCGGATCCAGCGGCGGGGGTGCCGCCGGTTGACCTTGGAAGGCCGCATATTTGGATGCCATGCGTTGTTCGATATTGCCGCCCCAGCCAGCTTCGAGCGCCTCCAAGGACGCCATCGCTTTTTCCCGGTCATAGAGGAACGTCAGAACGTCTTTCGCGATCGGTGCTGCGGCCCGCGCGCCGCCCATGCCATGTTCAATGACGACCGACGCGCCATAGCGTGGGTTATCGACAGGCGCGAAGCACACGAACAGGCCATGGTCGCGATATTTCCACGCGCCCGATTGCCCACGCTGCGATCCTGCAATGCGGCGCACTTGCGCGGTGCCGGTTTTTCCGGCCATCGCGATGCCCGGAATCTCCAGCCGGCTGCGTACGGCGGTGCCATCGCCGTTGACGACGCGGTTCATGCCTTCGCGCACAACGGCCAAATGTTCTTCGGGGAAGTTGAGTCTGCCCGGCGCCGGGCGTTTTTTAAGGATGATTTCGGGTTGAATGTTCAGACCCGATGCGATGCGCGCTGCCATTATGGCCAATTGGAAAGGGCTAACCGAAACATAGCCCTGACCAATGGTCGCATTCAGCGTGTCAGATTCGCTCCACTTTTGGTCATATTTGCGCATTTTCCATGCGCTATCGGGAATGGTGCCATATCGTTGCGATGGAAAGGGAAGGGGAAATTCCTGCCCCAGACCGAGCGCTTTTGAAAATGGTGCAATCGCGTCATAGCCAATGCGGCGGCCCATCGCATAGAAATAGGTGTTGCAGCTTTTCATCAGCGCGTCGGCCATGTTTATCGGACCGTGACGCCCTAGGCATTTGAACACGCGGTTACCCAGCCGGTATCCCCCGCCACACACAACGGTTTCTTCTGGATCGATACCATGATGCAGCATCGCAAGTGCCGCTGCGGGTTTTACTGTCGACCCCGGCGGATACAGCCCCTGCAATGCTTTGTTGAGCATCGGAATATGGTCGTCCGAATTCAGCATTTTCCATTCGATGCGGCCAATGCCATCGGAAAAGCTGTTGGGATCATAACATGGCATGGACGCCATCGTTAGTATGTCGCCGGTCAGGCAATCGAATATCACCACGGAACCGGATTCCAGCCCCAGTCGGCGCGCGGCATAATTGTGCAGATCGATATCGATGGTCAGTTGAACGGGTTTCCCGGGTATGTCTGGCCGGGTGGCAAGGTCGCGGACGATCTTGCCGCGGGCGGTAACTTCGGTGCGCTTTGCGCCGGGTTCGCCCTGCAAGCGGTCCTCCAGCGTCTTTTCGAGGCCATCCTTGCCGACCTTGAACCCCGGGGTAATCAGCAGCGGGTTTTTGTTCTTCTGATATTCTTCGGCCGATACCGTGCCCACATAGCCGATGAGATGGCCCACCGCCGCGCCGCTTGGGTAAAAGCGCGAATACCCCTGCCGCGGGCTGACCCCGGGAAGATCGGGCAGGCGGACGCTGACAGCGGCGAAGCGTTCATAATCCAGCCCGTCGGCAACTTGAACAGGCTGAAAGCCCTGTGCCAGTTTCAACTCACGATGAATGCGGTCGACATCGTCGGTCGACAAGGCCAGCAGCTCCGCCAGCGTCTTGACGGTCTGTTCTTTATTGGCGAGCCGGTCGGGGATGATGTCTACCCGAAAATCCGCACGATTGGTTGCGATGGGTTTGCCATAACGGTCAACGAACCAACCGCGACGTGGCGGGATGATGGTGAGGTTGACCCGGTTGCTTTCGGCCAGCAGCTTATATTTTTCGTTATCGGCCACGGCGATATAGGACATACGCGCGGCAACGGTCAGGCCGATCGCTGCCTGCACGCCGCCTACAAAAGCGGCACGGCGGGTGAACGTGAAATCAAGCTGTCCGGATGTAACCTGTTTTTCGACCTTCATGTTGCCAATCGCCAGCTGTCGAGACGTGCGCATATGCGCACGGCCAGCGGATATAGCAATATGGACAATATGATTTGCGGAATCAAAATAGCGGGTTCAGGCGCGGCGTGCGCCATGCCCGCAATCCACCATCCACCCAACAGCACAGCCGCGATAACAATAGCTGCAATAAGCCAATCCTGAAGATGATCGCGCCAGACAGCCCGCGCATCGATAATCTCGATGAAAAGCATAGCGAGCGACCACAACAATCCCGCGCTGCCAAAGGGCTGGCCGCTGAACACATCATCCATCAAGCCAAATGGGACGCCGGACCAAACGGGCAGAAGCCCGGGACGCATCAGACGCCAGCTTAAAAACATCAACAGTCCAAGTGGCGGCAACAGCGGTTCCGCGGTGAATATCGGCAACGCCGTAATCATCGATGCGATAGCGACCGACGCAATCGGAATGGCCAGCATCTTGAGCAGCGATTGTTCGCGGTCAAAACGGGATTCATATTCCCGTGCAGGACGGGTGGGCAGGCGAATGGTCGTCACCGGAATTTTCATTCCGCAACTTCCTTGGTTTCACCGTCAGGGGCCGCCGCCTGCTGGGCCGCGCGTGCTTCGCCCTGATATGGTCGCATCACCACGGCATAAGGCGTATTGCCCGGGTCGGCATAGGGTATCGCCAACGCACCATCGCTGGTTTTTTTGATAACGCGCGCGAACGGAATATTGGGCGGATACAGCCCGCCATTGCCCGAGGTGACGATGATATCGCCGACCTTGAACGGGCTTTCGCCCAAGTTCAACGGCTTGATCAGCACCGTGCCATTGCCAAGCCCCGCCGAGAAGGCGGGCAGGCCATCGCTGACGCGCATGACTGGAACCAGATTTTCAGCGTCGGTGACGAGAAGAATACGTGCCGTTGTCGGGCCGGTTTCGATAACGCGGCCAATCAATCCGGAAGGACCGCGTACCGGCTGCGCGCGCTCCACGCCAAAGTTGCGGCCGATGGACAATGTGGCCACGCGCCGCGTGCTGGATGCGGTGGAGCTGATGAGGCGGCCCACGGCGACCTGGCTTTCGCCGTCCTCGGACAATTTCAGCAATCCGCGCAACCGCGCGTTTTCGACGCGCAAGGCTTGCGCCTCGATCAGCTTTTTCCGGTTGACCTCTGCTTGCTTTTGAAGCGCTGCATTTTGGGAAGCTGCGTTGATATACGCAGCCACGGTCGCATTCATGTTCTGCGTCGACCGCCGGACATTGCTGAACACACGTGCGACCGGCGCTGTTACTTCTGCGGCTGCGGCACGAAGCGCGGAAAAACCGGCAGGATCAGCCACCGATATTGCCAGCAACAAGGCAGCCACTATCGTTCCTGCAATCGCGACGACATAAGTCACGAACAGGCCATATTGCGCCTTTCGGGAAAATCCGGGGCGCCGGTGTTTGGGCGGCGCCATGCTGAGACCTAAATCAGGCGGTCAGCAAGACGCCACGGAAGATGGGGTCTTCCATCGCCCGGCCTGTACCGATTGCAACGCAGGTCAGCGGGTCTTCAGCGACCGTGACCGGCAGTCCGGTTTCATCACGCAGATATTCGTCGAGGCCAGCCATCAACGCGCCGCCACCGGTCAGGACAATCCCTTGATCGACGATGTCTGCCGCCAGTTCTGGCGCGGTATTTTCAAGCGCGATGCGCACACCTTCAAGGATAGTGCCAATGGGTTCCGACAAGGCTTCGGCAATCTGGGCCTGGTTGATCGTAATTTCCTTTGGCACGCCGTTTACAAGATCGCGGCCCTTGATGTGCAATGTCTGGCCAACGCCATCGGCTGGCGGACGCGCGGTCCCGAAATCCTTCTTGATCCGCTCGGCCGTCGCTTCACCGATCAACAGGTTATGGTGTCGTCGGACATAAGAGACAATCGCTTCGTCCATCTTGTCACCTCCGGTACGTACCGAGGTGGTGTAGGCAAGGCCGCGCAGCGACAGGACGGCAACTTCGGTGGTGCCACCGCCGATGTCCACCACCATTGAACCGATGGGTTCCGTCACAGGCATATCCGCGCCGATGGCTGCAGCCATGGGCTCTTCAATCAAGAACACTTCGGACGCACCCGCGTTGGACGCCGCATCGCGAATCGCGCGGCGTTCGACCGATGTCGAACCCGACGGGACGCAGATGACGATTTCGGGGTAGCTGAACATGCGGCGCTTGCCGTGCACTTTGTGGATGAAGTGCTTGATCATCTGTTCGGCCACATCGATGTCGGCAATAACGCCGTCGCGTAAGGGACGAATGGCTTCGATGCTGTCCGGGGTTTTGCCCATCATCAGCTTTGCATCGTCGCCAACGGCCTTTACGCGCTTGATACCGTTGATGGTTTCAATCGCGACCACCGACGGCTCGTTCAGGACGATCCCTTGCCCGCGTACGTAGACCACCGTGTTTGCGGTGCCGAGGTCGATTGCCATGTCTTGTGATGCGAAACGGAAAAACTTGCCAAATACCATTTAAATTCCACCCAATCCGTTTTGGAGAGACTCCTTTGGAGCGCGTCCAAATAATCGCGCGGTCCTAGCGGAATTTGCTGTTTTTCAAAACAGATATTTGGCTGGAGTGCGAACGATTAAGGAGTCGCTTGGGCTGTGCGCTTGGGCTAGGAACCTGCATATGTCAATAAGAAGACTCCCTGAAAATCTGGTCAACCGGATTGCCGCCGGTGA
>JACCDI010716596.1_pt1 | contig 42617 bp, 44 predicted proteins | sample 7442791 | NCBI WGS metagenome assembly JACCDI01 (sample SAMN15323434, study PRJNA562643) | freshwater metagenome | isolation source: river surface water | place: USA:Blue River Watershed | collected 2017-08-15 | reverse complement strand
GGTGAAGTGCACCGCCTAGCCAACCCCGGCAGCATTCCGTTAGAAATCATCGAAGTGCAGTCGGGCAGCTATTTGGGTGAAGACGACATCGTGCGTTTTGAAGACACCTACGGACGCTCAGACAACAAATGACAAACCCAAAAATCTACGTTGCAGGCCATCGCGGCATGGTTGGTTCGGCCATCGTGCGCCACTTGCTGGCGCAGGGCGTGGCGCAAAGCCAAATCGTCACCCGCACCCATGCCGAGTTAGACCTGACCAACCAAGCTGCAGTGCAACAGTTTTTTGCCGCCGAAAAACCCACGCAGGTGTACTTGGCTGCCGCCAAAGTCGGTGGCATTCACGCCAACAACGTCTACCCCGCCGACTTCATCTACCAAAACCTCATGATGCAAGCCAACGTCATTGAGGCGGCATTTCAAAACGGTGTGCAAAAGCTGTTGTTCTTAGGTTCCAGCTGCATTTACCCGCGCATGGCCCAGCAGCCCATGCGTGAAGACGCGTTGCTTACCGGCACGCTAGAGCCAACGAACGAGCCCTACGCCATTGCCAAAATTGCCGGCATCAAGCTTTGCGAAAGCTACAACCGCCAATACGGCGCAAGCCATGGCGTGGACTATCGCAGCGTTATGCCCACCAACTTGTATGGCCCGGGTGACAACTACCACCCCGAAAACAGCCACGTCATTCCTGCGCTCATTCGCCGCTTCCATGAAGCCAAGCTGGCCAATGCGCCCAGTGTGGCCATTTGGGGTACTGGCACACCGCGTCGCGAGTTTTTGTATGTGGACGACATGGCTGCAGCCAGCGTGCACGTCATGCAGCTGCCCAAAGCCATGTATGACCAGCACACCACCCCCATGCAAAGCCACATCAACGTGGGCAGCGGCTCGGATGTCACCATTGCCGAAGTGGCGCATGCCATTGCACAAACTGTGGGCTATTCAGGCCAGATTGAGTTCGATGCATCCAAGCCTGATGGCGCCCCGCGCAAGTGGATGGACAGTTCTCGCCTCAATGCCCTTGGCTGGCAAGCTAAGGTAGATTTACACAACGGCCTCGCTGCCGCCTATCAAGATTTTGTGAGCAAACTATGACCCAACAACACCAACCTAAAGTAGCCCTCATTACGGGCATCACAGGCCAAGACGGTTCGTACCTTGCTGAATTTTTGCTAGAGAAGGGCTACATCGTCCACGGCATCAAGCGCCGTGCGTCGCTGTTCAACACCCAGCGCATCGACCACATCTACCAAGACCCGCACATCGAGCACGCCAACTTCAAGCTGCACTATGGCGACCTGAGTGACACCAGCAACCTTATCCGCATCGTGCAAGAAACCCAGCCCGATGAAATCTACAACCTCGGCGCCCAAAGTCACGTGGCCGTCAGTTTTGAAAGCCCCGAATACACCGCCGACGTGGACGGCATTGGCACGCTGCGCCTGCTAGAAGCCATCCGCATCTTGGGCCTTGAAAAGAAAACACGTTTCTACCAAGCTAGCACATCCGAGCTGTATGGCTTGGTGCAAGAAATTCCGCAAAAAGAAACCACGCCCTTTTACCCGCGCAGCCCCTACGCCGTGGCCAAGATGTATGCGTATTGGATCGTTGTCAACTACCGCGAAGCCTATGGCATGTACGCCTGCAACGGCATTTTGTTCAACCACGAAAGCCCACGCCGTGGCGAAACCTTCGTGACCCGCAAAATCACCCGTGGCTTGGCCAACATTGCCCAAGGCCTAGAGCAATGCCTGTACATGGGTAACCTAGACGCCCTGCGTGACTGGGGTCACGCCAAAGACTATGTGCGTATGCAGTGGATGATGCTGCAGCAGCCGCAAGCCGATGACTTTGTTATCGCCACAGGCGTGCAGTACAGCGTGCGCCAGTTCATCCAATGGAGCGCCGAAGAGTTGGGGGTGACATTGAAGTTTGAAGGCAAAGGCGTGGATGAAACAGCCACGGTAGCAGCTATCAAGGGCGACAAAGCCCCTGGCCTCAAGGTGGGCGATGTGGTGGTCAAGATCGACCCGCGCTACTTCCGACCCACAGAGGTAGAAACCTTGCTGGGTGACCCATCTAAAGCCAAAGCTAAGCTGGGCTGGACACCAGAAATTACTGTGCAGCAAATGTGTGCCGAGATGGTGGCGACTGACTTAGAAGAAGCCAAAAAGCATGCGTTGTTAAAGAAGCACGGTTACAACCTCAATGTAAGCGTGGAGTAACAGCCGCCGCACGTTTGAATAATGCAAAATTATTCAAATGCTGGGTTGTAAATTTGTCATTATTAACAGATAATTGCACGTTTTGCTTATAAGCAATGGGCGGTAGCGTGCCCGTTGTGTTTTGTATTAAGTTCGTGACCGTACCTACCCTAGCCACATTGCCCCAACACATTGCCATCATCATGGATGGCAATGGACGTTGGGCTCAAAAACGCCACATGCCCCGCACTGTGGGGCATGCCAAAGGCGCGGCGGGTGTCAAAGCCCTAGTTGAGCATTGCGCCAAACTGGGCGTGAAATACCTAACCTTGTTTGCTTTTAGCACTGAAAACTGGAGTCGTCCTGCAGACGAGGTGTCAACCCTGATGGGGCTGTTTGTGCAGTACCTAGAAAAAGAAATGGGTGCCTTGGCTGCTGCAGGCGTGCGTTTGAAGGTGATAGGCGATGTGGCGGGCTTTCCGGTAGAGCTGCAAATCCGCATCCATGCGGCTGAAAAGGCTACGCAGCACAACCAGGCAATCACTTTGGTGGTGGCTGCCAACTACGGTGGTCAGTGGGATGTGGTGCAAGCCGTTAAAAACTGGCAAGCCGCTAATCCAGATGCAATTGCCACTGATCTCACACAGGCTCAGCTGTCCCAGCATCTAAGTACCGCAGGAATGCCTGATGTAGATCTTTTGATTCGCACGGGTGGCGAGCAGCGCATTAGCAACTTCTTGTTGTGGCAAGCTGCTTATGCCGAGCTGTATTTCACAGAGTGCTTGTGGCCTGACTTTGACGGCAAAGAGCTCAGCAAGGCGCTAGAGTCCTACGCGCAGCGCACTAGGCGCTTTGGCAGGATTACTGAGCAGATTGAAGGCGTATCAGAGAAGGCGCAGACAGTTTGATGGGGCTATCGAATTAGCCCGATATTGGGATTTAGCGATTTATGAATAAATACGATTATTGTATTGTTGGCGCAGGCATTGTGGGGTTGGCGACTGCTCACGCGCTTTTGTCTAAAAAGCCGAGAGCAAAAATAATCATATTAGAAAAGGAAGCAACTCCTGGTTTCCATCAAACGGGGCATAACAGTGGGGTCATACATGCAGGGATTTACTATGTCCCTGGAAGTCTCAAGGCGACCTTATGTCGTGAGGGTTTGGATGAAACAAAGGAGTTTTGTAGAAGCAATCAAATACCGTTCGAAGAGTGCGGAAAGCTAATAGTTGCAACGAATGAGATTGAACAGAAGCGAATTGAGGCTTTATACGAAAGATCTATTTCTAACGACCTTAAATTGGATCGAATTCCAGGTGGGTTACTTCGAAAAAAAGAGCCGAATATAGTTGGCCTCGAGGCGTTGTACAGTCCGGAGACCGCGATTGTGGACTACAAAAAAATCGCGCAATGTTTGACAGATTTGCTAATCTCAAAAGATGTTGAGATTAAATTCAATGAAAATACTACAGAGATTTCAGAGTCTCTTAGTAGTGTATCGATAGCTACAAGTAATTTTAAGATTGAGTGTGAGCAATTGATAGTTTGCGCAGGCTTGCAATCAGACAGGTTGGCCAAAATGGCCGGACTTGAAATAGATTTCAAGATCGTTCCATTTAGAGGGGAGTATTTCAGACTCCGAGATGAAAGAAATTCAATAGTTAAGCATCTGATTTATCCAGCTCCAGATCCAGATCTTCCATTCTTAGGTGTTCATTTAACTCGAATGATCGGGGGCTATGTAACTGTTGGGCCCAATGCAGTGCTGGGTTTTGCAAGAGAGGGTTATGAAAAGTGGTCATTCAATTTCAAAGACACAAATGACTACTTAACCTACGAAGGTTTTTGGAGACTTCTAATAAAAAACAGAAAACACGCAATGCACGAACTACATGGTTCTATAAGCACTGTGGCGTATTTGAAAGAGTGTCAAAAATATTGTCCAAGCTTAACTATTAATGATTTTTTGCCATACAGATCTGGAATTCGTGCGCAGGCCGTTACATCAGAGGGCGCTCCAATTCATGATTTTCTGTTTAAGCAGACTGATCGTATGTTGCATGTTTGTAATGCGCCTTCTCCTGCTGCTACATCTGCGCTTCCGATAGGGCGGATGATTGCGGATAAATGCAGTTAAAAATTAATCTTAGATTTCTCAAATAAACTTAATTAATAGATAATTGAAAAATGTTAAACATCATTAAGAAATATTATTTGTACGCGGCGTATGGTGGATATTTAGATATAAAAATCAAGTACAAGGGTAGTGTTTTGGGGCCTATATGGTCCACAATTTCAATATTGGGATTTGCATTAATATTAAACGAACTCGGAAAAACCTTTGCAGGTGGTGATAACTTAGGTCGAGTTAAGATCGACTACATCATATGCAATTTGACATTTTGGTATTATTTCTCAACTGTATTGAGCGAGAGTTATACTCTCTATACAGATAACTCTAATAATTTAAAAGAAACTACAATACCAGCAGTTGTATATAATTTAAGACTCATGGTTAAAAACTTCATAGTGGCATTGCATAATTATCTGGGATATGTAATTTTCATATTATTATACTCAAGCGATAAAACTAATGATTTGTCTATTTCGTTTGCTGCGCTAGTTTTTTTTACAATACCATTGTTTTTCTTATCGATAAGTGTTTCGTATTTTTCAGCAAGATACTCAGATTTAAAATCAATGATTGCTTTGGCACTTCAGCTAATATTTTTCGCAACACCTATATTTTGGTATCCAATTGAAGATAATTTGCTGACACTTTTTATTCCATATAACCTGGTTGCATTGGTTATGATGTTAGCAAGGGGTGGAGTTGATTTCGGTCTTTATATTGAATTAATTATCCATGTTATTTTACTTTACATTGTAATGAAGGTTGCAATCAAAAATTTAAAAGAAAAAATTATTTACTATATATGAGTATATGTCTTGACTCTGTTAGCCTTGTGGTTCCGTCGATTAAGCTGGAAGATAAGGTTTTGAAGAATTTTAATTTTAATAGTGTTCAGGCGCAAGAAAAAGAATTATTGATTGATATTAACCTAAGTTTAAAAAATGGAGCATCTTACGGGTTGTTGGGCTCAAATGGAGCGGGAAAGACAACCTTATTAAAGGTGTTAATGGGGCTGTACGCGCCAACCAAAGGGAAAATCACTACTGAGGGGACTGTTCATGGTACGGTTACTACGCTGGGGGGATATCACCCAGAATTAAGTGTGTTTGAAAATTTAGTAATGAGAGCGCTTGTTCACGTTAATGATATGAAATTAGCGAAGGAAATAGCATTCGATGTCTTAAGCTTTGCGGATATTAATGTGTCAATTCACGAGCCATTCAAAAATCTCAGTAGTGGAAATCAGCTAAGAGTAGGCTTCGCTTATGCAACATCGCTGAATGCAGATAACTTGTTATTGGATGAAATTGTTGCAGTTGGTGACTACAGATTTATACAGCATGCTAAAAAGAGATTGAAAAATTATTTGGATGAGACTACGTTATTTGTATTGTCTTCACACGTTGAAGATCTACAGCGTGAGTTTTGCGAGCAAGGTATCGTTTTGAAATCAGGTCGCATCGTTTATCAAGGTGAAATTGATGATGCGATCAAAATTTATCATTCAAAGGAGTATGAGAGTTTATGAAAGCAGTGATTTTAGCTGGTGGGCTAGGGACCAGATTTTCTGAAGAAACGCATAATAAGCCAAAGCCAATGATAGAAATTGGTGGGGTGCCAATTTGTGTTCATATTATGAACATTTATGCAGATTATGGAATCAAGGATTTCATAATCTGCATGGGCTATAAAAAAGAAGTTATTGTGGATTATTTTGCCAATTACAATACAAGAAGCAGTAAAATTATCGAGGTCAATCTAAAAAGCGGTGAAGTTAAAAAAAGCCAATATCAGTCTAAAGATTGGAATTTGACGCTTGTAGATACAGGTGAATTGACAATGATAGGTGGTCGAATTAAAAGAATACTGCCATTAGTTCAAAATGAGCCATATTTTTATTTGACTTATGGAGATGGTCTAAGTGACATTAATATTTCAAAGTTAACACGAAATCATATTGAAAGTGGCAAGAGGGTAACATTAACAGGGGTTCAACCTGAAGGTCGATTTGGTGCTTTAGAATTGCAAGGTGACAAAGTTATTAATTTTGCCGAAAAGCCGATCGGAGATGGTGGGTGGATAAATGGTGGATATTTCGTAATTAACCCCTCCAAGATAGAAGACTTAATTGAGGGGGATGAAACAGTTTGGGAGCAAGAGCCTCTGCAAATACTGGCTTCCACTGGAGAGTTAAACTGTTATAAGCATTCAGGTTTTTGGAAGCCGATGGATACTTTGCGAGATAAAGTGAAACTTGAAGAAATGTGGGATAGTGGAAAAGCACCATGGGGAGCAAATAAATGAAAGTTTTGGTAACAGGTAATTTGGGTTACATCGGTCCGTATCTGGGTAAGTACTTAAAAGAACGTTACGATAATGTTGACTTAATTGGATTTGATGCAGGATTTTTTACTGGATCATTGACGAATCAAGAAGAGCCAGTTGATAGATATTACAGAACTCAAATTTATGGTGACGTTAGAGAGTTTGATTACGGGTTGCTAAAAAATATTGATGCGGTCGTAAATTTGGCTGCGGTAAGTAATGATCCAATGGGTAACAAATTTGAAGTTGTTACAGATGATATAAATCGTAAATCAGTCGTAAACATATCGAAAAAAGCATCAGAAGTAGGTGTTAAAAATATCGTATTCGCCTCAAGTTGTAGTATGTATGGTGCTGCATCAGATAAGCCTAAGACTGAAGAGGATGAAACGAACCCACTTACTGCTTATGCTCGTTCGAAAATTGGTGTTGAAAAAGATTTAGAGTCCTACGATTTCAGATCTAGTATTTTTACAGCTTTGAGATTTTCAACTGCTTGTGGATTTACTGCGCGAACAAGGTTAGATTTAGTTTTGAATGATTTTGTCATTTCCGCGCTTAAATATAAAAAGATTTCAATACTTAGTGATGGCACTCCTTGGCGCCCTCTAATTCATGTTCATGATATGTGTCGAGCTATCGACTGGGCAATTCGACGAAATGATTCATTTAATAAAGTTCGCTCAATAAATATAGGGTCAAATGACTGGAATTATCAAGTCAAAGACCTCGCAGCTGCAGTTTCAAAAAGCGTGCGTGGAGTTAAAGTATCAATTAATCAAGATGCACCACCCGACAAAAGATCATATCAAGTCGATTTTTCTCTTTTCAAAAGAATCGCACCAGATTTTCAGCCCGAAATGACTTTGGATACAACTATTGAAGATCTGATTACGGGTTTGAAAAATTTAAATATTGAAGAGAGTGACTTTAGAAATAGTCGCTTTATTCGCCTAAAAGTACTTCAAAACCTAATTGATAACAACATCTTATCAGATCAATTGAGATTCAAAAAATGAATAAGATAAATACCCCCTTTGATGGGTTGTATATAATTGAAAACAAAAAAATTTTTGATGATAGAGGTTGGTTTGAGAAAAAATATCATGCGGAGTTAATGTCTGATATATCTCCTATAGTTGGCGAGGTGTATACAAGCTTGTCAAATAAAAATGTATTGAGGGGGTTGCATTTCCAAAGAGGTCATAAAGGTCAATCCAAGTTGGTAACTTGTCTGACTGGCAGTTTTATTGATATTGCCGTAGATTTAAGAAAAGAAAAAAACACATTTGGGCAAGTTTTCATATATAAATTAGATTCGCGTGGTTCGAACTCAGTATTTATACCAAAAGAATTCGCGCATGGAATATTTGCATTAGAGGATAATTCAATTATGCTGAATATAGCTGATTCAGTTTACAGCCCCGGGGATGAAGGGGGGGTATTATGGAGTAGTTTAAAAGAGTTATCCTTTGTAAATAATCCACTTGTGTCAGATAAGGATGCTAATTTGCCCTCTTGGGAAGAAATATTAGATAGCTTATGAAAATTGTGTTTTTAACCGGATCTAATGGGTTTCTTGGAGCCAAAGTTAAACTTAGATTTGAAGAGGAAGGTTTTGAGGTAATAGCGCTAAGCAATCCAACAAAATTTACAAGTATTTCAAATTGGTTAAGCTATGTAGAAAAAGAATTTTTACTAAAAAAACCAGCTGTAATTCTGAATATAGGTTCTAATCAATCTGGCCAAGATGATCCAGAGCACGTGCTTGAATTGATAAATTCAAATATAGTAGTGCCAACATACTTTGCTAGTTTGATTAAAAATTATCAGCCAGAATGCCAATTGATTACAATTGGAACATCTTGGCAGTTTGGGGCTAATGGTGAATATCGTCCATTTAATCTCTATGCAGCAACAAAGCAAGCTTCTGATGATTGTTTAATTCATTACGGATTGGATCAAATTAAAATCACTTCATTGGTTTTGTTTGATACATATTCAAATGATGATAAAAGAAGAAAGCTCCACAACTTAATTGCTTCAGCAATCAAGAATAATGAAGCGCTTGATATGACAGCTGGTGAACAAGTAATCAATTTAGTACATATAGATGATGTAGTTGATGCTGTTTTCTGTTCTTTTCGACAGAGGATGGATTCTATCGAATCTGGTTTTAAGCAATGGGCAATTAAATCTGATGCCAATTTATTGGTAAAAGACTTAGTTCCATTAATGCTCGGAAACAATCAGCATAATAATTTACTGAATTTGGGTGCAAGAGCATATAGAAATAGAGAAATCTTTCAAATTTATGATAATTTCGAGACTGTACCTGGTTGGAATCCAGTGCGAGATTTGAAAAATGAGCTTAAAAAGTTGATTACTTTATGAATAATTTATTGAAGCTTTGGTTCTATATATATGTAGTTACAATAAATTACAGAAAGCTGCCAGCTTGGATTTTAATTAAATTTTCTAAGTTGTTCATGGTCAAGGAAATATCAAACAACATTATAGAGAGTAATTTCATACATACTAATGATCTAAAAGTATCTGTTGTATTTCCAACGAATAATGGCTTAACTAACGGCGTTGAAAAATTAATCAATAGCTTATTAACGCAGTCATTAAAGCCAATTGAAATTATTGCAGTTGATTCAGGATCAGTTGACGGAACACAAGATTTTTTGACAGCCAATGGAGTTAAGCTGATAGATAATTCGAAGAATATTTTTCATCATGCACATAGCAGAAACTTGGGGGCCAAAAATGCAGTAGGTGATTTTATTTTATTCACAGTCGACGACGCAGTATTTTTAGATAAATACTGGCTTGAAAATGCAGTGGGCTTATTATTAAAAACTGATTCAGCATCAATCTCAGGAGTGCAAAAAACAAAAAACACTGAAGATTACTATAGTTTATTTAAGTCAATATGGCACATAAAACATTATGAAAAAATTTATCATGCAATCTCTATTATTAAGTGCCCTAAATGGCTTACTTACATTTATAAATCACTTTCATTAAAGCCAAAATATGCGCCAATTGATGACACTAACCATTTAGTTAAAAAGTCAGTTTTCGATAAAATTAAATTTTCAACCAACACAGTTGAAGATCTTGAATTTGGCGCTCGCCTTATTTTGTCGGGCTATAGCGTTGTTTTTTCTAAATACTTGGAAATAGAACACGGTCATGAGTATATATCAGGTAAAGAACTTTCATATTCAAGAAGAATTGCGCTGGATCAGCGGATTTTTCGTGATGTATTTAGTTTTGGCATGTTTAATAATTTTACTAGTCATGTATTAAGTTCGTCTTTTATTGAATTGTTGAGCTATGAAATTTCACTTGTGAAAGTGAAGAATCGAGAAGTGCCGATGTTTGTAAAACTTCCACTACATCCAACATATAAAACCCATGAGAATATAGAATTTGCTGAAAAGATATTTGGCCGTAGTTTTGTAGAAAGTAGAAAGCTAAATACGAATCTAATTCAAAAAATACAACGGTACATTATAATTTCAAGAATTATATCTGGCTATCAAAATGCATATTATCTTTTGAAGTTGCAATCAAACGACATAAGTCATAACAAATTGAAATTATTTTTTAGATACATGATCGTAAACTATATAGTCAGCCTTGTCGCATTTTCATCTGCGGTTGGGCAAAATGATATACATGATTTAGATATTTCGGATTGGCAATAAACATCTATGATTGATTATATGCAAAATAATAAGATAGATTATGGCAATAAAAAGTATGAATGGTTTTTGGTTGCAGTTTTGGGTGTTTATTTCGGTTATTTTTACCTATTTAAGCTTCCTCAGAATTGGTTAGGAGGGATGGATGGATATTTTTACGGATTAATGATTAAAAATTATATTTATAACGACGTCTTAACTGCATTGGATGGTGTTAGCCCATTAAATTATCCGTCGTATTATTTTTATTTACTCGGTAAAGCAGGTAGTGTTCTAGGAATATTAGATGTAGGTGTCTTGAGTTTCTTTGGATTGTTAATTTCATATATTGTATTTATAATTTATACATACAAATTATTGAATTACAAAAACTTTACTAAATCTCCATTGCTAGCTATTAGCTTGCTATTATCAATGTCGGGCCTGGGATATGGCGGGATTCATATTTGGCAAAAAAGCCATGAAATCATCGCAGTAACTGGTGTGATTGCATTAATCGTATACATCAGAAATTTTCTAAATAACATAAATATGCCAGATAGCATTCGCTTATCAATAGGAGCGGGCGTAGGTTTCTCAATTGGTAGTTATACTCCATTTTTAATTATTCCATTGGCTGTTTTTGGATGTTTTTTAATCTTCAATAAAATTATCAATTCAAGATCAAATGAGCGACTGGACTTTTATTTTTGGTTCGGTCTTATTTTATTAGCTAGCCCTTATATAGTTACTTTAATGGCGAATTTCATTACCAATGAACATGGAATAGGTGTAGTAACTTGGTTTTTATATTCTGATTTGCAATTTAATTTTTTATCAATAGATTATAGAAATATTTCATATCATATTAGTGTAACTCTGTCGGTCTTTGTATTACTATGTGTTTTATTAAAATTTTTTGGTTATCAAACTCAATTTAATTTTGAATTTTCAGATGTTTACCTTAGCGCAGTAATTATTTCAAGTCTTGCTGTTTATTCTATTATTGCACTGCTAACTAAAGAAGGATATTATTTTACGGCTCCATTTAAATATATCTTACTAGTGCCAATCTTTGGTGCATTTTTGGTAATAAAAATATTTAGTAGAGTATTAGAAAAACTAATAGCTTCTAGATTTGCTATTTTGAGCATATTATCTTTCATTCTGTTCCTAATCTTGCGTAACATTTATCTTTCTGACATTAAACAGTCCGTTATACTTTCTGAAGCAAGAAATAAAAATTTGTCTCAATTAGTGAGCGTTATTAACCAAAAAAAGGGCAATGATTGGAATGCATATATCGGTTCGCACGAGGCAAGATTTCTTGATTTCTATGTTGTTAAAAATTTTGTCAATAAGTTGCCATTTAATCATTCGTACGCTTCTGTGTACGAGGATATACCTTCAAGAATTAATCAATTAAATGAAATAGCTGATGACGATAGTGGAGCGGAGCTGTTAATAAAAAAATTACATCAATTGCGTGTAGATGTAATAATTTTAGCAGATGAGGAGGGGGAATTTTTCAACATCGATTGTTCAATTAACGATGCAGACAGAATGGAAATTCCTAAAAAGGTTAAGATAAGAAAAAGTCATTTAATGGAGCTACTTGATCTTAAAAAATTAAAATTTTACAAACATGATCAATACTCCATTTATTACTTTTAGTATTTCATTCAATCATTACAGTGGTTTCAATGTTAATGCTGTGTGAACTATCTGTGTAAAACAGACTGAATTAATGAGTGTTCTTTGGGGAGAATATAGCTTGATTATTGTATTGAAAATTAGGATTTTTTATGATATATAGAATCTTGTTACCGGGAATTGTTTTGAATGAGTCGTATAATAATTTTGATCATGTCTTATTTGCGAGATTGGAATCATACTTTGTTGAGGTTGAGCAAAGGCAGCTTAAATTCATTAAGCTGGCCATGATGGTATTGACTTTTATTATAACAATATGGCTTGTTGCTTATTTTAGGAAAATTCCGTCTAGTTTAACACTTGATGAGTTATGTTATTTTTCTAATCGAGTGAAAAAATCAAAATTTACTCCTGTAGCTGATTATTATATTTACTTGCAAAGTCTAGTTATTTTGTACATATACTCGGAAAGTAAAAAATGAGGGTTGCGATTATCGGTTCCGGTCCGGGTGGCGCAGTTGTCGCTAGCGAGCTTATTGAGCGTGGGTTTGAGGTCGTAGTATTTGAGAAGGGAGGTGTTCATCCGCAATCAAAATATAACCCATATTCTAAGGAGGAAATGCTTAATAAATATGTTGGCGCAGGCATAACGGCTGCATTTGGTAATCCAAAAATAAAATATGCTCAAGGTTCGTGTTTTGGTGGAGGGTCAGAAGTCAATGCGGGACTTTATCATAGGATGCCAGTTGATATAATTAATGCTTGGGCAGCAAAATACTGCATAGAAAATTTTAGTAATGACTCGCTTGATGTGCATTTTATTAAAACCGCAAGAGATGTTAATGTCACGTATTTCCAAGGTGACTTTCCTGCCCTCTCATTAAAGCTAAAGGATGGCGCAGATATTCTAAATTGGCAAAGTATTGAAGTTCCAAGATGGTTTAAATACAATGAGAATGGTGGTGTGAGGCAGTCAATGTCCGAAACATTGTGGGCTAAAGTTTATAATAATCCACTTTTCAATTTGCGTCAAAATAGTAGTGTTAAATTAATCTGTGAAAATAAATTGAAAAATGGTTGGAGGCTGAAACCGGATGGCGGTACATATGAATCTTTTGATGCGATTTTTATGGCTTCTGGTGCGATTGAAACCCCAAGACTTTTAAGGAGAAATAAATTATCAAGCAAAGCAGGTAATTCCATATTTATGCATCCATCTATCAAAATTGCGGCTAAATTCGACGAAGCTTTTAATTTAGGAGATCCAATAATTGGTGTGCATCAAGTGAAACATTTTTCACCCCGATTTAGTTTCGGTTGCTCTATCAGTTCACCCGAATTTATTGGATTAATTCTCAATGAAAATGGCTGTGATGTTTCTCGTGAAATGAGAAGTTGGGATAAATTTGGTATATATTATGCCATGTCTAACGTTGGGCGCGGCAGCGTTAAAAACATACCATTCCTGGATGAGCCCTTTGTTCAATATTTTTTAAGTGATAATGATGTTGGTGTAATTAAGGAATCTATATTGAAGCTTGCAGAATTATTATTCGCTGCAGGCGCTATTGAAATTTTCCCAGGAATAGCTGGAATTGGGAAAGTCTGTTCAATGCCGCAATTAGAAACTGCGATTAGCTCAGTAGAACGACGTTCATTAAATTTAATGACTATTCACATTATGGGGGGGTGTCCATTCGGAGAGCGCAGTGAAATTACAGTTGCAGATTCATGGGGCAGGGTTCATGGTTATAAAGGGCTTCTTGTGGTAGATTCTTCGTTGATGAATTCTGGCCTTGGTGTCAATCCGCAGGGGGCTGTAATGGCCTTGGCTCGGAGGGTAGTTACTAAATTTACAGAGGAGTTTCAGAATGTATAAATATATAATGACGGGAGCTACAGGTTGGTTGGGTAGAAATTTGCTTCATGCAATTTTTAATGGTATCAGTAATGTTAATAATTTGAAGCCATTAAATCAAAATGAGCGTGTTTTATTGTTGTTGTTACCTGGTGAGCGGCTTAATGTAGAGGGTATTGATCCTCAGAGGGTTGATATTGTATTTGGTTCTCTGACCCAAAATGATAGAGTAAATGAATTTTGTAAACTTGGTGAGGGGGCAGTGCTTATTCATACTGCTGGAATAATTCATCCCCAAAAACACACGGACGAATTGTTTGAAGTTAATTATACAGGAACAAAGAATTTATTAACAATTGCTAAAAATATGGGCGTTATAAAAGCGGTAGTTGTTTCATCGAACTCGCCAATCGGATGCAATCCATACAGGGAGCACCGTTTCACTGAAGACTCTCCCTACAATCCATATATGTCTTATGGTAAATCTAAGATGCAAATGGAGTTGGCAGTAAAAGAAATTCAAAATGATGATTTTCCATGTGTATTGATTCGTGCGCCGTGGTTTTATGGCCCGAATCAGCCTGCTCGGCAACTTGAGTTTTTTAGTATGATCAAATCAGGTCGTGTTCCAGTAGTGGGGGCGGGTATGAATTACCGCTCGATGGTCTATTTGGAAAATTTGGCTCAAGGAATACTACTTGCTTCAGAAAGTGAAATAGCCAATAATAAAATTTATTGGATAGCTGATGAAGAAGCGTATACGATGAATCAAATTATTGATACAATTGAAGATGTGATGCGCAATGATTTTTCTTTAAATTGTTCAGGCAGGAGAATAAGATTGCCTGGAATCTTCTCTGAAATTGCCTATTCAGCGGACTTGTTAATTCAATCGCTTGGTTTTTATAATCAAAAAATACATGTATTATCTGAAATGAACAAAAATATAGCTTGTTCGATTCATCGGGCAAAAATGGAGTTGGGTTATTTACCGCAAGTATCACTGAGAGAGGGTATGCGAATTAGTCTTCGTGAGTTTGTTTAACCCAACAAAGTGAGTTATCAGAGTATTGAATTCCGAAAAAATAATAGTAGTTCCGGATGGAATTGTTATGCAAGAGGGGGAATTGTTTCCCTCGTTTGTATATAAGGCTGTTCTAGATGAGGTTTTGCGAAGTTATTCTGGCTGCCAAATTTTTTTGGCTCCAGCCAATAATTTTGGTTATGACTTTAAAGAGCAGTTTGTCGCTTATAATTATTTAATATCAAAAAATAAAAAACTAGATGTTGTTGTTTTTGACGTTGATATAAATAAATATATTGATACGTGGGGAAATGCCAAGTTTCTTAAGCAGTATTTGAATGCTAATTTTGGTAATTGCAATTTTAACTGTCAGCCTTTTACGCTTGTTGTGGGTTATTTACACGCCAAAAGGGCTCGATTATGCTTTGAAAAAAATGGTTTTAATATTGATAAATGCGTTAAAGTTGCGTATCATATTAATGATAAGGAGAATATGCCGATTCGGCTATTCTATTACAAATATAAATTTATGCATTTTGTCTATGAATGCATTGCAATTATATTGATTTTTTTGAAAAGAAGGGGTTAGGAATGCATTTGGTAACTGGTGGATCTGGATTTCTGGGCAGCTTAATAGTAAAAAAGCTGGTTTTGGCTGGTCAAAATGTTCGCGTGCTTGATATTTGGGATAGTCCTGATCGTCCTGCTTCTGTTGAGTTTGTTCTCTGTGACATCAATGATCGCGAGGGGGTTGCGAATGCTATGCGCGGAGTTGATGTCGTCCATCATAATGTTGCCTTAGTGCCCCTCACTAAATCGGGCGGGAAATTTTGGGATGTGAATGTTGTCGGTTCTAAAATAGCTGCTGAAGAGGCGGGTAAAGCTGGGGTGCGTGCTTTCATTCACATGAGTTCGAGTGCAATTTATGGATCACCCAAATGTCCTATTGATTCAAGTACGCCTCTTGATCCTATTGAAATATATGGCAAGGGAAAGTATCAGGGTGAATTAGTTGCTGAGCAAGCATGTGCTAAATATAATATTCCCTTTATTTCAATTAGACCTAGAACAATTTTGGGGGAAGGCCGGTTGGGAATATTTCAAATATTATTTGAGTGGATATCTGAAGGGCGCAATGTCTATACTATTGGTGATGGGGACATTGATTTTCAATTCGTGCACGCGCATGATCTAATGGATTTTTATATGCTTGCATTGGCCGCAAACAAACCCGGTAAATACAATGTTGGTGCTAAAGATTTTGGTAAACTCCGCGATGACTTGCAGTGGTTAATTAAAACTGTGGGATCTGAATCTAAGGTTAAATCTTTGCCAGCTACTTTATCTATAGCTGCATTGCAAGTATTGGATAAAATTGGATTGTCGCCTTTGGCTCCATGGCATTATCTTACTTATCATAAAGAGTTTCACTTTGATGTTCAGCCGTTATTGGAAATGGGGTGGGCACCGAACTATTCAAATCGTAGTATGTTACTTGAATCATATAATTGGTTTATTGAAAACAAAGATTCTTATAAATTTTCTGATTCAGCCTCTGCTCATAGAAAGTTTGTTAAAGAAGGAATTTTGAAAGTTGTAAAGTTTTTTTCATGAATTCCATATTTTTTCCATATTTGATGGTGGCGATTGCAGGTGTTCTAACAGCTGCAGGAAATATATGCCTTAAGTTGTCAAGAGGTGCAGGAGCGGAGCTTACTTTTATAGAGGGGATAATTAATCCATTTTTTATTCTTGGTATCGCTTTCTATGGTGCGAATGTAATAATTTTTTCAAAATCATTAGATAAATTGCAAGTAACTATTGCATATCCTTTGCTAACAGCTGTTGGTTATCTTGTCTTGTTTGTGTGTTCTTTTCTTTATATGGGGGAAACTATTAGCTATGCCAAAATACTTGGGGTTTTCTTGATTCTATTAGGCATTTATTTATTGATGAATCCGTGATTTTAGGAGTGTATATTATGTTTAGTGGGCTAATTAAATTGATGAGGCCTAAGCAGTGGGTTAAAAACTGTTTTGTGTTAGCGCCACTAATATTTTCGTCGAGATTTTTAGAAATTGATGCGCTCGGACATTCGGTTTCCGCTGCAATCTTTTTTTGCATTGCCTCCTCAGCCGCTTATATTGTAAATGATATACGTGATAAAGAGAAAGATCAGTGTCATCCTAAAAAATCATTTACCCGCCCACTTGCTGCTGGTATTGTATCTGTTCGGCAGGCGCTAATTTTATTGTTTGTTCTTTATATGGTGCTTGTGATTGGCGCTTTTTTATTTACTAATGTTGCCCTAGTAATTTGCGCTTACATTCTACTCAATGTGCTTTATTCATTATATTTTAAGAATCAACCTGTGTTGGATATATTTTGTATTGCTACTGGTTTTGTATTGCGAATTGTTGCTGGGTCGGTTGCTATTGGCGCTCCAGTTTCTGCATGGATGGCCATAACTACGCTCTGTTTGGCGTTATATTTGGCAGCAATAAAAAGACGTCAAGAGTTAAGCCAGCGTGGTACGGCAAGCAGGGAGGTTCTTGGGAAATATACAGTAGAATTAATTGATCGATTTGCAGAAATGTCTGCAACTGGTGCATTAGTCTTTTATAGTATGTTTGTAATGTCTTCAAAGCCAGATTTGAATATAACTGTTCCAGTAGTTTTATTTGGCATTTTTCGATATTGGTATGTGGTTGAGGCATTAGAGGGGGGGGAGTCGCCGACGGATGCTTTGTTGGCTGATTGGCAGCTTATATTATGTCTTATTATCTGGTCTTCTTTATGTATGTGGACATTGCTGCCAAAGTGAGAGTTGAAATGGATTATTCATATCTGATTGTTCCTTTTTTGTCATGGTTTGTTGCGGGTGTTTTCAAATTCATTATAAATAGCTTTATTTGTAGGCGGCTTGCATTTGATCTAGTCGGATACGGTGGAATGCCAAGCAATCATAGTGCAATAATAAGTAGTATTGCTGCGCTAATTGCATTTAAAGAGGGCTTCGATAGTCCATTATTTGGTTTGGCAATAGCAAATGCTTTTATCATTATGCTAGATGCAAATAGTTTACGAAGACAAGTCGGAAAACAAGCCAAGGCAATTAACATTTTGCTTATTGAAGATGCTCATTTTGAAAAGTTACGAGAAAGAATGGGGCATTCAATGAGTGAAATTATTGCCGGTATTATCGTCGGTACACTCGTCGCGGCATTGTTATGGCGTCTAACAATCTCATGAAATAATTTAAACTTTACTAGCTGAGATTTTATTTGTACACTTATAAGCCCATAAGATCTCGGAGCCTGGCATTTGCAATATTAATTGCATTGGCAATATACATATTATTGATTTTAGTTTCTGATTTAGATAAAATGATTAATGTTGTTTCTAAATTTAATTATTTAATGTGGATTCAGATCGTGGCATTATCAATGTTAAGTTATTTGTCGCGATTCATCCGATGGAAGTCATTTCTTGATAATTTAAAGGTCAATATTCCACTTATTGATAATATTTTAATCTATTATTCTGCTTTTTCACTTACTCTGACTCCGGGCAAGGCAGGGGAAACAGTGAGATCTGTTTTTCTTAAGTCATATAATGTTAATTACTCCCAAAGTATTTCGATGTTCATTTCGGAGAGGTTCTTGGATTTGTTGGCTGTGACGCTGTTGGCATCGCTGTTTATTGTTTCATATTTTACTTATTTGTTTTATGTGTTAATAATATTTATGGTCATAATATCTTTCTATGCTTTTATTAATTTATCCTGGCTAACAGGTGCGCTTGAGAGATTTAAATTTTGGAATATAGGTGCATACATTATTAACATAGTGGACAGCACGTCTTCTTTCCTAATTATGCGAAGGCTCCCATTCCTTGTAGCATCTAGTATTATTGCATGGGCGTCTCAAGGATTCAGTCTTTACATTATATTACGCGAAATGGGTTTTAATCTACCTGTATGGCAATGTATTCCATTGTATAGTCTGAGCATATTGATTGGGGCGGCATCTTTTGTTCCGGGAGGACTTGGCGTTACAGAAGTAGCTATTACAACACTATTAATGAGTGCAGGGTTGGGTCGTGAAGATGCCTTTCTTGCAGCGATCATAAGCAGAGGTACTACTCTTTGGCTTGCTGTGCTTGTTGGTGTTATTGCTATGAGTTTTCTGTCAGCGAGCGATAAGTCAATTGTTTTTGAAAATAAAACAGAAAATTAAATTTTCCGTCTAGGTATTAATTTTAAATAAAACTAAAAATTAACGCAATTATTATTGCTACTTTGGCAATAATTTTTTGTCTTTTTATTGGAGATTTATAAAGCATTATAATTTTCCTTATCCTTGAGTGTGAGTTTCTCATGGCGATGAAGTCATCAAAGGTCTCCTTTGATGTAGGCGATAAAAAAATATATAAATCGATTAACGCCTGTTGATTAGTGTCCAATCTTCTCCTATATCTACCAATTATATTCGGGATTAGGCTGTGTAATACTGATGATATACTATTATTCTGCCCTATTATGTTTGAATCGTGCTGTCGATAAAGCAGGCAAGATTCATAGTCAAAAAAAACAATGCCCCCTAAACCCGTGGCGACAAGGTAAGTGGTCCAGTCGTGCCAAACGGAATGCTTCGGATTTATTTTTTGCAACCTTAATAATATTGTTTGATCGAAAACCATTGTATTTCCACTCGCAATATTTTCAACAAGTGCATTGTCGAAACTTGGTTCGCACCTGATATTAGGGCTATAACAAATAAAATTAAGATGTTTATCAACTATTTCGGTGCGACCGCAATATAATCTTGTTGCTTTTGCGCAATGATGTGCATGCCATGCAACAGCTCTTTCTAGCTTTTCATTGTACCAAACATCATCTTGATCGCAAAAAGCATATAAATCTTTAGTATCCTCAATTACGGCATTGTTAATAAGGTGAAAAAAGTTAGTTGTAGAGGATCCTAATTTGGGGCCGTTTAGTATAAAAATATTTTGAGTTACTCTTTTTGAAAAAGACTCAATGATGGCAAGTGTTTTGTCCGTTGAGCCGTCATCACTTACTGTTAGGGTCCAAAATGGATATGTTTGAATTTCAATCGATTTAAGTTGTTCTCGCAAATAGAGCTCGCCGTTACAGGTTGCGAGTAGGATGTGTACAGTCGGACGATATGTCATGGTTAAATTATTGACCATTTTACTGAATTTTATGAAAAATTTTTAAAAATGAATGTTTGCATAGTGGTTCCAACGTGTAATCCAGGTAAATTATGGTCAGAGTGGTTATTTTATGTTCAGCAGCAGAAAACTAGTGCTCAGCTAATAGTTATTGATTCCAGTTCAACAGACGGAACGCTCTTCACTGATTTACCAAATGGATATCAATTTTTCAATATAGCAAAGGAAGACTTCAACCACGGGGCTACACGAAACTTTGCCTTAGAGCATGTACCGTTAAATTTTGAGTTTGTTGTTTTCTTGACCCAGGATGCTTTGTTGTTCGAGCCAAATGCTATAGAAATATTGTTATCTGCGTTCAGTGATCCCAGTGTCGCATGTGCCTATGGCAGACAATTGCCGCATAATGGTGCTTCGCCGTTGGCCATTCATGCTAGGGACTTCAATTATCCGGATGCTTCGCAAAAAATTAGCTATGCTGATCAGCGACAGTTAGGGCTGAAAACTTGTTTCTTGTCCAATTCTTTTGCGGCTTATCGACTAGCAGATTTATTGAGTGTTGGGGGCTTTCCTTCCGATGTAATTTTAGGGGAAGACATGTCAGTTGCTGCCCGTTTGCTAATGGAAGGCAAGTGCGTGGCTTATGTGGCTGAGGCTCAAGTAAAGCACTCACACAATTACACCCTAAGCCAAGAGTTTCATCGTTACTTTGATACCGGTGTTTTTCACGCCCGTAACCCTTGGATACTCAAAGCCTTCGGCGAGGCTGGGGGCGAGGGGCTGCGCTTTGTGCGTTCGGAATTAATTTTTTTATGGCGCAGTGCCCCGATGTGGATACCGGTTGCCCTTTTCCGAGCCTTGGCCAAGTGGCTGGGATATAAGTTAGGACGTCAGGAGTCTCGCTTGCCCTTGGTCTTAAAACGCTGGTGCAGTATGCACAAGAGTTACTGGAGTTGATTGAATTGAATTTGATTTTTTCTGAAAACTGGCGCTACCTATCCACTTCGCAAATTCGCCTGACTAAGGCTGCATTGTTGATGAGCGATATGTTGGCTTTTGCCCTAGCTGGGGTATTGGCGGCTGTGTTGGCTCAAACATGGGGTAATGTACCTGATACGAGTTGGCTGGTGTCACAAGATTTGCAACGTTACTTGGGTTGGTTGGGGATAGTCGCTTTTGGGGTGGTGATTTTCTTGATACGCTGTCGTCATTACAGTGACCGCAAGCCTTTTTGGACCGAGTTGGGGGAGATCCTTCAGACACTGCTGATATTGGCCGTGTTGGATTTGGCGGTGATTGGTATTACACGCTGGAATTCGTCTCGCCTTTGGTGGGGGCTGGTGTGGATGTCGGCGATGGTGTTGGTTCCTCTAGGGCGAAGTGCTTTGCGCTACGCTATGAAGCGCATGCTAGTGTGGCAGCGGCCTACGCTAATCGTGGGTAATGGCCGTAATGCGCATGAGGCCGCTCAGGCATTAAAAAGCGAATCTGCGCTTGGCTTTGAAGTTGTAGATTTTCTAGATGTGAACCGTGCCTTGCAAAACGACGCCAAGAATCTGAAAAAGTGGGCTGAGGTGCCTGGTGTTCAATTTGTATTGGCTCTGGAGGCTAGCGAAAACCATTTGCGCGAGTCCATATTGCGCAAACTCGCACATTGGAAGGTAGAAAATGTGAGTGTGATCCCGGCCATGCGTGGTGTGCCTTTATTTGGTACAGAAATTTCGTATTTCTTCTCACACGAAGTGGCCTTGCTCAAGCTGCGAAACAATTTGCGCTATTGGCCAGCGCGATTGTTTAAACGGGCAATTGACCTCACATTGGCTTTGGTTTTGTTGATACTGCTGGCACTGCCACTTGTATACATTGCCTGGCTTATTCGCAGAGATGGAGGGGCAGCCATTTTTGCGCATAGACGAGTCGGACAGTCTGGACGCGAATTTCCTTGTTTCAAGTTTCGCACCATGAGCGTGGATTCGGAGCAACAATTACGAACATTGCTGGCTAGCGATCCAGCAGTTCGTGAGGAGTGGGAACGAGAGTTTAAATTGCGCAATGATCCGCGTGTTACGCGAGTTGGCCAGTATTTGCGGCGCACCAGTCTGGATGAATTGCCCCAGCTGTTAAACGTAATTCGCGGGGAGATGAGTCTGGTGGGGCCGCGCCCTGTGATCCAAGCGGAGCTGATGCGTTATGGCGACGATGTCGACTATTTTTTAATGGTCCGACCAGGTATGACGGGCTTGTGGCAAGTGAGCGGTCGCAACGATTTGGATTACGAAACTCGTGTGTATCTAGACACTTGGTATGTGAAGAACTGGTCTATGTGGTACGACATTGCGATTTTGTTCAGCACCATCAAAGTCGTTATGCAAGGAAAAGGATCATATTGAATTCAGAGGATATTAGAGCTTTATCAAGTCCGAATCGTTTGTGCCCCGATGTGCCATTGATTCGATGAAGACCTCTCCACATAGCGCATTACGGTGTCTGTCTTTGACCAACCGCCTTTGGTCATAATTTGCGGAAGACTGGCGGCAAGACCAAGCAGATCTTGCGCTCCACCGACACGCATAGAGTGTCCGCTGATTCCTGCGACTACGCTTTCGTCAAAACCAGCTCGCTTAGCAAGCGATTTATAAATCCGCGGAATCCGACTCTCACATAGACTGGATGTAATGTGCCCACCTGGCTTTATTCCCCTGAGAATTAGTCCATCTGTTAAATTTGCCGCGTCAAGCCAGCATTTGATGATTAGGGTTGTTTCCGCTGTTAAGTGAAGCCACTTGCCGGAGCCATGTTGATCTGTTTTGCTACGACGAAGCAGGATGCAAGAATTTTGATTTGGCTGCCAATTGATATCTTCAATCCGCAGTGATATGAGCTCTGATCTGCGGCGCATAGAGTCATAAGCAAGCAATATCAAGGCTTTGTTTCTAAGACCTCTGATATCGTCTGTGCATACTTCTAAGAGCTTATCTAGGAGATCTCGCGTTACTGGGTAAGCTTGATCAAACCTATTGCCAAGTCGGCTTGATATTTTTCTCAGAGTGATCGTAATCTCAGGATACTTAGTTGGGTCAATGTGATTAAGAAGTCTATGAACGGCGCTGATGGAGCAGACTTTGCGACGAATGGTGGAGTTTTTGATTCCCTGTTTAGACGTCGACTGCAAAAAGCTTGAAATTGTCATGGGGTTCGCAGGCAAGGCAGTGCTGCTGGTTTGATCGCAGTACTGGATGAATTCCAGCATGTCAGTCTTGTAGGCTCGAATTGTGTTCGGTGCGTAAGCGCCATCAATGTGTTCAAGGAGTTTAAGCAAGACATGTGTTGCGCTAGAATTGATCATCAAAACCTCCCAAATGATTTAAATTAAATCATTATACACATAAAATAAATTGATTTCAAGTGCTCAGATACGTGCGGCTAGGGCGTTGCTTAGATGGAGTGCTGCTGACTTATCTGCAGCATCGGGGGTAGGCACTGCTACTTTGCAAAGAATGGAAGTCATGGAAGGAGTTCCCTCGGGGCAGGTCCGTACTCTTATGGCAATCAAAGATGCGCTTGAAGCTGCGGGCGTTGAGTTCATTGGAACTCCTGAAGAAGATCCTGGAGTTCGACTGCTGACAAGGGTTTATCAAGCGCAAACTAAATAGTTTGCAGGAATTGATTGATGAAGGACAAAACGAGCAATTCAAACTCTTTACAGGTTGCGACTTCAACTATTTCGCAATTAATTAGCGTATCGCAGGTATTACCAGGTGAGTCCGAGTCGATATATCAACAAGGGTTAGTTGCCACAGTGAAAGAGCTAGGTGCTGAAACACAGCTTCAAATCTACCTCGCCGAGAAGATCTACGCATGCCTTTGGTGGATGCGCCGTTACGAAAGCCAAAAACGTGCAACCTTGATACGCAGCATGGCCACCATCTTGAATTCGAACAGGTTGGGTGGACAAGTTTCCGATCTAGAGGCATGGGTCATGGATGCCCTTGACAAAAATAGGCTAGATGACGAATTCAACCAGTTACTGGATGAGCACAATTTAACCGTGCAATCGTTGAACCAGAAAGCTCTTGCTAACTGCAAAGCCTCATTGGAGGGCTTAGATCAAATGATTGCTTTGAAGTCAAAGACGCTCGCAGGATTTCAAGCGTCGTATGAAGTGTTGGTGAATCGTAAGATCAACATTGAGCGCATGCAACTACAAAACGCGCTGATGCAACGTGATCTCGGTGCCATCGAAAACGCGGCAGTTCATGACCAAGCAGACAAGCCCCCAAAAGCGCCAAGCAAATAGGCGCAATGCTCTGTGGTCTACTGGCCCTAAATCGGCTGAGGGCCGCAAGCGGTCATCAAACAATTCACTTGGCCACGGTTTGTCGGTCCCGGTTGTCTTTGACCTTCACGATCCGTTAGTTGCGTCGATCATTCAACTGGTTGCTCAAGAGGGGCTGGATCCTCATGCCGCAAAAGGCCTAGCTTTGAAGATCGTCGAATACGAACGAAACCTCGCGTATCAGTTGGAATTGTTTGAACAGCAGTCTTTCGCAGGAAGCTATATGCAACCTCTCTCACCAGCGGAAGAGGAGCAGGTGAAATGGGCAATGATTGGCGCGGAAATCGACATGTTTGACGATTACATGGATTGGGAGAGGTTTAACAATCGTCCCATTTCACGGAAAGACCAAAAATTCATCGTCAACAGAAAGTTGAAGATGCATAGCTTGTGGCAAAGAATACAGAAGCGCAAGCTGAAAGACAAGGCAAAACAAGCCGCTACCTCTTTGCGCTACCTAAAACGCTCAAGCAATCAGCTCATCAAAGCGTTGAAAGCCCTGAGGACACACTGAACCCCAATCGGAGAAAATTTACAAAACGAAGCCAAGGATCTTGCGGTAAATATTTTCCAAAAGTAGAACTAGTATCAAATTAATTTTTATCTGTTACATTGACTAGAGTTGCTACTGGTAAACGATATGGATGAAGCCCTAACCCACGACGAAAAAGAGCTGATCAAACGAGCTTTAAGAGGCTTGACGATTGCGTTGATTGCATGGATGCTGGCTCGTAATGTCACTCAAGTTGAGTTGCCAATTTTCCAACTCAGTCTGTGCCTGGGATTGATGTCTTGTTTTAATTCGTTATCCAAATATGTTCACATTCTGCTGTTTGTGATGGCACTAGAGGTGTTGTTTCCAGTTGAGTCGCTTGCCAGCTTGGTGAGTCATAACTGAAAGGCGGCAGTGGTGCAATGCAACTTACAAGGATGTAAAAAACTGCGTGAATCAATGCGTAGAACTCTAAGGCAGCGTTAGTAGTTTTAGTAGGTGATTGAGGGCGAGCGAAATAGCACGATATGGGCTGTTATCACGTCAATCCTTCTACTTGTAATAACTACAATGCCACTATGACTATTCTCGTTACAGGCTGTGCCGGCTTTATCGGCAGTAATTTCGTTCATACATGGTTGACGTCGCCAGGCGAGATGGTGGTGAATTTGGACAAGCTCACCTACGCTGGTAATTTAGAAAATCTCAAGAGTCTTGACGGCGATAAACGGCACTTGTTTGTGCAAGGTGACATCGGTGACCGTGCTTTGGTTTCTAAGCTGCTGGCCGAGCACAAGCCTCGTGCCGTGCTGAACTTCGCGGCAGAAAGCCATGTAGACCGTTCAATTCACGGCCCCGGTGACTTTATTGAAACCAACGTGCTGGGTACGTTCAACTTGCTAGAAAGCGTGCGCGCTTATTGGCAAGACCTTTCCGCGGCAGACAAAGAGGCTTTCCGCTTTTTGCATGTGTCGACCGATGAGGTCTACGGCACACTGCTGCCAACCGATCCGCCGTTTGCCGAAACCAAAAACTACGAGCCCAACAGTCCGTATTCGGCGAGTAAAGCCGCCAGCGACCACTTGGTGCGTGCGTGGCATCACACCTATGGCTTGCCCGTGCTGACCACCAATTGCAGCAACAACTATGGGCCGTATCACTTCCCAGAAAAGCTAATTCCCTTGGTGTTGCTTAATGCCTTGGCTGGCAAGCCACTACCTATTTATGGCGATGGCCAGCAAGTGCGTGATTGGCTGTATGTAGAAGACCACTGCCGAGCCATTGCCCGTGTGCTTGAAACAGGCAAAGTGGGCGAGACCTACAACATAGGCGGCTGGAACGAGAAGCCAAACCTTGAAGTGGTCAACATGTTGTGCGCCGTACTGGACGAGCTGCAACCCCGCACGGATGGCAAACGTTACGCAGAGCAAATTACCTACGTGAAAGACCGCCCCGGTCACGACCGCCGCTACGCCATTGACGCACGCAAGATCGAGCGCGACCTTGGCTGGAAGCCACAAGAAACATTTGAGACGGGTATCCGCAAAACCGTGCAGTGGTATTTGGCCAATCAAGCTTGGGTCGAGGGTGTGACCAGTGGTGCTTATCGCCAGTGGGTGGGCAAGCAGTACGGCGCTTAAAGGCTGGCAATGAAAATCCTTCTCTTAGGTAAAAACGGTCAGGTTGGCTGGGAGCTGCAACGCAGCTTGGCCCCATTGGGCGAGGTGTTGGCACTTGACCGCCATAGCACCCACTACTGCGGAGATTTATCTAAACCCGAAGAACTGGTGCAAACGGTGCTGGTCTACAAGCCAGACTTCATCGTCAATGCCGCTGCGCATACGGCGGTAGACAAAGCCGAGTCAGAGCCCGAGTTGGCAAAGGTTTTAAATACCGACGCGCCTGCAGCCTTGGCCAAAGCTGCAGCCCAAGTGGGTGCATGGCTGGTGCATTACTCCACCGACTATGTGTTTGATGGCAGTGGTACGCACGCTAGGCAAGAGGGCGAGGGCACAGGCCCGCTGAGCGTGTATGGCCAAACCAAGCTGGATGGCGAAAAGGCAATAGTTGCCAGTGGCTGCAAGTATTTAATCTTCCGCACCAGCTGGGTGTATGCGGCACGCGGTGGCAACTTTGCCAAGACCATGCTGCGCTTGGCGCAAGAGCGAGACAAGCTAACGGTCATTAACGACCAACACGGCGCACCCACAGGCGCAGACCTGATTGCAGACGTCACTGCGCAGGCAATTCGCCGAGTGTTGAACACGCAAAACATCTCATTCAGCGGTGTGTATCACCTCGTGGCTTCAGGTGAAACTACATGGCACGGCTATGCCAGCCATGTGATTGAAAAAGCCCAAGCCATCAAGCCTGATTTGCAAATCAAGGCAGCCGAGGTGGGCCCAGTGTCTACGTCGGCCTTTCCGACGCCTGCCACGCGGCCACTTAATTCACGCCTTTGCACTGCCAAGCTCAAGCAAGCTTTTGGACTGGTGTTGCCACCGTGGCAGCAGGGCGTAGACCGCATGCTGACCGAAATACTTTAAACAAGAAGAATAGACATGATCAAACAACGCAAAGGCATCATCCTCGCGGGCGGCTCTGGCACGCGTTTGTACCCAGTCACACAAGCGGTTAGCAAGCAGCTGATGCCCGTGTATGACAAGCCCATGATTTATTATCCGCTCACCACGCTGATGCTGAGCGGTATTCGTGAAGTGCTGATCATCTCCACCCCTCAAGACACGCCCCGTTTTGCCGAGCTGCTGGGTGACGGTAGCCAGTGGGGCATGCACATTGAATACGCGGTGCAACCTAGCCCCGATGGCTTGGCGCAGGCTTTCATCATTGGCAAAGACTTTGTGGCAGACCACCCAAGCGCTTTGGTGTTGGGCGACAATATCTTCTACGGTCATGACTTGGTCAAGCAGCTGCACAGTGCCGATGCCCGCACCAGCGGAGCCAGTGTATTTGCCTATCATGTGCATGACCCCGATCGATATGGCGTGGTCGAGTTTGATGACCACTTTCGTGCTTTGAGCATTGAAGAAAAACCAGCCAAGCCTAAGAGCAACTATGCCGTTACGGGTTTGTATTTTTACGACGAGCAGGTGTGCGACATAGCCGCCGCCGTGAAGCCATCGCACCGAGGTGAGCTAGAAATTACCGATGTGAACAAACGCTATTTAGAGCTGGGCCAGTTGAACGTAGAAATCATGGGCCGAGGCTATGCATGGCTAGATACAGGCACACACGACAGCCTTTTAGAAGCGGCCAGCTTTATTGGTACGCTGCAAAAACGTCAAGGCTTGATGGTGGCTTGCCCAGAGGAAATTGCCTTCCACGAAAAGTGGATTGATACTGCCGCGCTAGAAAAACTAGCCAAGCCTTTGGCCAAGAACGGCTACGGGCAATACCTTCTGAACTTGTTGAAGTAAAAAACATGCCTTACCAAGTAACGACCACGCCCATCGATGGCGTGCTGGTGCTAGAGCCTAGAGTGTTTGGCGATGCACGTGGTTTCTTTTTTGAAAGTTTCAATGCCCGTGACTTTGAGCAAGCCACGGGTTTGAAAGAGACCTTTGTGCAAGACAACCACAGCAAATCGGCCAAGGGCGTGCTGCGTGGCTTGCATTACCAAACTCAACATGCACAGGGCAAGTTGGTGCGTGTGACGCAGGGCTCGGTGTTTGATGTGGCGGTGGATATCCGTCAAGGCTCGGCCACCTTTGGGCGGTGGTTTGGGTTGGAGCTATCAGCTGAAAACAAAAAGCAGCTCTGGATCCCTGCTGGTTTGGCGCATGGATTTTTGGTGACGAGTGAGTGTGCTGAGTTTTTGTATAAAACCACGGACTACTACTACCCAGAGCATGAGCGCAGTTTGTTGTGGTCTGACTCAGACATCGGGATTGACTGGCCTCTACATTCCTTAGAGACTCCGCCTTTGCTAGCCGCTAAAGACGAAAAAGCATCCATCCTGAAAGATGTGGCAGATGGCAGATAGCACCGCAGCAAAGTTTTTCTCGCTCTCGGTATTTTTAACCGGTGCGCTGGCTTTGGTGTTGCCGAGTGGTTACTCTTTTGGTTTTTATCTACTTTGTTTTGGCGGCTTGGGCATTTGGTTGACCGTTCGCTCCACTTTGCTGCCCAGTGAGACAAGAAGTTTCTTTTTGCCACTAATGGCTTATGCCGTTGGTCATTGCGCGCTGGCTATAAATGAGAGGTGGGCCGCGCGAGACTTTGGCGATTATTTGCCATTTGTGTTGGTACTGTTTGGTGTGTGGGGCGTCCGCAGATACAAGCCCCAGGCCAATTGGTTGTGGGCTGGCCTTGCCGTTGGTGTGATAGGTGCTGCAATCTTTTCAGGCTATCAATCAATAGCACTCGGATTGCGTGCAGGCGGGTATACGCACCCCATTCAGTTTGGAAACATTGCTTTGCTTTTTGGTGTGCTGTGCTTGGTGCGCGGCATGGTGGTCTTTGAGTGGAGCAGGTTCAGTGCATTACTCTGGCTTGGTTTTGTCTCAGGTTTGGCGGCTTCGGTGTGGAGTCAGACTCGAGGAGGCTGGCTGGCGCTGGTACTTATTTTTGCTTGGATTGTGGCTAATGCAACTAGGCAATGGGCGCCTCTCAAGCGTGGAGCTGCTGCTTTTGTGATGATCTTTTGTCTAGCTGTGCCAACGTTGCAGCCAGATGGCGTGGTGCAGTCGCGTATTGGCGTGGCAGTTGCTGAGTTCAATGCATTTTTTGAAACGGGTCAACAAGATACTTCGGTGGGTGCCCGCTTGGCGATGTGGAGCTTGGGTGTACAGGGTGTAGCGCAGGCCCCCTGGTTTGGTCAAGGCAATAAAGGCTGGCTGCAAACGCGTGATGCTGCTTTGACAGATGGGCGGTTAAGTCAGTTTTCGGCGGGATATACGCATCTACACAATGAGTATCTGAACGTGATTTTTAAACGCGGCGTTGTAGGTTTGGCGTTGTACTTAGCTATGTTTCTTGTGCCAATGCTTTTGTTTTTTAAACCGTATTTGCACGACTGCCGACCTGATGTGCGCGCCTTGGCGATGGCTGGGATGGTGATACCAATGATGTTGATGGACTTCGGATTGACGCAAACGTTTCTAAGTCACAACTCAGGAAGAATTGTGCTGTGTAGCTTATGGATGTGCATCGCAGGGTTGATGCTTAATGTGGTGGGGCATGGTTCAGATTGAGCCACGCTGAAAAGCGCTGGCCATAAATGGCGCTTCCGCTTAAGGTAATTAGCGTCATCCAAACAGTGGGCTACATCGATAACTGAATGGGCTTTATCTTAACTGCTTCCTAAGCAAATATAATTACTCAATCAAAGACAGAGTTCGATAAATTTAGAAAGCACTGGCTCGGGAACGCCAACGCTGCTCTGAGCCAGCGATACATAAAGGGGAATAGGGTGAAAAGACATTTTTTGCAGGTTAGTTTTTGCCTTGGCTGGTTCCTAATCGCCTGCTGTGTGGTGACGATGGGCTGGACAGCGACCTGGAAATGGTTGCTCATCCCAACGATGTCTCCTGTTTTTGCGGACATGCGAGTTGTTCAAGGTTCTCTCGAGGCGATTGCGCAAGGCCTTAACCCTCAAGTGACGAATCTTGGCGACCCTTGGGGGCGGCCGATGAACTATCCATCAGTTTGGATTGTTATTGCGCAGGTTTTGGGGCTGCAATACGAGACAAATTATCTTGTTTTTAGTCTGTTTTCTATAGCCGGGTTTATTTATTGTTGTTACAACATTGTTATGAAGTCCGAATCGGTATGGACGCTTCTAGTTGTGTTTTCTGGCGCTACATTGCTGGTAATTGAGCGAGGAAACAACGATTTGATAATTTTTATGTTGCTATTTCTGTCTGCCGAGAGTGCATCTCTCTTGCGAGTGGTCCCGATTGTGATTGCAATCATCTTAAAAATATACCCAGTGCTTGTAATTCCTGCTTTTATCAAGAGTAGGAAAGCCATGCTAGGGCTTGCTGCGATGAGCTTGATTGTGCTTCTGTGCATGTGGCAAGAGTTGGTTTTGATAAGAGCAGCTACGCCTGTTGCCGCCGGCCTGAGTTATGGGGTCGCAAGCATGGCTGCTGCTGCTGCGATGACCCCCTTGAAGCTGCCGCTCGCATTTCTAATAGTGGTGATGGTGGCTTGTGTTTTGATAGTCTATGCGATTAGATTTGACTTTCTCAAGATGGATGCGTCAAAAGCGGATGTCAAGACCGTACAGTGGTTTTTATTGGGTGCTTGCACATACGTGGGGACCTTCTTGCTTAGTAGTAATTGGGATTACCGTCTTATTTTCTTGATTTTTTGCATTCCATATATATTGGCTATCAGTGAAAAATTGCCACGGTATTTGTTGCTGGCATGTATTCTTATTGCGAGCAATCAATTGATCTTGTATTTCGTATTTGGGGTATTTGGTGTTGCGGTTAATATCTTGGCAAAATGTGTTATTTTTGCAATGATGGGCGCGATAGTATTGAAAATATTAGAAACCGAAATCCCTTTACTTAGGCGTTTCCTTTTGTATATTCCAACTTTACCTAAGTCTGCCCCACACTGATGCCTCGTCAAATACTCATCACTTGCGTTTCACCGGATCGACCACATCCAAGCGGACGTCTGGCTGCAAGGCAACTGCAAGAGGGCGTGGATGTTTTTAGCTTGTTTCAAAACTCAAGATCTATCCTTAATCTGATAAGAGATGCTTTGAGTTTGTCAGCAGTTCTTCGAAAGACGAATTACGACGAGGCACAAGTCAATGTGAATGGCTCAATCGCTCAGGCGATTGCTGTTGGGATGTGTCGATGGCATGGGCTTCGGACGACTTTGTGGATTATGGATAGTTATCCGGGGTGCTTACGTTATGTGACCCGGCATTGGTTATTTTTCTATCCCTTTTTTTTCGCCGGATCGCTGCTGGCCAAGTACTTTGCAGATCAAGTTTTGATCATCGACGAGATTTTTTCTAGCCACAGCCCGACTTGGCAAAAGTTTCGCAATAAGTGTGTCTACACGCCACTGCCCCAAGTGCAGATAGCAAAGGGTAGTCATTCAACTCAAAAGGCTCCTACGCTAGGCATACTTGGAAATATAGAAGCGGCATGGTTAGCGGAGGATTTTGATGCTTTATATAGGCAAGCACGGACAAACGGGTATCGTCTATTGATCGCCACGTCTCATGTAATTGATACCTCCTATTTTTCAGCCAACGGAATTGATACGGTGATTCCGTGGAAAGAAAAGGACACTGAGCGTGTATTTGCACAGTGCACGGCTATTTTGGTGCCGCTGTCTATTGCACGCTTAATTTATAGTTCGCCATCGAAAATTATTGATTGTTATTTACGAGGTATCCAGCCAGTTGTAATGACTGATAAGCAGGCGTGGGAGGCGAATCGTGACAGGGTAATTTATAAAAAGTGCGTCCACGTATCGGATTTTTTTGAATATCAAAAAAATTTTCCACCCGAGGAATTGCTTGCTTACTCCCAAGCCTGGTTAATGCCACAAGTGCAGGTTGTGTTGGCGGGGGCTGTGAGCAAGTGCGAGTCATGCCGTGATGCCACAAGAAATGATCTTTTGTTAATAACTAGATTACATATTTCTGCATTTCCCGGGTTTTTCTTGACCTCGCTCGGAGCGCCGTTTGTGCGAACGATGTACAAAGCTTTCTTGCTTAACCGAAATAGTATATTTTTGGTGAGCGAACAGCAGGATACGTTGAATGGATTTGCGGTCGGAACTTATGCAGGTGCTGATAAAGCCACGGATCGACGCCTAGCGCTAAAGCTTCTCCCCGAATTTATTTGGACCTTGCTGCCTGCTGTCTTGCGCAATCCGGTGGTAGTATTTCGCCGCGTTGTAGGCCAGTTCCTAGCAAATGATGTCGCACCTAGTATTCCCCAAAGAGCGGCGGTATTACGTAGCATTGGCGTAGCGGTCACGCATAGGGGGCAGGGGACGGCCGACGCACTGCTAAGAGCGTTTGAGCAGCGGGCTTATGACAAGGGCGCCGCTTGTGTGGCTCTGACGACAGATGTCTTCGATAATGAGCGAGCAATCAATTTTTATCGCAAGCACGGATATCGAATTGAGCAAGAGTTCAAACAAGATAATCGGCGAGCCATGATTTTGATGTTGAAAGAATTACGATGACCTCTATTAGTTTTCTGCCTTTTGCGCTTCCTGATATCGGCGAAGACGAAATTGCTGAGGTCGTACAGGCTCTGCGGTCTGGGTGGGTGACGACAGGGCCCAAAGCAAAGCAATTTGAAGCAGACTTTGCCAATTATTTGGGAGGTGGGGTGGAGGCGGTTGCGGTTAATTCGGCAACAGCAGGCTTGCATTTGGGGCTTGAAGCGCTTGGTATTGGCCCAGGAGATGAGGTAATCACAACTACGCACACTTTTACTGCGACTGCGGAGATCATCAGGTATTTGGGGGCGGATCCCGTGTTTGTGGATGTGGATGTAAAAACTTTGTGTATCGACGTGGACGCCGTTGAATCCGCCGTCACGCCACGGACCAAAGCTATTATTCCCGTGCATTTCGCAGGGCGCTCGGCTGATATGCCCGCATTGTTAGCGCTTGCGAAAAAGCATGGTTTGTATGTAATGGAAGATGCCGCACATGCCTTGCCAACAACTTGCCATGGGCAGTTAATCGGCTCTTTGGCAAGCGATGTGACAGTGTTTAGCTTCTACGCAAACAAAACGATCACGACAGGTGAGGGTGGCATGGTGGTGACGTCCAATCCAGAAATCGCCAAACGTGCTCGTGTCATGCGCTTGCATGGCATTAATCGTGATGCATTTGATAGATTTACATCGAAGGCGCCGGCTTGGTATTACGAAATTGTTGCGCCTGGTTTCAAGTACAACATGACGGATATTGCCGCTTCCATGGGGATTCATCAACTTAAGAAAGCGTCCCTTTTCCAAACACAGCGTGCGCATATTGCATCGTTGTATGACAAGGCTTTGTCCGAGCTTCCTCTTGTATTACCGCCGCATGCTGAGATAGGGGATATTCACTCATGGCATCTGTATGTGATTCGCTTGGATGACTCGGTCAAGGTCAGTAGGGATCATTTTGTGGAGCGTATGTTTGAGCAAGGTATTGGATGCAGTGTGCATTACATTCCGTTGCATTTGCATCCTTACTGGCGCGACACTTATTCGCTTACGCCTGAAATGTTTCCAGTTAGCCAAAGCATTTATGAACGAACTTTGTCTCTTCCCATATACACCCGCATGACGTCAGCTGATGTTGACCGTGTCGTCGAAGCAGTTAAAAAGGCGCTTGCATGATCTCCAAGCGCTTTTTTGACTTGGTTGTAAGTGCGCTAGGGTTGATCATTTTGTCTCCCTTATTTGTAGTCATTTCGATGGGGATCAAGTTGGATTCCGTCGGGCCAGTCTTTTTTCGTCAGAAACGCGTTGGGCGCTGGGGTAAGGTTTTTAGTATTCACAAGTTTCGGACGATGGTTGTAGATGCAGAACGCAAAGGGCTGCAAATTACAGTGGGTGCCGACCCCAGAGTGACCCGTGTGGGTGTGGTGCTACGTAAATACAAACTGGATGAGCTCCCCCAATTGTTTGATGTATTAATCGGAAAGATGAGTCTTGTTGGTCCTAGACCAGAGGTCCCTCGGTATGTTGCCTATTACCCCGTCAATGTGGCCAATATCGTGTTGTCTGTCAGACCGGGGATCACTGACCGTGCGTCGATAGAGTACAAGGATGAAAATGAGGTGCTAGCAAAAGCCAGCGACCCACACAAGGCATATCTTGAAGAAGTGTTGCCTGTGAAGATCCGCTACTACTTAGACTACGTAGAAAATAGATCATTTTTAGATGATTTGCGAATTATTTTTGCAACCGTGATTGCTATCTTTCGGTGAGTTCAGTGTGATGAAGGACGCCGTCACTAAATCTGCATCAATTCTCATGGAGTTGCCTCGTGTTGCAAAGCGGGCGATTTTTTTGACGATCGATATTTTTATTTGTGTTTTTGCCACTTGGAGCGCGTTTTATTTAAGGATTGGGGTGGTTTACGGATTTTCCGACCCGGGGCTTCAAGTCGCCACCTTGACGTCGATAGGGGTTGCAATCCCCATATTTATTGCATCCAGTCTGTACCTGACCATTTTTAGGTTCAATGGCTTGGCCACTATGTTGACGGTTGTTCGTTCCGTTGCCCTTTATGGCGTGATCTATGCCTGCATTTTCACTGTGTTCGGTGTAGACGGCGTACCGCGGACAGTTGGGTTGATACAGCCTTTTTTAATGTTGATTTTATTGGTGGGATCTAGGGCTGCGCCACCAAGCTGGGTTAATTCGCGTCGCACAGTGGGGCGGCGATCTACAGAGTCACGTGTCCTGATTTATGGGGCAGGTGAGGCCGGACGACAACTTGTTGCTGCATTAAAAATGAGTTCGGAACTCCATTTGGTTGGTTTGATTGATGATGATGCTGGTTTGCAGGGTCGTGTGATGAATGGTTTGATGGTGTATAGCCCGAGCGACATGATGGAAGTGATTTCACGGTTACAGGTCAATCAGATTTATTTAGCGATTCCATCAATCTCGCGAGTGCGTCGAAATGAAATCCTCGAGTCGGTTCGTGGTGCGCAGGTTGTTGTACGTACGCTGCCCAATGTGATGGATCTTGCCCGCGGGAAGGTTAACTTATCCGACCTTAAAGAGTTGGACATTGAGGACCTGTTAGGACGAGATCCCGTGCCGCCTAACCTCCAGCTGATGGCCAAAAATATCACATCAAAGGTGGTGATGGTGACAGGTGCAGGGGGCTCGATTGGATCAGAACTTTGCCGTCAGCTTGTCAAGCTGAGCCCGGCGACTTTGCTTCTGGTTGATTCGAGTGAGTTTGCGTTATATGCGATTCATCACGAGCTTTCACAAAACCCGAATAGCAAATTAGTTCCTTTGCTAGCGAATGTGCAAAGTTCAGAGCGCATGACGGAGATCATTGAAAGTTGGTTGCCAGAAACTGTCTACCATGCGGCTGCTTACAAACATGTCCCTTTGGTTGAGCACAACCCATCTGAAGGTCTTAGGAATAATGTTTTTGGCACATTGGTGATGGCTGCGCTCGCAAGTCGATTTGGCGTCAAAGATTTTGTACTGATCAGTACGGATAAGGCAGTAAGGCCCACTAACGTGATGGGGGCCAGTAAACGCTTGGCAGAGATGGTTCTACAAGCTCAGGCCGAACTGGTCTTAAAGGCTGGCGGCGCTACTCAATTCAGTATGGTTCGCTTCGGTAATGTGTTGGGTTCATCTGGCTCGGTTGTCCCCCTTTTCCGTAAACAAATTTCCTCAGGGGGACCGATTACATTGACTGATCCCCGCATCACTCGGTATTTCATGACGATACCTGAGGCCGCGCAACTTGTGATTCAGGCCGGTGCTATGGCAAGCGGGGGAGATGTCTTTGTTCTGGATATGGGGCAGCCTTTGAAAATTATTGATCTGGCCAAACGGATGATTGAGCTTTCTGGGTTACGACTCAAAGATGATCTTAATGGAGATGGCGATATTGCTATTGCGGTGACGGGTTTACGTCCTGGTGAAAAACTATATGAAGAGTTATTGATCGGGGACAATCCCATTGCAACAGAGCACCCCCGCATCATGAGAGCCAAGGAGGAATTTTTAACCTGGAACCATCTAAGTCAGTCTCTTGATGCATTAAGAGATGCCCTGGATACTGGTAATACGCCTATGGTTTTGAGCTTGCTTCGATCGCTCGTGTCGGGCTATCGACCTGAAGGTGCGCTAGTCGACTGGGTATGGATGGCGAAAGCGAAGGTGGACTAATTGCGCAAACTAATTGCGATTGGGCCAGCTTTTTTCTGGCAGACGATTTTGATGGGCTTACTTGGCGTTGCGGGGGTTTTTTTTATGCCTGTGCTGCTTCGCTATGTGAGTCCAGGCATCATGGCGTCAGTCCTTGTCATTCAAGTCTGGGTGTATTACCTTTTGCTGCTTATTCAGTTCGGATTTAATTGGAGCTGCCCAACTGCATATGCGAGGGCAGCTGACCTACAGGAGCAAGCGTCCATATGGCATACGGCCAATCGTGTTAGATTGACTCTGCTGACTGGCCTAACAGTTCTAGTATTCGGAATTTTCTATACAACTTACGGGTTGGATGCTTACTATTTATATGGATTCTGGTTGCTGCTTGGAGCTACGGCGGTGAATTCAAACTGGTTGTTACAAGCTCGGTCAGATTTTTTTACTGGAGTTGTGTGTGCATTCTTAGGCGTGATAGTAAGTGCTATCTTGCTATGGTTAATTGTTTATCGAGACATCTTTGCAGCTCACTCATGGTTGAGCGGGGTCAGCGTCATATGTGTATTGACTTTTCCTGTTGTTTTTTTGGGTTTGGGATCGTGGTGGGTGAGTCGCAAAATATATGGGGGCTGTGAACCTGCAACATGGCGTTGGCAAGCTTGTAATTCAGATGCGCAGCTATTGCTGCAAAACTTGCCTCTGGTTACGACACAGTTTTTGCAACTTGTGTCGGCCACAGTGGGTACAGTCATCGTTGGTTCCTTGTCGGATGCATCCACTACAAATGCATACGCGGCAATGGAAAGGTTATTTAATTTGGTCGCATCGGTTATTACCTCATTTTACATGGCGGCCTACCCTCGTTTGGCAGCATCTTTTTACGGCAGTCGCCATCGATACTGGCAGTTAGTGTGGTATCAGCTTAGCTTGGGCGGATTGTTTTCGCTGATGATGATGGGGGGATTTATTTTTTGGGGCGACACTTTGCTCAAACTGTATGTTTCAGACCGGTTGGCGTTGTCTGTGGCGCCAGTGATAATGCCGTTCGCAGCATGGATTGGTTTGTATTTGTTTCAGCATGTTTTGTCTGGGTATTTTGTGCTGCTCCAGCGAAATGGGCTGGTACTTGCTGTGAATGCTCTTGTTTTAATCGTTACATTTCTCGTTGGATATCACATGGCGAGTCAAGATGTTGTGCTTTGGGTGTATGGCATGTTGGCAGGCCAAGTTGTTGCAGTTGTGTGGCTGTTTAGTCTTTATTACAGGGATATGAAATTATTAAGAAGTAGAAGGCTTGGTATCCCCCCCCCTCCTAAAACATTAAGTAAATAATAATGTCAAACCTGAAATGGCTAAGGTATTTGCTCAAGTCTAAGATGTTTTTTGAGGCTAGAGACTTGAATGCCGAAAATTAAATGAAGCGATATCACAATGAAAACCCTTCATATGCATATAAAAATTGCGGATTTTTTTTCAATTGGCGTGGCGTTGTCTCTGCTAACAACGGTGGCCGGCATCAACATCTTTGTCTTGCTGCTATTACCACTGGGCCTTTGGGCGTGGCGCGACTTCAAAATAAGCGAAGTCGACAAAAATGATGTGACTCTGTTTTTCGGTTTGATCGCAGCATTGTCCGTGGTTGATGTTGCTTCCAACCTAAATGCGGGGTGTGGACTGTTACCTTCATTGCGCATTTTGCTTGGCGATTTACGCACGTTTGGTTTTGTTGTATTGCTGTGGCCATTGTTTGCCGTGGCCAACTTGTCGAGACGTATGTTTTGGGCGTTGGTTGCGGTCGTTGTCGCAGTTTCGCTTGCTGATTTGACCTTGGTATCAATGGGTCGAGTTGGCGCAGATGCTTATTTCATGCCTGGTAGTGGCGCGAATATGAACGGACAAATATTGGTGGGTTTGTTTTTTGTGCTTGCACAAATCTTGTTAACAAAGCCGGAGTCGGCATGGCGTATTGCGTTGCCTATGGGCATTATGCTTGCCGGTTTGTTTTTGGCGAGCGAGCGCAGAACGGGTTGGCTCTTATTGTTGGTTGGCTCTGTCGTTTGGGTTTTTATTAATCGCGGACGTCTGATTGCGAAGGGGCATCGAAAGTGGATGCTTCTTGCAATCATTAGTGTTGCTGCGCTGATGTTTTCGTCGCGCGTGGTACATGAGCGATTTGCAAAAATAGGCCAGGAAGTTGAGTTATTTGCAACTCAAACAACCGAAGAGCGAATTAGCAACGTTACATCGGTTGGTGTACGTATGCAGTATGTGGTCTCTTCTTTGCACCTCATCAAAGAAAGTGGCTTGCTAGGCGTCGGTAGCCTCAATTTCAGAGAGGCATTTTGGCGAGTTAATGGAGGCGTAGATGGATTACAGAGCGTATATTCAAATCCGCACAACGAATACCTCTACATGCTTGCTACAAAAGGCGGCTTGGGGTTGGTACTTTATTTGGCAATATTTGCCCAAGCTTGCCGAATGGCGTTGAAGAAAAAAGACGAGGTTCAGCGTGTAGGTATGCTGATGATGGTTTTCTTATTCATGCTCAGCATCACGACCAACTCGATGATGACCGATATGAAAGAAGGACACTTTGCCATGCTCATGATGTTGGTGTTTCTTGCCCCACGAGAGCTTAACTTATTGGGTAAGGCAAAGTAACAGCTTGAAATGATGAAATATAGGCGTGAAATAGATGGATTGAGGGCGTTGGCGATCGTGCCAGTGATCTTGTTCCACGCAGGATTTGTTGGCTTTTCTGGTGGCTATGTTGGCGTTGATGTTTTTTTTGTGATCAGTGGCTATCTGATTACCACCATCTTGGCTACCGAGCTCAACAACAACGTTTATTCCATCGTTAACTTTTATGAGCGACGCGCTCGCAGAATTTTGCCGGCATTATTTGTGATGTTGGCCGTGTCTTTGCCAATCGCGTATGGTTTGCTCAACCCCGCAGATCTTCGAGCTTATGCCAAAAGTTTATTAGGCTCCGTCTTGTTTTTGGCCAATGTGACCGCTTATATGCAGAGCGGCTACTTTGACGCCGCATCTGATATCAAGCCATTGATGCATTTGTGGAGTTTGGCCATTGAAGAGCAGTACTACGTGTTCTTTCCTGTGCTTTTGGCCTTTCTATGGAAATTTAGACAAGCCAAAGTGATGGCTGTGGTGGCGTTGATCAGTGCAATAAGTTTGCTGATTGCAGAAATCAAGCTCAATAAAGACGTTTCTATTGCGTTCTTTTATTTGCACAGCCGCGCGTGGGAGTTAGGCGTGGGGGCGTTGCTTGCTTTGATGATGCAGGCATCAGCAAAACCTAGGGCTTTTGAAATTCCACCTTCTGCAAGGCAAGTTTTGGCATTCAGTGGTGTGGCGATGATTGTTTATGCCATTGTTTCGTTTGATAAAGGCATGCGATTTCCTGGTGTGTCAGCATTGGTACCCGTCTCTGGGGCTTTGTTAGTGATCGCTTTCGCGACGTCAGAAACTTGGGTCGGCAAATTGCTGGGGGCTAGATGGATGGTTGGGGTTGGGTTGGTAAGTTATAGCGCGTACCTTTGGCATCAACCAATTTTTGCTTTTGCAAGGTACCAAAGCCCCAACCATTTAGGTCAACCAGTTTTGATGGCGCTGATTTTTCTAACGGGTGCGATCGCCTATCTGAGTTGGCGTTTTGTTGAGACGCCGTTCAGGAATAAGGCATTCATGACACGGCGATCCATTGCGATCTTGGCTTTTTCTGGAATTGCTTTGTTCAGTACGGCTGCGGTGTTTATCAACTTCAAGCAAGGGTTTCCCGAGCGTTACCCGAAAGAGTTTGCATCTGCATTTGACCCATACAAAGTCAAAGAGGGCAAGTTTTGTGACTTTAAGAAAGTCACAGGTGTTGATGATTTGGATTTTTGTGAGTTTGGGGATGCGGCATCCGATACCACTGTGGTTTTGTATGGCGACTCACATGCCTCAAGCCTTCTAGGTGATCTACACGAAGAGTTTAAAAATAAAAGGATCAAAGGCCTGCGCGTTAGGTTGCTGAACTGCAATCACACGATCCCCAGCATGTTGAACGGCAAACCCACAGATTCCGCAGTGAATGCGGCGAAGCGTTGCACATCAAACTTTGACAACTTGGTTGAGTTTGTGACGTCGAATGCAGATGCAGTGGTGGTGAGTGCCCGATGGACAATCAAGATGTACCCAGTCGTGGGCTTGCTAAAAGACTCTTCGTTTGACAACCAAGAAGGCGGTGTTGAATATCATAAGAATCCGTCAGCACACTATGCGCCTACAGATACTGGCGTCTGGGTGACGGATGGCGAATGGAAAAGACAAGCGGTATGGCGCTTTTTGCAAAAACTGTTGGCCACGCAAAAGCAAGTGCTTGTGGTTTATCCAGTGCCAGAGGTGGGGTGGGATTTGCCCCTTTATAACTTTTCAACCTATTTGCAAACGGGTAATGTGCCGAGCGATGTATCCACATCGCGCGCACTGTACAAAACAAGAAATCAGTTCATGCTGGAAACATTGGATGACAAACGGTTGGATTCAATCGTGCGAATTCTTCCAGAGGATTTCTTTTGTAAAGTGGGTGATGGGCAACGCTGCATGGCGCAAGTGAATTGGCAACCGTTCTACTACGACACCAATCATTTGGCCTCGGCGGGAGCAAAACCGATCGCCGCAGCCATTGGCCAATCACTGACTGGTAAATGAGTCAGTGACGTGTTATCTCAACTTTGACATCCACACGGTCAAACCCAGCAGCCCCAAACTGCTAACCAACGCAAACGCCGCCATGTGCTGCGCAGGGTCGATAGGTTGCACCAAGCCCATCGGTGCTAATAGCACCCCAGCTTGCAACACACCCAGGACCATGCAGGCCCATGAGTACGAGTTGGCTGATAGCGTTTGAAAAGGTCGGTGGCTGAATGCGGCAGACAAGCACGCACTCCCTTGCCATAACACCAGTGGCGCGATGTAAGGCCACACGCCATGCCAGCGCAGGTCAAGCCATTCACAGTACAGCGCCACGGCACATGACAACCCCAGAACGATGACGCAGGCAAATGTGCCTAGGCCTAGCCACCAAGGGCTAGCCATGGCAGTGATGCGGCTGTCGGTGTGTTGACCTTTAGCCAACGCCACCTGCGCCCAAGCCATGTGCACCACCGCTGGCAAGAAGCCCAGCACGCGGAGCAGGGCGCTCATCCACCCGGTCTCTTCAGCGCCATACAGGCGTTGCCACACCACGATGATGGCGGTGGCCAGCAGGGCGTCTACCAGTGTGTGGGCCATGCGCAGGGTGGCGCTGCGAGGATCGGATTGGCGTGTGGTGGCCGATGCATCAGGTGCAGATGCAATGGGTTTCACGCTGCTCGCATGCGCATCACGCGCGCGCAACGCTGGTACCAGCCAAGCCGCACCCACCGCATAGCCCAACAGCGCCGATAGCACCAAGGTTGGGCCGCTCCAGCCAATAGATGTACCCAGCAACACAGCCGTGAGTGCCGTAGCGGCAGCAGTCACAGGTGGCAGCACACGCACAGCAGCTTGTTGCCAAGCAGCGCCCACGCGCAGGGTAAAGCTTTGCGCCAACATCCAACCCATTTGGCAAAACGCCAGCAGCAGCGCCCACAACAAGGCGGGCCACATGGCAAGTTGGCTGAACCACACGGCCAAAGCAGCCACGGGCAGCAAGCCCAAGCCGCGCAACGCGCTGGCACGCCACGCGTGTTGTGCCGCAACGTGTGCGGGCAAATGTTGATTCGCTAGCATGCCCAATGGCGCTTGGGCTAAGGCGAGCGTCATCCAGAAAAAACCAATTTGGCTGATGACCGAAAACTCGCCC
>JACCDI011126587.1_pt1 | contig 42721 bp, 35 predicted proteins | sample 7442791 | NCBI WGS metagenome assembly JACCDI01 (sample SAMN15323434, study PRJNA562643) | freshwater metagenome | isolation source: river surface water | place: USA:Blue River Watershed | collected 2017-08-15 | reverse complement strand
TTGCCCATCAGCCACCAGCACGCCGCGGCTGGGACCAGCAGGATCGGCAGGCAGACAATCGGCGCCCAGATCCGGTCCAGCAGCCAGCCGGTGATGATCCGGCCGGCCATCAGTGCCAGGCCGATCATGCCCATGATGCTGGCCCCTTCGGCCGCGCCCATGCCGTGTTGCTTGATGATTTCGGGCATGTGGATGTGCGCGCCGCCATAGGCCAGGGCGACGAGCGCGATGGACAGCCAGATCGTCCAGAACCGGCGATCGCGCACGGCTTCGGCAAGCGAAACGCCGGTCAGCCCACCGCCTGCGGTGATCCCTCCCGGCATTTCATCAGGCCGTGGCTCGCGCAGCAACAGGTAGCCGACTGGCAATGAGAGCAGCAGCGGGAACATGGCGACTGCAGGATACATCCCGCGCCAGCCCCATTCGCCAATCGCCCAGACTGCGACCCGGGGAATGACCAGCGCGCCAAACGAGGTGCCGAGCAGCAGGATCCCCAGCGCCAGGCCGCGGTTCTTGTAGAACCACATGTTCACGGCACGGCTGAAGGTAACGGGGGTGGAGCCGATGCCGACCAGCCCGACGAGGAACCACAGCGTATAGAATGCGAAAATCGAAGCCGGAATTGCACCCAAGGCGGCGAAGATCAGGCCGAAAGCCAGCGTGGAGAGCAGAGCAACCTTGCGCACCCCATGCCGGTCCGCCAGCGAGCCGAAATAGGGAGCCAGCAGCGCCCCGGTGATCCCGTAAATCGTCATCGAGAGCGAGGTTTCGGCAAAAGACCAGCCGAACTCTTCCTTCAGCGGGGTCAGCACGAAGCCGATGGTGTTGAACGGCAGCGGCGAAGCGCCGCAGGCCACGCCGACCAGGCCGGCCAGCAGCACCTTCCAGCCTAGGGCAAATTCCGACTTTTGCGCGCTCATCCCAGCGGTTCTCCCTCCAGCTGTTCAAGCACGAACAGCGAATCCATGTACCCCTCGACCACCCCCTGAACGTAGAGGTAATCCCCGTCCGCACTGATCCACATGTGGTAGGGCGGATGGGCGTTCGTCATGCCAGTGAAGGCCAGACGGTGACAATCGAAGCTGCCAGCGGGGACTTCGATTGTCTCCCGCCCGATGTAAGTTAGTCCACTGGCGGATATTTCGAGCCGCGGCCCGGTGGCGCCAAAGTGGTGCAGACTGTGCAGCAGGTTGCGGCTGCCCAGGAAATGCGTGTGTCCCGCGCCCCGATCAAACGGGAAGCCGGCGGCCAGCCAGCCATCCCCCATCAGCGCGTGGACGCCAAAGCCGCGCATCGGCTTTTCGATGGCAACCCGCTGGCTGATCCGGCCCTGGTCGCGGGTGAAGCTTTCCCCCTCCGCCAGGTCATCGCCAAAGCGGAACCAGCCGGAACCCGTGGGCACACCGTGATTGAGGATGCGCACATAGGCATCGAGCGGCTGGAACGCGGCATCAACGTTGAGCACGGTTTCGCGCACGACCTGCTCAGCATCAAAAGCCATCTCGCAATGGACGGAAAGGCAACGGCCACCGGCTGCATCGCGGGTCAGGGTGAACTCTTCAAAGCCCCATTCGGCCTGGTCACTGCGGTGGCGGTAGGAAATGCGGCCCCGGCGGCGGGGCAGGGGTGACAGTTCAGTGCGCATGGTAGAATTCGGTCAGATTCCCATCCGGATCGCGCACAGCGAACAGGTCCACCGTGCCGAGGCCAAGGATTTTCACATTGTCTGCGGCATAGGCAATGGCGGTGCCCTTGGCCTCGACCGCCTGGCGGTAGGCGGCCAAGTCCCGCACCGGAAAGCGCAGCAAGAGCACGCCCAGATTGGGCGGGCTGGCGTGGGCGGACTGGTCCGTGCCGGTAAAGCCCTGCATTTCCATCACCTCGACCCGGCCCGTCTCGCCCGGCACGGGCTGCAAGGCCGCCGCGGCGCGCTTGATCGTGGGGGTATAGTTCAGCGGAATGCCGAAGTTGGAACGCGCCGGCTCTGGCGGTTCGCTGGCGCTGTCAAAGACCAGTTCGAAACCCAGGTTGTTCATATAGAAATCGCGGGCGCGGGCCTTGTCCTTGACCATGCGCATCGAATTGAAGGCGTGGCTGATCCGGCCAACCGGAAAGGCGGTGAAAGGCGGGCTGACCCGCTGGTAAACCGCGATATTGATTCCGTGCGGCCCGGTCAGCACCACATTGCGCAGATCCGATGCCCCGAAGGTAAAGCGGACGGGTTCGCTCTCAGCCCACCAACCGGCCTTGATCGCGGCATCAAACAGGGCTGGGACATTGTCGGACCGGACCATCAGCGAATAGATCCCGCCCGGATCCCAGGTGCGGGCAGCCAGTCGCACCGGGCGCTGCGCCACGCCCGAAAACTCTACAAAACGGATGCAGCCCGAGCTGGCTTGCGGGGCGCACCAGCGTTCGAACCGGGCGCTGGCATGGGGTACGGTCCAGGCGTTGAGTTCGGCGCGGTCAACCTTGCCGGCGGAAACCAGCTTCCATTGGCCTTCATGGGCCAAAAGATCGGTGAAGGGCTTGAATGCGGCGACGCCGACCACTGCCTCGCTCCAGGGAGCGACACCGTGATCGGCGGCCGTCCCGGCATCTGCCGGGGATGCGGCCGCAGCGGCAAGCAGGATTGCCGCCGCTGCGGCCAGCGGTTTCATTAGAAGTCGAACTTGGCCCGCAGCGTCCAGGTCCGCGGCGGGTTGAGGTAGAGGACATTGGCCAGGGTGCTTTCAACCGCTTCCTGATCGAAGCAGTTCTTGCACTCTGCCGCCAGCGACCAGCCAGCTTCCGACTTCAGCGTCAGCGAGGCGTTGGCGATCCAACGCGCGGCACTGTACGAGCCGGTCACGAAGCTGCCGAGGCCCGTCAGGTTGCCGCCGTAAGACACGCCTGCGGCGCTGGTGAACGGCTGGCTGTAGAAGCTGACCTGGCTGGTGCCGGTTTCGCTTTCGGCACGCCAGCTGGCGTTTGCTGACGGGGTCAGCGTGAGGCCACCGCCGAGCGGGGCTTCGTAGCTGGCGCCGAAGGCCATGGTCCATGCCGGGCTGCGCACCGGTTCGGCCAGCTTACCGCTTGGCGCGACAATGCCCACGCCGCAGGCGGTGGCGTTATCAGCGCCGCCGACTGGAGTCTTGCCCGCGGCAAGCTGCGTGGCGCAGGCTGCCAGCTGGCCGGCCACGGCCTGGACACCGTAAAGGTCAAACGCCGGGGCATTCGGGTCGAGGCGATAGTTGTCATCCATGTAACCGACCGAACCGAAGACGGTGAAACCGTCAGCCGGGCGGGCGGTGACTTCCAGTTCGAGGCCCTTGTTGCGATAGTCTGCGAAGTTGCGGGTGATGAAGGCGATCGAACCGTTGGCACGGGTGAAGGCCGACGGGGTCTGCAGGCCCTTAATGTCCAGCAGGAAGCCCGTGAGGTTCACACGCAGGCGGTTGTCCATCAGGTCCGCCTTCACACCGGCTTCATAGGACCAGGCCTTTTCCGGTCCGAAGGGCAGGGCCTCCGAAGGCGCCGTCGCACGGGCGTTCCAGCCGCCCGACTTGAAGCCCTTGGTCGCGCTGGCGAACAGCAGGATGTCGGAATTGACCTTGTAGTTCACTGCAAAACGCGGGGTCCAGACCTTGGTCTTGATCTTGGTCGGGATCGCCACACCGTTGGCGGCCTTGAGGTTGGCATTGACCAAGCAGGTCGCCTCAACCGTGCCGTCGTTGCAGCTGGCCTTGTTGTCGGTGATGTCGAAGGTCTTTTCTTCGTCAGTGTAGCGAATGCCGGCCGTGAAGGTCAGCGCGTCGGTCGCGTGGAAGTCTGCCTGTGCATAGCCAGCCCAGGCTTCGGTGTTGTTCTTCAGGCGACGGTCAGCCAGCAGGAACGGGAAGCCCGCCGGCGGCGGCGCAAGGCCGAGGTTGAACAGATCGGCAAAGTCGGTGTCGTTCTTTTCGTTGATGTAGAAAACACCCGTGACGTAATCGATCATCCCATCGCCGATCGAACCGGACAGCTTGGCTTCCTGGGTGAATTGCTTGTGCTTTCCGTCATTGGCAATCACGAAGCCGCCAAGCGTATAGCCGCGCACCGGCGGGTTCGGCACGGCCAGGCTGGGCAAGGCATGGCCATCGGCAAAGTCCAGCGCGAACTGCTGGGTCATGTTGAGGTAGCCGGTGATCAGGTTGACCTTGGCATCGCCAACACCGATTTCGAGGTTGGACGTGGCCATGTCCATCTTGGCCTGGTTGCCAAGGCCGAAGTCATCCTTGCGGCCGGTGAAGCGACCACCGAAGTCGTTGACCTTCTTCAGCCCGGTGCTGACGAAGCGTCCATCGCAGTTGGCCGGGTTGTTCGGATCGCAATCGAAGTTGGCGACGTTGGCCGCATCAGCAAAGGTGTGCATGTAGGCGGCGCGCCAGGTGATCGTGTCCGACAGTTCACCCTTCAGGCCCAGGCGAACACCCCAACCGTCATTTTCGTTGGTGCGCTCACCCGTGGTGGTGTTCTTGGCGTAGCCGTTGTCATCCTGCCAATAGGCCGAGAGCTTCAGCGCGAATTGCGGCGAGAGCGGCAGGTCGACCGAGCCGCGTGCCATCTTGCGCTGATACGAGCCATAGCCGGCCTCGACATAGCCGCCGACGGTATCGCCCGGATCCTTCATCACCACAGCGATTGCGCCACCGGTGGTGTTGCGGCCAAACAGGGTGCCCTGTGGCCCGCGCAGCACTTCAACGCGTTCGACATCAAAGAAGCTGAAGTTGTTGGCGTTCTGGCGGCTGATGTAGACGTCATCGATATAGGTGCCGATCGGCGGATCGAAGGTCGCGATGGATTCGGTGTTACCCACCCCACGCAGGTAATAGGCATTTGCAGTGCCAAGGCCGGTGTTGTTGAGGCCCACCAGGTTCGGAACGAACTGGGTTACGTCCAGCGCGGTGTTGATCCCGCGGGTCTGCAGCGTTTCGGCGTTGAACGCCGTGATCGCGATCGGCACGTCCTGCGCGCTTTCAGAGCGGCGCTGGGCTGTGACGACGATGTCCTCAAGCCCCTGATCCTTATCTGCCGCTTCCTGGGCGAATACTGGCGTGGCCAGCATGGCAACAAGCGAGGCGGCGCTTAGCAGTGCGGTACGATTCATCGTCGGTCCTTCCCTGTGGCTCAATCCCTGCGCCCGGTTATCCTTACCAGGTCGCTTCATCCGGGGCGTTCTTCCCGCGATCCAAAGTTGTCCGGACATTTCTGCTTTTGTCAAGCAACGAAATGTGGTTTTGTCCGGACAACATTTGCCGGGGAGCCAATTCATGAGTGTCGCCGATCTTGCTTATCCAACGCTGGTTTATGTCCACCTTCTGCTGTTTGTGATGTGGCTTGGAGCCGATGTCGGGGTGTTCCTGCTGGGCCAGCATTTCCGCAAGCGCGAGGTCTACACGCTTGAGCAGCGCATTGCCCTGCTCAAGCTGCTGGTGATCGTTGATCTTACCCCGCGCGCGGCCTGGGCGCTGATGGTGCCGCTGTCGCTGACCGTTTCCCATGTCGGCAACTGGTGGGCCGTTCCGGTCACCTGGGTTTGGGCGGCCTGGGCGATCGCCGCCGCCTGGCTGTGGCTGGTGTTCGATGCTCATGCCCACGACATGACCCCGCGGGCCGCCCGCAACCGCAAGATTGAGGGCTGGATTCGCTATGCCCTGTGCGCCTTTTACCTCTGGCTTGGCGCGCAGTCTGTGCTGACGGGTGACCCGATCGCCCCGACCTGGCTGGCGTGGAAGGCGCTGCTGTTTGGCGCGATCTTTGCCGCTGCGATTATGATCGACGTGACCTTCAAGCCGGTTGGCGCCCAGTTGGGCCGTTTGCTGGCCGAAGGATCGAGCGATGAAACCGAAGTGCCACTGCGCCGGACGATGGACAACACCCGCTGGTGGGTTTGGCTGACTTACCTGCTGCTGGTGATCACGTCCTACCTGGGGGCCGTGAAGCCGCTGCCGTAAGCGCGGCATCATCGCCGCAGCAGGAAGCGAATGGCACCCAGGATCCGGTCTGGGTGCAACATCATCTTCAGGATGGCGCGGGCCTCGGCCGGGGCGATTTCGACGGTGCAGGGCATGGCTCCGGCGACCCCGGTGAGGGACACCCGCTCACCGGAGAAGTCCATCGCCCGGATCTCAACCGCCAGCTTTACTGCGGGGCTTTTAACCAGCATCGCTTTGGCCCCATGGTTGCAACGCAAGGGCCGAGCGGGCCGCAGCGCGACCGGTCAGCATGGCCTCGGTCAGGTAGCTGCCGTTCTGGTAGAGGTCAGAGAACATCGAGCCGAGTTCCCCGGCGCTGAACAGGCGGGGGATCGGATCGCCGCCATGACCGATGACGTGGCCATCAAGGGTGCGCTTGGCCCCGCCGCCGGTGCAAACGATCGCGGGCAGAATCCGCACGGCGTAGAACCGCTCACCGGACAGCGGCAGCAAGGTTTCCGGATTGCGGTTCCAGGCCGGATCATGCCCGGCGGCGCAGGCTGCCTGATAATCGGCGTGGGACTGGGCCAGGGCAGCCGGATCGAGCCCGATCTTTGCCGCCAGTTCGCCAATCGAGCCGGCGCTCACGATCAGCCCGGTGGCCACTTCGGCGGAATTGTCTTCTGACCATCCGGCATCGTCGACCACGGCGGACCAGGTCATGACTTCGATCACCAGCTTGCCGGCTTCGCGCGTGGCATCATCGAAGATCATCCACATCGGCTGGGCATAGTGGATCGGCACATCGACATAGCGGCCGTGAACCTTGCGCTTGTAATGCGTCAGCTGCAGTTCGTCGGTCTCGGCATAGAAGCGCTGGCCGGTTGCATCGACATCGAACCAGCTGAAGGCGGGCAACAGGAAGTTGCGCAGATAGAGCGTCGGCTTGCCGGGGCGCTGGATGCCGGGCCAGATCCCGCCCGATTGGCCCTGGTTGCGCAGGTGCCACATTTCAGCACCAGCCTTTTGCTGGATCCGCAGACCGTCCCCGGTGTTGAACGGGGTGCCAAGCGGGATTGCGGTTTGCAGGCCGAAATAATCGCGCTGCATTTGCGCGTCGGCTTCGAAGCCGCCAGTCGCCATGATCACGCCGCGCCGGGCCCGGATCGCTTCGCGTCGCCCTTCACGCTCGACGATCACGCCAAGGACTTCAAGGCTGTCAGGATCCTGGACCAGATCGACCAGCGGGCAATCAAACCACACGGGGATGCGCCTGTTCTGGACGTTGATTTCCAGCGCCTGCCAGACGCCCGAGGGGATCGGCAGGATCGTCGCCGTATAGGCCACCGCGTCGGCCGCGCCCAGGTCCGGGAATTCGAGCACGGCCTCGCGCTCGGTAAAGCCGGTGCCGCGCAGGAATTCGCGCCCGGCGTTCTTCGCCAGGTCCTGCACCCAGGGTTCGAGGCCGACCATGCGGCGGGCCCATTCCTCGATCATGCCGGCGGGCAGGGGATTGGCTTCGCTCATGCGGTGCTGGTAAGCGGCAAGCGCCTCTGCATCCTTGGAGATCAGCAGCGATTGCCCGGAAACCCGGCAATTGCCGCCACGAAATTCCTCTGGCGCCTTTTCGATGACCAGGATCGATGCCGCCGGATCGGCATCGTGCGCTTCGATCGCCGCGCTGGCCCCGGCGCAACCAAAGCCGCAAATCACGATGTCGTGCGTGGCGCTCCACCCGCCCAGCGTGTGTACCACATAGCCAAGACTGGCCATTCACTCTCTCCCACCACCAAAATTTGCGGGGAGGTTATGGTTCACGCGGCAGGCAATCGAACAACTTGTTGTCAAATTGCACAACCAATGGTTGATTAGTGTAATGGAACACCGCCAGTTCAGCCACCTGATCGCTGCGATCGATACCGGCCAGATCGCGCTTGCCGCCGAGCGCGAGCAATTGACCCCGCAAGCCATCTCCAAGTCGATCGCGCGGCTTGAAGCGGCGGTTGGCGGGCCACTGCTGCATCGGACAGCAAAAGGTGTGGCGCCGACCAAGCTGGCGCAGCGGCTGCTGCCCCATGCGCGGACCATTGTTGCCGAAATGCAGGCCCTGGGCCGGGTGGCGGATTCGGAATTGGCCCGGCAATCTGGGCGCTTGCGCATCGGGGTTGGCCCGGTTGCCGCCACCGGGCCGCTGACCGCGCGGCTGATTGCCTTCACGCATCGCTATCCGCAGGTGCATATCGATGTCGTGGCCGGGATTGACCGTGATTTCCGGGCCCAATTGCTTGAAGGAAAGATCGACCTGGCCTTTGCATCCGACCTCAACCGGGAAGAGACTGATGACCGGTTCCTGCAGCATCGACCCTGTGGCAGCGAAACCTGGTTAATCGCCGGGCGCGAGGGGCATCCTATGCTTGAGCGGGCAAGGTCCCTGGCGGACTTGGCCGGAGCGCGTTGGCTGGTGGGGCGCAATACCGCAGCCCTCGACGCGCTGATTGCGATGGATTTCGAACAGGCTGGGCTCACCCTGCCGCGGCCTTCGCTGTCGACCACCTCACTGCCCTTCGCACATGAGGTGCTGCGCCAGAGCGACTATCTCGGGATCCTGCCGCAAGGGCTGGTCCAGGGCTGGGCCGGGGTGGCCGGGCGCGACCTTGCTGGCGGGCGCTGGGTCACGCCGCTCCATATGGTGCGCCGCGCGCGCAGCACCGCTGATCCGCTGATCGAGGAACTGGCCGCGACCCTGGCCTGAAACCTAGAACGGACGGAGTACCGCCAGCACCGCGATCGTTGCCACCTGCAGCCACAGCAGCGCCAGGACCGAAGTGGCCCGCCAATAGGTGCGGCGCAGTACGGCCTCACGCTCTGGGGTGGAGCCTTCGCTGACGATCGCTGCCCAGGTGGTGAAGTGGCGGATCAGCCGGAAGCGGATGATCACCCCGCAGCCGATTACCCCGGCGAACAGCGCCAGCTTGATCCGCAGCCACAACGGCCAGTCGGTCGCGGCAAAGGCCAGGGCGATCAGTCCGGCCCCGACCGCGTAGCGCACGATCCGGTCAATCAATGCCAGTTGCACGCCGGTTGCGCTTTTCCGCAGGCGATGGGCCATTTCCACCAGCCCAAGCCAGGCTAGCCCCGCGAGCGGCGCAATCCAGGCGACGATGGCCGGGAACAGACCAAGGCCAGCGAGCAGCATTGAACCGAGCGTTGCCTGCAAGACCAGCGCATAGCGGACATGCTGGTCCACCACCATCAGGTGGTCCATCATCGCGTCGCGCGCCGGCACCGGCAAATCGTTGCGGTGGACGATGAAGCGGTATTCGCTGTTGATGACCAGGTCAGAGCCCAACCAATAGCCCAGTACAACCGTGTGTACGGCCAGAATGATTGCCTGATCGATCATCGTTGCCTGGGTCTTGGGAAATCAGTGCGATCCGGACGGAGCAGCGGGCTTGCCGCCGTCCTTTTGTGCGACCCACTTCTTGAACGCGGTCCAGGTTGTTTCGTTCGGGCGATTGTCATCGCCCGGCGGCGGCGCGGTATAAGTGGGGTAGTTGAGCGCGATCTCATCCTTCAGCACCTGGGGCAATTCATCATAGCTCTTCAGCTTGTTGCCCATGGCGTTGAACACGATCTGGCCATCGCGGCCGCGCATCTTCATCCACGGCATCCAGTCGGAAATGCGCACCCAGGAAACGATCGGATAGGCGGTGGCATTCTTGGTGTTGAGCATCTCATCCGCGTCATAGGCGAAATCGAAAATCTCCATCGCGTGGTACTTGCCACCGATATAGTCCTGGTAATCGCCGGCGAGGACGTTGTGATAGAACAGCGGCGCCTCGAACGGGGCGAAGATCCAGCGGCCTTCGCGGCGACCGGCGAACTTGAACGGGGTGCCATCGGCCGCATAGGGGAACTGCGGGCGCTGGTTCACCGGGTCGTTGGCGATATGCATCACGTCAACCACTTCGCCGGTCCACGGGTTGGTCCATTTGCGCACCACCTGGCCCGTTTTGGGATCGAGGAACAGCATGATTTCGCGGCTGACCAGCCGCCACCCCTTGCCGCGCTTCGGGTCGTCTACGGTCACGCAGGTGCGGATATTCATACCCTCGCCGGTGAACAGCAGTCGATCGGGCTCACCGGTGACGCGCGAGTAAATCTTGCCGGACCAGTGATAGACGGCTGGCTTGCCATCCGCTTCGCCACACTGGGCGCGCTTCGAGATTTCAAGCGCATCCTCGGGCTTGTTCGGATCGAGCATCCGCGCCTTGGCCGCTGCCAGTGCCGGACTGGCCGTTACCACAAGCGCCGCCGCCGTCATCATCCACTTGATTGTCCGCATGATCCAGATCCCCTCTGCCAATTCAGAGGGAGCATAGATTTGTCCGGACAACTTGTGAAGCGATTAATCCCGTCAGGGTAGCAGCAGCTCGGCCATCGCCTCGATCACCGCATCGGCATCGAGGCGATAAGTGTGGTAAAGATCAGGCAGATCACCGGTCTGGCCGAAGCGATCGGTCCCCAGCGGACTGATCCGCTGGCCGCGCACGCCACCCAGCCAGGACAGCGCCGCGGGCGAGCCATCCAGCAAGGTAACGATCCCGGCATCAGCGGCTAGCGGCGCGAGCAGTTGCTCGACATGGCTGGGCTGGCGCGTGCCGCCCTGCCAGCGCGCTGCGCGCGCGGCGGACCAGCCGCGGTGCAGCAGATCGGGCGAGGTGACGTTGAGCAGCCCGAGCCCCGGCAGGTCATCCACCAGTTGCTCCCAGGCCGCGATTGCTTCGGGCGCAATCGCGCCGGAAAAGGCGATCGCGGCGCGTGAACCCGGGCTCGGTGCGCGCAACCAGTAGCCGCCGGCCAGGGCATCAGCCTGCCATGCATCGCTGCTACGGTCTGGCTGATCGATCACCCGGGTCGACAGGCGCAGGTAGGTCGATCCGCCATCCGGAGCCTGCATCTCAGCAAAGGCGCGGTGCATGAACAGGGCCAGCTCGTCAGCAAAGGCGGGTTCGTAGTGCGTCAGCCCCGGCTGCCCCATCCCGATCAGCGGCGTGTTGATCGACTGGTGGGCGCCGCCCTCTGGCCCCAGGGTCAGCCCCGAAGGTGTGGCCACCAGCAGGAAGCGTGCGTCCTGGTAACAGGCATAGTTCAGCGCATCGAGCCCGCGCGAAATGAATGGGTCATAGACCGTGCCCACCGGCAGCAGCCGCTCCCCGAACAGCGGCGCGGACAGGCCGAGCGCGGCGAGCATCAGGAACAGGTTGTTTTCGGCGATCCCCAATTCGATGTGCTGGCCGGCTTCGTGCCCAGCCCATTTCTGGGGGCTGGGGATTTTGTGGCCAGCGAAGACGTCCTTCAATTCCTGCCGTCGGAACAGCCCGCGCTGGTTCACGAAGGCGCCCAGGTTGGTGGAAACGGTCACGTCGGGTGAGGTCGTAACGATCCGGTCCGCCAGCGGATGGCCCGACTTCGCGAGATCGAGCAGGATCCGCCCGAAGGCAGCCTGGGTCGACTGTTCCGCGCCATCGGGCACTGGCAGGCGATCGGGTACGGGTATGGCCGGTGCACTGCGGGCCGGATGCGTCAACTTGGTGCGGAACGGCTCAAGGAAGGCCTTGAGCGCGGCGGCGCTGTTGTCTCCCAGGCCGGAAAAGGGCTCCCACTCCGTACCTTCGACAATGCCCAGGCTGGCCCGATAATCGGTCATCTGGGTTGGGTTCATCAGCCCGGCGTGATTATCCTTGTGGCCTTGAAACGGCAGGCCGTAACCCTTGACGGTATAGGCGATAAACAGGGTCGGCACGTCATCCTGCGCCCGATCAAAGGCATCGATCAGCGTTTCGACACAGTGCCCGCCCAGATTGAGCATCAGCCGTGACAGACCATCATCATCGAAGCTGGCGATCAGATCGAGCGCAGCCTGATCCCCGGCGAGGTCGGCACAGAGCCGCGCCCGCCACGCCGCGCCGCCCTGATAGGTAAGGGCGGCGTATTCGGCGTTGGGGCAGTCATCGATCCATTTGTCGATCGCCTTGCCGCCCGGGCGCTTGAACACTTCGCGTTGCAGCTTGCCATGCTTGATCGTGACCACACGCCAGCCGCAGGTTTCGAAAATGTCATCGAACCGGCGGAACATGCGATCGGCCGTCGTGCTATCCAGCGACTGGCGGTTGTAATCGACGATCCACCAGCAATTGCGGATGTCGTGCTTGTAGCCTTCGATCAGGCACTCATAGATATTGCCCTCGTCCAGCTCGGCATCGCCCATCAGGGCAATCATCCGCCCGGCTTCGCCCTCAGGCATCTGGCCGTGGGCGATCAGGTAATCCTGCACAAGGCTGGCAAAGGCGGTGACTGCGACGCCCAGGCCCACCGATCCGGTTGAGAAATCGACCGGCACCTTGTCCTTGGTCCGGCTGGGATAGCTTTGCGCACCGCCGAGGCCGCGAAAGGCCTTGAGCTGCTCAAGGGTCTGGTTGCCCAGCAGGTAGTGGATCGCGTGCAGCACTGGCCCGGCGTGGGGCTTTACCGCCACCTTGTCCTGCGGGCGCAGCGCATGGAAATAGAGCGCGGACATGATCGCGGTCATCGAGGCGCAGCTGGCCTGATGCCCGCCAACCTTCAGCCCGTCGCGGCTCTCGCGCAGGTGGTTGGCATTGTGGATGATCCAGGCGGACAGCCAGCGCAGCCGCTGATCGATGGTTTCCAGCGTGCGGACCAGTTCGGCCCGCGATTCTCGTTTCGGCATGGGACTGCCTTAGCTGAGTGGCGGCTGTTCCGCATATGCGGCAATTGGGGCAGCTTCCCCGTTTTGGCGGATAATCGCCTTGACGCGGAAATAGCGGTAAAGCCCCGCATCGCCCATGCGGCTGGGCCCCATGCCCGAGAGCTTGAACGAACAGTTTTCAGCGTCCCAGACGCCAGCCGTCATCGACCCGTCATTGATCGAGATTGCGCCGGCTTCCAGTCGTTCGCCCACCTTTTCAGCCTCGACCGGATCGCCGATCACGGCGGCGGAAAGGCCATAGACCGTATCATTGGCAAGGCGGATCGCGTCCTCGACATCGTCGTAAATGGTCACCGGAATGACCGGGCCAAATGTTTCCTCGGCGATGATCGCCATGTCGGGCGTAACATCGGTCAGGATTGTCGGCCGCAGGTACTTGCCGCCGCCCAGCGTCTCAACCTGGCCGCCGTGCAGCACCTTTGCACCCTGGGCCACGGCCGCATCGATCTGTGCCTGCACCTTGTCGGCCTGGGGCGGGAAGATGAACGGGCCGATGTGGCCCTTGCCGATGTCGGGATAGTTGAACTCGACCGCCTTGGCCTGATCGACCAGGGCGGTCAGGAAGGCTTCAGCGTGACTGCGGTGGACATAGAGCCGCTCGATCGACTGGCAGGCCTGCCCGTTGGCGGCCACGCTTGAGCGCAGCGCAATCGTGGCGGCCTTGACCGGATCGGCCGATGGCAGAACGATCATCGGATCCTTGCCGCCCAGTTCCAGGTTCGCGGGGATAAAGGCGATCCCTGCAGCCTCAGCGACCTTGCGGCCGGTGGCGACCGAACCGGTGAAGCACACGTAATCGACATTGCCAACGATCGCCCGGCCGGTTTCGGCATCCCCCTCAACGATTGTCAGGACCTTGGCCAGTTCGGGCACGGCGGCAATGGTTTCACGTAGCACGGGGATAAAGCGCGGCGTGATCTCGCTCGGCTTGATCAGTGCGGCGCAGCCCGCCAGCAGGGCCGGGATCGCATCGATCAGCGCCAGCAGCAGCGGGAAGTTCCAGGGCGCGATCACGCCCAGCAGCTGATAGGGAACGTGCCGGTTGCTGATCGTGACACCGGGCGTGGCGCTGGGCTCGTCCTTAAGGTCAAGCTTGGCGATCATGCCGGGGCCGCGTTCGGCCCAGCGCCGCAGGGTGCCGGCCACGCTTAGCACTTCGATATTGGCAATGGCGGTGCGGCCGGTGTCGACGCTCAGCTTGGCCACCAGATCGCCCGCCCGCGCTTCGATCACATCGGCCCATTGCCGCAGGGTTTGGGCCCGGGCATCGGCGCCAGCGGCCAGCCATGCGGGTTGGGCGGTGCGCAGGCGTTGGGCAATCGCCGCGATTTCCGAAGCCGGAACGGCCTCGATCGCATAGTCGAATTCGCCAGTGCGGGGATTGCGGACGGGGATAGTCATGGCAGGGCTCCTGTTCGCGTGCATCTTTGCCGCACGATGCAAAGTTGTCCAGACAACTTTATTGGGGTGAAGGCTCCTGCATCAGCAGGGCATTGAATTCCTGAAGATTTGCCAATTCGCCGCGCAGGCTGTCGGTCGAGCCGGTGTGCCGCAAAGTGGCGAGGTGCGCCGGCCCCTGGCGGATAAAGCCATGCAACAGGACCAGCGGGTGGAGCGCGACGGCATAGTCCAGCGCTTCAAGTTCAGCGGCGGTCGTTACCGGGCTGACCCCGCCTTCAACCAGGTTATGGACCAGCGGAACATCGGGCAGGGCGGCGGCGATTGCAGCCATCTCTCCGGCGCTTTCGGGGCCTTCCAGGAAAATCAGGTCGGCACCGGCCTCGGCATAGGCGCAGGCGCGATCAAGCGCGGCGGCAAAACCTTCGATGCTGCGCGAATCGGTGCGGGCGACCACCAGCGTATTGCCGCGGCGGGCATCGAGCACGGCCTTGAGCTTGCCGATGTAGTCCACCGCCGGGATCACCGCCTTGCCCGCCAGGAACCCGCAGCGCTTGGGAAAGACCTGGTCTTCCAGCTGGATCGCCGTAGCGCCCGCGGCCTCCAGCACACGGATCGTGCGGACCGCGTTGTCCTCGTTGCCAAAGCCGGTATCGGCGTCGACGAACAGCGGCAGGTCCGAAACCTCGCGGATCAGCTGCACGGCCTGGGCCAGCTCGCTCAGGGTAACCAGTCCCATGTCGCGCCGACCGTGACGGGCCATCGACAGAGCACCGCCAGACAGGAACGCCGCCGGAAAGCCAGCCTGCTCAACCAGTCGGATCGAAAGGCCATCCCACACCCCCGGCAGCGACAGCACATCGCCACGGGTATAGCCCGGAACGGCAGCAGCCAGGGCGGCGTGGCGCGTCATCAGACCTTGAGCTGGCCGGGAATGTGGCTTTCGTGATTGGCCAGATACCAGTCGGCAATCTCCTCACGCGTGGCCCACCAGACGCCTGGCAGCGATTGGGCGTGCTGGATGAATTCGCGGATTGCCCTGATCCGGTGAGCGCGGCCGGAGACATGCGGGTGGAGGCCAACATTCATGATCCGGCCAGTCTTCGCCCCCTCGGCATACAGCACGTCCAGTTCCTCGATCAGCGCATCGCGGAACTGGTCGGTGGTGAAGTTCTTGCGGGTGATAAAGGTGAAGTCGTTGATCTCGTTCGAATAGGGGGTCGCGACGATCGGCCCGTGCGGTGTGCGCAGCAGATAGGGCTGATCATCGTTCATGATGTCGCAGTAGAACTTGCAGCCATATTCGGCGAGGATATCGGCGGTCTGCAGCGTGCCGCGCAGGCTGGATGAGAGCCAGCCCTGGGCCTTGCGCCCGGTGTACTTCTCATACTGTGCCAGGGTGCGCAGCACGATCTCGCGCTCCTTGTCAGGCTGGTGGGCAAAGTTGCTCAGCAGTTCGCCCTGTTCCCAGTTGTGCGCCAGCAGTTCCCACCCGCGTTCAAGGCAGGCATCGACCATCGCCGCGCGGCGTTCGAAGGTGACGGCGTTGGTCGTGCAGCTGGCCTTTGCGCCCAGTTCGTCGAACAGGTCATAAAGCCGCCAAATGCCGACGCGCTGGCCATATTCGCGCCAGGTATAATTCGGGAAGTCGGGCACATTGCCCGGCAGCACATCGGGCAGAATTGCCGGTCCGCCGGCGTAATAGGGCTTGTCGGTGTCCTTGGTCAGGTCCCAGGTTTCGAGGTTGAAGGTCAGGATCAGCGCGACGCGCGCGCCATTGGGCCAGTGCAGCGGCTGGCGCTGGCTGATTGGCACATAATCGTATTCCATAAACCTCTCCCTGGCCGAGACCGGCATTCCCTTCGCGCGTCGCGCAGGTTGTTTCATGCCAGCCGGGGGCGCTCTTCGCCAGACGGATACATTTCGCCTTTGCCGATCTCGCCACGAATTGAGCGCCCATAGGAGGGGGCAAGAACGCACTTTCGCTGGAGTTGGCAGGTATATGGCAAGCGTGGAGCGATGCCAGGTCATGATCGCCGGGGCGGGCCCCGTCGGCACCGTCATGGCCACGCTGCTGGCTCGCGCCGGCGTTGACGTGATCGTGCTGGAGGCGGGTGAGGACTGCGCGCAGGACATGCGGGCATCGACGTTTCATCCGCCGACGCTGGAAATGCTCGATGAAATCGGGATCACCGCGATGCTGCTGGACCGCGGGCTGAAGGCGCCGGTCTATCACTGGCGCGACCGCCGCTCGGGCGAGGTCATCGATTTTGACCTGTCCGAGATCGCCGACCGGACGCGCTATCCCTTCCGCATCCAGTGTGAACAGTACCACCTGAGCCGCGCATTGGCCTCGGGGCTGGAGCAGTATCCGAACGCCTCGGTCCGGTTCGGGCATCGCCTGCTCTCGTTCGAACAGGATGAGCACGGCGTCTCGATCGCGGCAGAAACGCCTTTTGCCGTGCAACACTTTCGGGCGGACTGGCTGATCGGCGCTGATGGCGCGAACAGCCTGGTGCGCAAGTGGCTGGGGACGGAGTTCGACGGGTTTACCTATCCCGAGAAGTTCCTTTGCCTTTCGACCGAAACCGAGTTGGGCGATTACCTGCCCAACCTGGCCTATGTGAACTATGTCTCCGATCCAGAGGAATGGCTGGTCCTGCTGCGTGTGCCGAAGCTGTGGCGCGTGCTGCTGCCTGCCGCGCCCGAGGCGACCGAGGATGAGCTGCGATCGGACGCGACCAAGAACGCCGTATTTGACCGGCTGACCGGCGATGGTGCTGCGGTGGAAACCTATCACCGCACGGTTTATCGGGTTCATCAGCGGGTCGCGAAGAGCTTCCTCGACGGGCGGGTCATGCTGATTGGCGATGCCTGTCACCTTAACAATCCGCTGGGCGGGTTCGGGATGAATTCAGGCGTCCACGATGCCTTTAACCTGGCCGAAAAGCTGCTGCCGGCGATCAAGGCGGGCAAGCCGAACGGCAGCCTCGCGCTCTATGATCGCCAGCGCCGCATGGTGACGCACGCTTTCACCCAGGCGCAGACCATCAAGAACATGGAATTCATCCAGGGCGGGTCCGACCAGGCGCACGAGCGCCGGCGGCGGGAGATGCTGACGATCAAGCAGGATGATCAGCAGCGCCGCGCCTACCTCCTGCGACAAGCGATGTTCGAAAGCCTCGAGCAGGCTGCGGCCATCCAGTAGCTAAGGCAGTTTCATTATGACCGATGTTCAAGGCTATCGCGCGGTAATGGGCGTGATCGGCCCGTCGACCAATACCGTGGTCCAGCCCGATATGGAGCGGATGCGCCCGGTGGGGGTGACCAACCATTATCGTGGCATTTTCGTGACCGATCCGGTTGCCCTTTCGAACGAGGATTTCCTCGCCGGGACAACCGCGATCTCCGAAAACACGATGGCCGCGGTGCGCGAAACGATGACCTGCAAGCCAGACTATCTGGTTCTGGGGATGTCGGCGATCACCTTTTACGGCGGGGTTGCGGGAGGCGCGAAGTTCAAGGCTGAGGTTGAAGCCTTGGCCGGCGTTGGCGCCTCAACAGGTTCGGAATCGACCGTCGCCGCGCTCAATGCCTTTGGCGGGATCAAGCGGGTCAGTTTCGTCTCGCCCTATTACCCGGTCGCGAATGCCGAAGTGCGGCGTTACCTGGCCGAAAGCGGGTTCGAAACGGTTCGCGACGTGCCGCTGGAATGCAAGTGCTGGACCGATATCGCCAAGGTCACGCCCGAGCGGCTGACCGAAGTGATCGCCTATCTCGACGGGCCGGATGTTGATGCCATCGTGCAGGTCGGCACGAACCTGTCGATGGTCCAGTTGGCGGCCGACAAGGAACGCGAACTGGGCAAGCCGGTGATCGCGATCAACACGGCAACCTATTGGCACGCCTTGCGGGCAATCGGAATTACCGACAGGATCAGCGGCGTTGGTCGCTTGCTTGAGGAGCATTAGGCATGGGTGAGGGGGGCAAGACCTATTCGGTAAGCGCGACGCGCGCCGGCTGGGCGCTGGCACTGGTCGGACTGGTCCAGTCGCTGCTGACGATTGCCCTGCCGCGCACCGACAAGACGCTGCCGCTGCGCGAAGATCTGCGCAACTGGCACGTGCTGGTGGGGCTGACCCTGTTTGCCTTGGTGATCTGGCGCCTGCGGCTGTGGTGGCGGGACGAGCGTGGCATGGCCCCGGCGCATGGCCTGCGCCCCGGCCTGTTCAACTGGGGCCGGACCCTGGCGCTGGCGAGCTATCTGCTGATCTTGGCCATGCCGATCTTTGGTGCGCTATTCGCCTGGGCCGGCGGCACGCTGGTTTCGGTGGGGCCGTTGTTCCAGGTTCCGGTCCTGCTACCCGAAAGCTACCGGCTCTGGCTGTTTGCCGGCTATTTCCATTCCGGCGCCGGGTTCATGGTCATGCTGCTGAACCTCGCCACCTTGCTGACCGCCGCCTATGCCTGGTTGCGCTATGGCAAGGGGCTGCTGACGGCCTTTCCGCCGGGCTATGGCCTGCAGGCCTGGCTGGCGCTGGGAACCACCAGCTATGCCATGGCCACCTTCAAGTCGAGCGCACCCGGGCCGGCCGCCGTTGCGCGCTATGTGGCGATCTTCGTGGTGGTCTGGGCGATTGGTGCCCTGATTGCGCGCTGGCGCAAGCCCAAGGACGGCGATGTCGAACCGGCCGGCAAGGGCCGCTTGGCGGCTGCGGTCGTGGTGACGGGCCTTGTCGTGCTGGGATCATACGGACCCTATGCCATGTTCCGCGTGGCGCCGTGGCCCACCGGCGATGCCATTGCCGGGCCCGCAGGCGCAACGTCCTATGCCGCGCCGGTGGTTCGGGTGAAGGCCTGGGCCGAGACCGACTATGAGCGCACGGTGGCCAGCCAGACCTACAAGTGGTGCGGGTTCTGCCACACGTTCAAAAAGGGCGACAAGACCAAGGCCGGGCCAAACCTATACGCCATTTTCGGGCAGCGCATCGCCTCGGTTCCCAACTTCCATTACTCGCCCGCGCTGGCGGCAAAGCGCGACGCGGTGTGGGATGATGCCACGCTCGATCGGCTGCTGGCCGATCCGGACAAGTTCGCCCCCGGCACGACCATGGTCATTTCGTCCGGTCCGGTCACCGATCCAAAGGTGCGCCGCGCGGTGATCAACATGCTGAAACGGGATACGATGCCCGGGGCGATCGACACCGTCCCCGCGCCCCAAGACCAGTAAGCGCTCCGGGCCTGCAAACGTTACTTGATCGCCCGCATGATCAGGTTGGGCAGGCGGGCATTGTCCCATTCCGGTTGGGCCGGGGGGGTATCCCCCATGCGCAGGATCGCCAGATCATACTTGGGCGAGAGATAGAGCACCTGGTTGCTGTTCCCATCGAACAGGAACAGGTCTGGATCGAGATAGGGTGCACTGTGCAGCACCTGTGGCCCCGGCCGGCCCGGTGCGCCAAAGCCGCGCCGTTCCTGCCACGGGCTGCCAATCCAGATGCCCAGCCCGAAGTGCGGGTTTTGGGCCGTGCCCCGCCGCATTTCGGTGACATAGCCTTTGGGCAGAAGCTGCTGGCTGCCAATCTTTCCGTCTTTCAGCAGCAGTAGCCCCAGGCGAAGCCAGCTTTCCGCCGGCAGGTGCATGCAGCAGCCGGAGTGGGCAAGCCCACCCTCACGGTCCACCCAGACCTTGCCACCGCGGGCACCAATCGGCTTCAGAACCTGATCCCCAACGAACTTTGCATAGCGCATGCCAGTGGCGCGTTCGATCACCACGGCAACCAGCTCGCTGGGGACGTTGGCATAGCCATAGGCGCTGCCCGGGGTGGTCACGAGCGGGTAGTTATGGATGATCTGGTGGCCGTGATCGGTATCCAGATAGGCCCGGTTAAGCGGATGATCCGGATCGGGGCTGAAGCCCTGTTCGAGCATGCCAGACCGCATATCGAGCAAGTAGCGCAGCTTGATCGCCGCCTTGGGCGTATCGCGCCATTCGGGAATGAAATCGGCCAGCGATTGATCAAGCGACTTGATATAGCCCAGCTTGATCGCCCGCCCGACCGCGATGGCCGTTATCGGCTTGGCCATCGATTTGGAAACCAGCAGGCTGTCGGCATTCCGATCGCCGTAATAGCGGGCATATTCGATCTTGCCCTTGCGCCACACGATCAAGGTCGATGACTTGTTGGCAGCAGCATAGGCATCGGCTTCGGCAAGGGCGGCAGCGGCGATGCCCGGCTTGGCCGAACGTGGCAGCCCTTTGGCAGAAGCCCCTTCGACCGTTTCGAGCGGGCCGAACGAAACCTGCCCCGGCGCCTTGAGAAAAGCGTCCCACCGCTCTTTGTAGATCGCGGCATCATCGGCAAGGGCAAGCGATGTGGTGCAAAGCGCTAGCCCGGCCAGGACATGGCGGAACGGGGTCAGGCTCATTTCCGCAATCCCTTCAGCGCAAGGTTGACCAGTACGCCTTCGTCCCAACCCGGACCGGGTGTGCCGGCGCGGGCAATGACCAGCCCGGCGGAGGGCACGATATAGACCCGCTGCCCGCCAAACCCGTCAAAATAGACCACATCATCGGCCAGAAAGGGCTCGGCCTGCGGCACGGTGATCGGTGTTTCCTTCGAGTAATGCCGATCCTGCACATAGGGTGAGCCACGCCAGATCCCCATGCCGTAACCAGGATTCCCGGATGAAGGCGCGGTGATTGCCGCAAGCCACTTTGCGGGCAGGACCTGCTTGCCGCGCCACTTGCCCTTTTGCCGGATCAGTTCGCCGATGCGGGCCCAGTCGCTCAGCCCGGCATTGAGGTAGGCGTAGTAGCGCGGCTGGCCACCCTCCGCTTCAAGCCACAGGCTGGCGGTTCCATTGCCGAGCGGGCACCACAGCCGCTTTGACAGGTATTCGGCATAGCGCCCCCGGCCAGCCCGCTCGACCGCATTGGCCAGCGCCGTGCCGGCCAGTTGCAGGTTGGCGTTGTTGTAGTTGAACATGCCAGCCGGACCTTCGATCGGCAGGGAGAGCGCCGCTTCGCTGACGTTACCCAGCATCAGCTCGACAGCGGCGGGCTCCCCCTTGGCGAGGGACGGGTTCTTCAGCCCGCTGGCCATCGATAGCAGCTGCCGCAGGGTGATCCTGCCGCGCGGATCGTCCTGCCATTCTGGAATGTAGCGCCCCACCGGATCATCGATCGACTTGATCAGGCCATCGGCAATCGCTGCACCCAGCATCATCGCGACGATCGACTTGTGCATCGAATTGGTCTGGATCGGCGTGGCCCCGGTAATGCCGGCGGCATAGCTTTCGCCCGCCAATCGGCCGTTCACCAGCACCACCAGACCCACACCGCCGTGCTGATCAGACCATTGTTTCATCGCCTCAAACGTGCCGGTGGCCAGCGCGTTGCCCGGCGCTTTGGTCAGCGGTGCGCCGGGGCAGCCTCGCACCGCTTCGGCGGGAGTTAGCTGATCAACCTGGGTAATCGGCTTGCCCATCACCTTGGCCATATTGGCCGTGGCGCGTGGGCTGGGGGCGGCGGAAACCGCGATGGGCACGAGCAGCAGGCCAAGGCCCGAGACGATATGGCGCAGCATTGGTCTTACATGCCCCCGCGTTCAGTCAGACGCACAACTTGCCTGTGCATTATCCGGTTGTCGAGCAATTGCCGGGACCTGGTGCCAGCACGCGCTGGTCGCGCTATGCAGGCCGGATGAGGATAGTCACCCTGCTTGGCGCGCTGCTGGCGCTGCTCTCGACCCCGGTTCTCGCCCGCCCGCAGACCGAGGTGGTGCAGCTGGACAATGGCGCGGGACGGACGATCCCGGTCACGCTGGTCAAGCCAGCGGGGCACTTGCGCGGCGTGGTGTTCTTTTCCCACGGGGCACTGTCCAGCCCGGCCAAGTACACTAGGCTGACCGAGCGTTGGGCCGATGCCGGCTATTTCGTCGTTGCGCCGCTGCATGGCGACAGCACCGACTGGACCGGAACCAAGCCGCAGCAGGCTGAGCAGCTGCCCTGGCGCATGGCCGACATGGCCCTGGTCCGGGCCAGGCTGCCATTGCTGGCGCAGCGGATGGGGGTGCGGCTAGGCCATGCGCCGCTTTACGCTGCAGGTCACAGCTTTGGTGGGCTGATCGCGATCCTCTGGAACGATCCGGGGCTGCGTTCGGTCATCGCGCTCTCGCCACCGGGGCCATTGCCGGGCCTGCCCGTGGCGATCGCGGACAAGCCCATGCTGGTCGTTACCGGGACCAAGGATTCCTTTCCCGGCTTTGCACCCCGCTGGCAGGATCACCTGACGGCCTACAATTTGGCCAAGGGGCCGGCACTGGCCTATGTCGGCACCGATGCCGATCACTATTTCGGCGGCATCTACTGTCGCCCCGAGCTGCCGGGGCCAAAGGCCGAGGCAGCCTTTGCCGACCTGGTCCCGCTGACACTCAAATTTCTGCGTTCGCCGCGCCTCGCCAAGCAGTTCAGGCCGAAGGCCGGAACGCTGGAAGGCAAAGGCTTTTAATCGCGGCCCCAGCGGGCGAAAGTGGCTGCCGCAACCAGGTTACACGCGGCCGGGGTCAGCGCAAAAGCGATCAGGATCCCGGTTAAGGCTGAGGCCGGCTGCGGTCCGCCATGCGCCGCTGCGACCGCATCGAAGCCAAAGGCCGACAGGATCAGGCCGGTGATCAGCGCCCCGCCCAGGGCAAAGGCAATCTTGTCGAGCGCGATGAATACTGCAGAATAGAGCCCGGCCTTGCCTTCACCGGCGATGTCACTGACCATTGAAAAGCCCAGCATGGCCCAACCCGAATTGCCGATCCCCAGCAACAGGGCAAAGCCATAGAGCAGGGGCAGTCCGCCCCAGGCGGATGCGCCCCAACCCAGGTGGGCCGTGGCGTGGATCAGGGCTGCGGCAACATAGGCACGGCGCTTGCCGATCCGCGCCGCCACCTTCACCCAGATCGGTTGGGCCACGATGATGCCCACACTTGCCAGCAGGACCACCGGCCCGACCCGGTTGAGCGCATCGGGAATGCCAAGATTATAGGCGATGAAATACATCAGCCCGGCATAGGCCATTCCGGCGGCCAACAATTGTAGCAGGTTGACCATCGCCAGCACCGAAAAGCGGCGGTCCGCCAGAGCCGTCATGGCTGAACGCAAGGTGATCTTTTCCTGCACTGTGGGTCGCAGGCCAACGCGCTTGGCGGCGGCCCCGGCACCCCACCAGCCGAACAGCAGCGACACGGCGCACAGGGCCGCGAGCATCTTGGCCATGGCTTCATAGCCCGGCTGGCCGCCGCCAGCCGCCGCCGCATAGGCCGGGGCTACGGCCCCTGCTAGCAGCACCCCGATCGCGGTGAAGGCCAATCGCCAAGCCATCAGCACCGTGCGTTGGTGCGGGTTGAGTTGCAGGTCTCCGGCAATCGCCAGGTAGGGGACCGAGAGGCAGGCAAACACCGCCATGTAGAGCGCGAAGGCCGTGGCCACATAGGCGGCCATCGCCCCCTCGCTGCCCGGTGGAACATGGAACAGCGCGATCATCGCCGCCGGTGCAGCAAGGGCTCCGATCAGCAACCAATGACGCCGGGCAAAGCGGGCTTGCAGGCGGTCTGAAAGCAGGCCGGCGGAAACGTCGAAGACGATCCCGCCGATCAGCTTGGGCACGAAGATTGCGGTTCCGGCCAGTGCCGGGGAGACGCCCAGCACGCTGGTCATGAAGAACAGCAGCAGCAGCGATGGCACATCGCGGAAAACCTGCCCGGCGATCTGGCCAAGGCCATAGGCCATCTGGGCCGGAAGTCCCGGTCCCTGCGTGCTGTTCTTCAACCCAATCTCCCCTATGTTTTATAGTCGCCGGCGCGTCAGGACTTGGGCGGGCCGCCCTGCTGCATGGCCCGAAACCAGGCCGGCAGTTCGGGATCCTTGGCCCGCGGCGGGCCACCCGGACCGACCGGCGCTGGCGTCTGGGTATGGGCGTAGTTTTCAAGGCTGGACAGCGAGATGTCTGACCAGGCCTCGGGCGCGTGCATGAATTTGGGGAAGTGCTTTTCCGTGAAATCGAGCACACGGCGGTCGATCACCTCGATATGATCGTGGGCGCCCATGAAGCATTGATAGGTGCAGTGCCCCGGGGTGCTGCCCATCAGCATCCACGGCAGCCACGGCGTCGTGCGGGCCCATGACCCATCATATTCGACCGAGGTCTTCTTCGGATTCTGAATGTCCGCCCAATCGATCTGGTAGAGGAAGGTCTCGGTCACCTGGTTGAAGGGTGACCCGCTCTCGCGCGGCCACTTCGAAGGTTGGAGCGCTGAAGGATAGAACAGGTTGATGTTGCTGAACCAGTGCAGCCGGTTGTCGCGGCGGCGGAAATCCAGCTTCACCGGGATCTTTGGCGGCTTGTCCTTGTTCAGCCCGCCATAGGCCGGCGGCGGCGGATAGAAATCGGTAATCGTGTGGTTGAACGGATCGTTGGCGATCGGCACCACTTTCACCACCTCGTTCAGGTAGGGATTGGTCCATTCCTCGATGATCTCGCCACTCTTAAGATCGGTGTAAAAGCCGATTTCGCGCAGCACCTTCTTGTAGCCGCCATCTTCCCCATCGTTGGGCAGCAGGCGGGCACAGGAAAAGCCGGTGAAGCCGACCAGGTCCTGGACGGCTTCGCCAGGGCGGACGCCCTGAACCACGCCCTTGAACCAACCGTACTTGGTGGACTTCATGTCGGTGTTGCCAGCCAGACGTGCCCAGGCTTCGCGACAGCCGCGCGACGTAGTGAGATCCAGGAAGGGCCCCTTCAGCGAGGTCTGGACCCCGGCACTTTTGCCGACCGTTGGCTTGGCCCCGGCGGCGGTGGGGAGCATGCTGGTCGTAGCAGCCAGCATGGCGGCGGAGGAGAGGAAGTCGCGGCGGTCCATTCGGGTGTTTCCTCGCTAGGTGGATAAAAGCGAAGGCTATCCTGCCATGCCATCTGGACCAACACGAAACTCCCGCTAGTTTGACCGGCAGACGGATAGATCGAGGGGTTGGGCCTGCGATGACAATGGAAAAAGGTGTCCCGATCCGGGCGATTACCCGCGGGCTATCGGTCCTTCAGGCAGTCAACCGCGGTGGGTCGATTACGATGATGGAAATCGCCCGGACCAGCCAGGTGCCCTATCCGACCGCCTGCCGCATCGTGCAGACCCTGCTCCACGAAGGCATGATCGAACGCGAGCCGGCGCGCAAGCGGTACCGGGCGACGGCGCTCGTCCAAAGCCTTGCCTCAGGCTATCACGATGACAGCAAGCTGGTGGAAATTGCGCGTCCTCACATTGAGGCGCTGACCGACAAGCTGCTCTGGCCAATCTCGATCACCAGCCGGGTGGGGGCGCATATGATGGTGCGCGATTCCACCCACACCCGCACATCGCTCACGCTCAATAATTACTACCCGGGCTTCACCCTGCCGATCATGGAATGCTCCAGTGGCAAGGCCTATATGGCTTTCTGTAGCGATGGCGAGCGTGAGCATCTGCTGGAAGGTCTGCGAACGATCGAGGGGGCGGCCGAGAAGATGGCCACCTTGCTGCTGTCGAACGACAGCCTGCTGCGCGAAGTTCGCAACCAGGGTTATGCGACCCAGTCGCGCAACGCCTATACCGCCAACCCTGGCAAGACGTCCTCGATCGCCGTTCCGATCTTCCGCGGAGAAGAGGTGGCCGGTGCGATCACCATCATTTTCTTCTCGGTCGCCATGCCGATGGAAAAAGCCATTGCCCAATTTGTCGCGCCGGTAACCGAGACGGCCCGGGCCATTTCTCGCGAATTAAGTGTGCTCTGACCCCATTTATCCGCCTGACGAACAAAGGCGGGGTGATGGTATTGTCCGGACAACTACACTATAGCCTCGGAACTGGGCGCTCTGCATCTCCACGTGGAGCGACACAGGGAGGCTAACATGAATCTTACTGCGCACAGGATTCTCAAGCGCGCTGCGCTCCAGGGTACAGCGCTTGTTGCCATTGCCACGGCTTTTCCGGCCTATGCCCAGGAAGCCGATAAGGATGGTGCGAATAACGACGATATCGTGGTGACCGCGCGCAAGCGCGATGAAGACGTCCAGACCGTTCCGATCGCGATTACAGCCTATACCGCTGATCAGCTGGCCGCACGCGGGATTTCGAATTTCAACGATCTCGGCAACTCGACCCCGGGCATTGCCATCACCAGCATTGCCGGCGGCACGGTCCAGCAGATCTTTGTGCGCGGCCTGGCTCCGGCCAACACGGCAAACGACCTCAACACCGAAGCGAACGTCGGTGTGTTCATCGACGGCATCTATCAGACCAGCCGCAACACGCTGGACATCATCTCGGTGCTTGATGTCGGCCAGATCGAAGTGGCCAAGGGTCCGCAATCGGCCCTGTTCGGCCGTTCGACCTTTGCCGGCGCGCTGAGCATTGCCACCAAGAAGCCGGGTCGCGATTTCGGCGCCGATGTTTCGGCCACGGCCGGGGTCGACAAGGACTATCGCATCAAGGGGTCGATCACGGCTCCGCTCGGGGATTCGCTGCGGGCGCGCCTGTCGGCCGGTTACCTGACCTATGATGGTTGGGGCCAGAACCTGGCCGCTCCGGATGACAACCTTGGTGGAACCAAGAAATGGGCCGTCAGCGGTTCAGTTGTTTGGGAGCCCAGCACCGATTTCACGGCGACGCTCTCGGGCTTTGTCACCGACAGCAAGACCGAGATGAGCCCGGTCAGCCAGCCGGCGATCGCCACCTTCAACTGCGGCACCACCAGCACTTCGGCAGTCACGCTGAATCTGCGCCAGCTCTATTGCGGCAGCCTGGTCGCACAGAAGATCAGCGACATCAGCCCGGGCGTGCCGGATACCCATACCAAGACCCGCCAGGGCTCGCTGGAACTTGAGTACAAGCTTGAAGGTGTCCGCATCGTCAGCCTTACCGGCGTGACCGGTGCCGAGAACGATACGTTCAATGATTACGATGGATCGTCGGCGGGTGTTCTGTTTGGCGTCTGCAGTGCAGCGGTCTGTTCGCCGGCCGGCGCATACTCGCGCCTGGTGCGGGCCAATGTGCATTCCATCTCGAAAGAACGGGTCCGTACTTTCAGCCAGGAACTCCGCCTTCAGTCGGATAATGCCTCGCCCTTCCAGTGGATCCTCGGTGCGAACTATTTCGACCAGCAGATCCCGCTGAGTGCCGGTGGCCTTGGCACCGACCGGGCGGGCCTCGCGGCTAATGAGCGGTTCGTTCAGGTTGTCCAGGTTGGCGTCGTCCCGACGACCGGCGTAGGAGCTTACGACTTCACCGCAAACCCGTTCATCATCGACAATGCGAACGCCGGGCAACTCTCGTCGAGCTATTCCAAGGCCAGCACGAAGACCTTCTCGGTCTTTGGGTCGCTGGGATATACGCTTGGGGCCTTCCGCGCCACGGCCGAAGGTCGCTATAACACCGACCGTAAGCGGGCCCAGGTCTTCTCCGTATCGAACCCGCTGAGTGTCCCGGGGATCAACCAGCCCATCGCTGGTACCACGGTGCCGGCAGACGGGATCTTCCCGGTTGTCGGTCCGGTCTTCGAACAGACCTTTAAGAGCTTCGCCCCGCGCTTCACGCTGGATTACAAGGCGTCGGATAATCTCTTCCTCTACGCTTCGGCTTCCAAGGGTGTTCGGGCGGGCGGCTTCAATACGGCCAACGCCGTCAGCGCCACGGGTATCCTGGCGACTGAAGTACCCTACGACGAAGAAGAAAACTGGACCTACGAACTGGGCTTCAAGTCGGACTGGTTCGACAAGATGCTGATGTTCAACGCGTCTTACTTCCATGTCGATTGGAAGAACGCCCAGGTTTCAAGCTTCACCGAAAACCCGACTGCGGTGAACCCATCGCGGATCATTCGCAACATCGGCGCCATCAAGACCGATGGCTTTGAAGCCCAGGCAGAACTGAACCCGACCAAGAACTTCAACTTCGGTGGCAGCATTGTCTATTCCGACGTGGCGTTCGGACCGGGCGTATATGATGGCGGTACGGTAACTCAGTGCGTCATCGGCGCAGGCACCACCGCGGTGGCAGCGCCCGGATGTCCGGCCGTCACCGTCCTGACCCTGCCTTCGGGTGTGGTCCGTGCGGTTCCCTCGCTTGAGGGCCTTCGTCCGGCCCGTTCGGTCAAGTGGCAGTGGAATGTCCATACTGCTGTCGGAATGGACCTGGCCAACGGTTGGGAAGCAAAGGCTCGCGTGGATGTAAGCCACACCGGCCCGGCCTATACCAACATCATCAACACGATCAGCTATGGCGATCGCACGTTGACCAACGCGCGACTGACCTTCTCGAACGACAAGTACGGTGTCTCGCTGTGGGCCACCAACCTGTTCGACAAGACCTATGTCCAGAACTCGATCAACCAGCCGCGCGCTGGTGTACCGTTCGCCTTCAACGTACCTGAGGTCTACCTCGGTGAAGGCCGCCGCCTGGGCGTGACCCTGACGGCCAAGTACTGATCCGGTTAAAAAGGGGGATCGGGCGGGGGACCTTCGGGTCTCCCGCCCTTTTCTTTTCAGCTGCGCAGAAAGCGGGTCACCGCGGCAACCCAGGCCTCTGGCTGCTCATCGATTATGTCGTGCGTCCCGCCATCCAGCGCTGCGAAGGCAAAGTCTGGTCGCAGAGCATGGGCCCGCTGGGACGCCGCGTAGAGATCCTCGCCAGTGTTGGTGAATATCAGGCTTGGGGCGCGGATCGCCTGCAGGTCTGCTGCCATGTCATGGGCGAAGGCGGCCTCGAAACCCCAATAGTAATCGCTCGGATTCGCCAGCAAGGCCGTGACATAGCGATGCATGGCTTCAAGCTCCGTCCAGCCGGGTGAGGCCGCCAGACGCTGATCCCAGGCGGCCAACAGATGGCTGCCATCGGCCTTTGGCTCCAGCGGGGCAAAGCGAAACTGCGCGAAATGTGCCCGCTCCTCGTCAGAGAGCAGGGCGACGCCATTAAGGACCAGGCGGTCGACCAGTTCCGGCCGTCGCGCGGCCAGGCTGGCCGCAATCGAGGCACCGGTATGGTGGCCGAGAATGCTCGCCTTGGTCCAGCCCATGGCGGCCATCACGGCTGGCACGGCCTCGGCATAGCCCGCGATGCCGACCGGTGCTGTTGGTCTGTCCGACTGGCCGAAGCCCGGGGTATCCATCGCCACCGCGCAGAAGCCGCGATTGGCCAGCAAGGGCAGGACAGCGCTGAACTGATCGCCGCTGAGGGGCGATTGGTGGAGCAGGATCAGCGGTGTGCCATCACCCGCGATCCGCAGGTGGATCTGCCCGTAGGGGCCATCGACATAGGCCCGGCGCAGGGTCATTTGCGCGAAGGGACTCCGTCCTCAATCCAGGCCCGCATGATCGCAGTAAAGCGCTTCGGCGTCTCGATCGGGGGGAAGTGGCCGACATCGGGCAGATAGACCAGTGCTGGTTCGGCGTTGGCCAGATAGCCGTAAAGCGTGCGGCCAGCGCTGGGCGGCAGCAGGGCGTCGCTGCCACCCCAGATCAACAAGGTTGGTGCCTTGACCGCGGCCATGGCGGCGCGGGCCTTGGGCGCGTCGGCAACCTTGGCGATCATCGCGATGAAGTTCTTGTGCGCGGTGCGCCGGTTGAAATCATAGAAGTGCAAGCGGGTCGGCTGATCGATCCGGCTGCCATCCCCGGCGAAAAAGGTGAGGAACTGGCTCCAGTAATCGGCATCCTGGTAGCCCTGGGCCTTGGCGCGGGCCTGGGCATCGGTCCAGGCCTTGGTCAGCACGAGGTGCGAGGTGTCGACCGGATCAGACGGCGCGTTTGATATGACCAGCCGTTCGACCAGGTCGGGGCGCTTGGCGGCCAGGAACACACCAAGCGTGCCGCCACTTGAAACCCCGACAACCGTGACCTTTTTGATGCCCAATTGGGTGAGCAGGGCCTCGGCGATGTCGGCGGGGGCAGTGGATGCCACGACGCTGTCCGGTACGTCATCGGACAGGCCAAGCCCGGGCACATCATAGCGGATCACGCGGTAATGGGGCTTGAGCAGCGGGACCATGCCGTCCCAGGTCCTGAGCGTGCTGGACGAGCCGTGGACGAGGAGCAGGACCGGCGCATCGGGCCCTTTCAGACCTTCATCCTTAAAATGGACCTTAAGCCCCGCGATCGTCGCGTAATGGCTCTGGCTATCCTGGTATTTGGCCTTGAGCTGGTCCAGCGTCAGCCACGGCGATGGGGCGGGGGCATTGCCCATCAGCAGCAGGGCCAGCGGCAGCAGGATCAGGCGGGCCAGCATGGCTTAACGCTTCTTCAAGCTGGCGAGATAGGCGATCACGTCCTTGCGCGCCTGTGGATTGGGCAGTCCGGCGAAAACCATCTTGGTTCCCGGCACCTTGCCATTGGGACGCGCCAGGAAGGCGTCGAGCTGGTCCGGTGTCCAGGTGATGCCCGCCTTGGTCAGCGCCTGAGAATAGCTGAAGCCAGCCTTGCTGCCGGCCTTGGCGCCATAGACGCCCCACAGGTTGGGCCCGACCGCATGGGGGCCTTTATCGGCCACGGTGTGGCAGGCCTTGCACTGGAGGAACTGGCGCGAGCCTTTCACCGGGTCGCCCGCCGGGGTGGGCTGAGCACCCAGCGGAGTTGCGGCAATCAATGCGATGATGGGCAGCAAACGTACCCGTGGCGAAAACAGCATGGCAAACCAACCCCTCGGTTCTTCGTCCCACCACCCTAGGCGGGAGCGACGGGGCAGGGCAACGCTGCTCCTGAATAACCGACAGGCGAATAACCCTGCTTTGCGATTGCCTTTGCCGGGGCTGGCGCCAGAGTGCGCTGGCTAGGAGATTGCCCATGAACCTGTCCCGCCGTCGCTTCGCCCTTGGCCTTGGTGCCACCGGGATTGCCGTTTCTGCGGGAGCCAAGCCCAAGCCCAAGATCGCGACACCGGCCATGCTCGACACCATCGTGATCGGCGCGGGGATGAGCGGGCTCAACACCGCGCTGCTGCTGGAGGCTGAAGGGCAAAGGGTGGCGGTGATCGAAGGGCGCAGCCGCGTCGGCGGTCGGGTCCATACTCTATTTGACCAGCCGGGAACGCCCGAAATGGGCTTTAACACCATGGGCGAGGGCTATGGCCGCGGGATCGATGCCGCGCGGCGCGCTGGTGTCGAATTGTTCGAAACCGGTGCTCGATACCGCAAGGCCCCGCCGCAGGCGCTGTTCCTGAACGGCAAGAGCTATAGCCGCGAGACCTGGGCTGCGGCGGTCGAAAATCCGCTGCCGGCGCCGCTCAAAGCGATGATGCCCTGGGAAGTCGTGCCCCGGCTGGTGGCGCAGCACACCCCGCTGACAGACTGGACGCAATGGTATCTGCCCGAAAGCGGGGTGCATGATATCGCGCTGCACGAATTCCTGAAGCAGCAGGGGCTGAACGAAGCTGCGATCCGGCTCGTCAATGATACGGCCCCGGCCTATGGCAATTCGGCTTGGGACGTTTCTGCACTGATGCTGGAATGGAACGATGGCTTCGTGAAGGGGCAGATTGCAGTCGGCACCAAGCAGTTCGCGGTCAAGGGCGGCAACGCGCGGTTGCCGATTGGCATGGCCAAGCTGCTCAAGGGTGACCTGATCACCGGCAAACGAGTGGTCGGCGTAGACAGTGGCGATGCCCATGCCACGGTCTATTGCGCCGATGGTTCAACTATGCAGGCGCGCCGGGTGGTCTGTGCCCTGCCGCTGGGGGTGATGCGGCGGATTGCCTTCTGGCCCGGCCTGCCCGAGCGACAGGCCCAGGCCATTGCAACGGTGCCGTACCAGCAGCTGGTCAACATCTTCGCCACGGTCAATCGCCCGTTCTGGGAAGAGGACCAGCTGGGGCCGGGCATGTGGACCAATTCGCCGCTCGGCACGATCTATCCGCAATACTTCGGCGCGACGGATACGGAAGTTACCGGCCTGCTGTTCCAGGCGCGGGGCGAACTTGCGCTCGCCTGGGACCGGATGGGCCGGGATGCCGCCATGGCATCGGTGGTCCAGACGCTTGAGCAGTTGCGGCCGGCCGCCAAGGGCGCGGTCACCCCGGTCCACTACCATTCATGGGGGGCAGAGGAATACTCGACCGGTGCCTGGGCGGTGTTCATGCCCGGCCAGATCCGCGATCTGCACGCGGCCATGGCCCAGCCGGCCGGCCGGGTGCACTTTGCCGGCGAGCACACCGCGACGGGCGCACGCGGGCTGGAAGCGGCGCTGGAAAGCTCTGAACGCGTGGCGATCGAGGTTTTGAGCGCCTAAAGCCCCAGATTGCCCGGATTGAGAATGCCCTTGGGGTCGAGTTCGGCCTTGAGCGCCTTCATTGCCGCCCAGTGCGCCGGATTGTGGTCGCGGTCATAGGGATAGACCTTGCCGATCTGGAAATGGATGCCGCCGAATTCGTGCATCAGATCGACCACCCGGCCCTTGATCCGCAGGGCCTCTGCCTCGTTGGCTTCGGAGCGGGGATAGGTCGGCAGGTCCTTCAGATAGTCGGCATCGACGATCCGCTGGTGATAGGGGTTCTGCGCATCCGGCCAATAGAATGCCGGCTCATAGACGATAGCGGTTGAGCCGACGGCCATGAACATTCCGCCGACCACGATCCCATGGCGGGCCATGACATCAGCCTCTTCGGCCAGCAGCGCCTCCAGCGCATAGTGAAATGGCACGACCCGGTCATGCGGCAGCTTGGTATGGCATGGCAGCCAGCGCTCACCCTTTGGCCCCAGCACGTTGTGGAACGGGGCAAAGGGCATGGCCCGGACAACCTCCGGCACCGAGTTCGGAATCTCGGTCCCAAATTCGCTGCACAGCCGCTTAACCAGGTTGATCCGGCCATTGGCTTCGGCCTGATCAATCCCTTCGACGATGAAGTGCCCGGCGTGGCTGGCCGCGGCGATTTCCTTTTCGCCGCTGAAGGCCATCTTCGCCAGTTTGGCAGCCCCCTTTAGCACGCCCGATTGCTTGACGATCTTGCCCGCCATCTCAACCTTCGCGGCAGTATCGGCCTTGCCCAACTGACCCTGCTGGAGAACTTCGTTCAGGCCAAAGTTTTCCTCGCAGATGTCCTCGATCCCGACGGCGCGGAAGGCGGCGTGAAGCGCCTCGAAGCTGGGGAATGAGAAGCTGGCCGTGGCAAAGGCGGGTCGCGCCTTGACCAGCGGCAGGGTGATCCGTGCCTTGACCCCCAGTACACCGCAATCGCCGGTAAACAGCCCGGTCAGGTCCGGGCCGAAATGGCGGAAGAACGGGACCGACTTGTCCGAAAGCGCGCTGCCGGTGCGCAGCATTTCGCCGGTGCCGGTGATGATGTCGAACGAGAGGGCGGCTTCACCAGCACAGCCCTGGCCATGGCTGATTGCATTCATCGACATGCCCCCGCCGACATTGGCGTGCAGGCCAGAGTAGGAGCCCCAGAACCGGGTCTTGTAGCCGCGCGCCAGCACGGCTTCGCGCAGTTCGGCCCAGGTCACCCCGGCCTCTACGGTGACGGTTGCGCGGGTCTCATCGATCTCGATCGCTTTGAGCCGGCTGCTGTCGATCGTGATCCCCTCGGCCCGGCGTTGGGCATAGGCATCGGTATAGCTGGCCCCACCGCCGCGGGTGACCAGCGGTGTACCGCTGGCGTAAGCCGCGCGGACAATCGCCTGCAATTCCTCGACCGAACCGGGCCGCACCACGGCGGCCGGAAGCTCTCCGGCGCGGAACACGTCGTGGCCATAGAACAGCCGGTCGGCCTCACCGGTCAGGACGTTTTCGGAGCCAAGCTGCTGGCTGAGATTTTCAACGAGGCCCATCAGTTCACCGCAATGTCATCAAGCGCCTTAGTATAGCGCTCTGCCGTGTCATGGGTGGCAAGCTCTGCGGCTTCCTTGCGGGCGACATAGAACAACCGCGCCAGGAAATCCTGCCGCCGCAGTTCACGCGCTTCCAGCGTTTGCTGGTCGGGCTGATAGGCCTCGATCTCGGCGTCGAGCATGATGCCCTTGGCCGCGGCGACCTTTTCAACCGTGTCGAGCCGATCCCGGACCACCGACAGCTCGTTGGCCAGCACCATGATCATCGACATGGCTTCATCCATACCGGGCGTATCGTAAAACCGGGGGCGTTTGCCACGGGCGTTGCGTTGAAGATTGCGCATGGTCATTCCCCTCAGGCCGCCTTTTGGGCGATCAGAACTTCCCAGCCACCGCCAGGCGCGAATTCACCGGCTGTGAACTCACGCTCGGCCAGCGCCTCGGCTGCGTCCTCGGTGTAAGTCGTGTCGGCCCCGGCGAATTCCATGATCGCCATCGGTGCCGTGTCAAACCGGATTGTCTCGACCGGGAACCCCGCGTCGCGGGCCATGCCGATCTGGTCCTTGTCGCGCATCGCGCCCCAGAACGGTTCGTTGTTATAGTAGGTCTCGTTATCCAGGATGAACTGGGTGAACGGGTCCATCAGGTCAAACGGCGGCAGATCGGCATGGATCATCAGGCCGCCGGGCTTCAGCAACCGGTGACATTCGCGGAAGATGCGGGGCATGGCCTGACCGCTGGTTTCATGCAGCAGGATGTGGCTGACGATCAGGTCAAAGCTGCCGGCTTCAAACCCGGTGTCCTCAGCATTGCGCTGCATGAAGCTGATGTCCTGCCCCAGCGCCTTGGCGCGGGCGTGGGCATAGCGAATGCAGGGGCCGCCCACGTCGATCCCGATCACTTCGGCATCGGGGAACAGTTCTTTGTAGGGCACGGTCGAGTGGCCGACGGTGCAGCCCATGTCGAGGATGCGCCGCGGCGTGAAGCCGGGCATGTTGCGCTTCAGATAATTGCAGACCGAGCGGCCCATATCGTCGTTGTTCGGGCCGCCATAGCCCATGGAATAGAGATAGACGCCGCGATCATAGACCGCTCCCTGAGCGATATCCTGACCGCTGACCTCGCTGGCATAGCCGCCCGGCATGCAGTGAATGTCCAGCTCTGAAATATAGCGTGGGACCGGAAAAGCGGTGTCGCTTTCCAGTGTGGCGGCGCTGCTGGCACTTAGCTCGGCGACGGCCTTTTCGAGTTCGGGCAATTGCCGCTCAACCGATCCAATCACCGATTCCCACAGCAATTCCTGCGCAATTCGGTTGGTCGCGGCATAGTGCTGGAAATAGAGGTCCTTGACCATGGCCTTGCGGATATCCCAGCGGTCAGCCGGCGGCTTGCCATGTTCCTTTTCGAACGCCTTGGCAGCGCGGTTCTGGTAGACCGGGGTCAGGCCAGGAAGCAGCCCCTGCTGGACAAATTGCTTCAGGCTTTTGGTGAATTCCTGGCGGGCGCGCTCATCATGGTTGGCGCGGGGCAGGGCAGCATGTTCGTGCTGCTGAAAGGTATTGACCATATCCATCGGCGGTAATCCTTTTCGGGTGCCATCCCAGCCATAATGCTCATGATAGCCATGCCATCAAGCGCGGATTTCCGAGGGTGAAGATGGCGCTCTATCCGCCTGCCGGTTAAGCGTGGTGGTGGTCCTGCGGCCGGGGGCGCGGCGCGCGCGCAACCAGCACCGCCACCCCGATTGCCAAGGCCATAACGGCTGCCCCAATCGCAAACGGTGCGCGGTGGCTGATCCCGGCATAGATCGTGCCAGAGATCGCCGGCCCGACAACTCGGCCAAGGCTTGATGAACCCTGGGTCAGCCCCATGATCAGCCCGCGATCACCATCGCTGGTCTGGTCGGACGTCAGCGTCTGGAACGCCGGATTGAACAGACCAAGGCCGATCGCCATCACCGCAAGGCCACCCATCATGCCCAGACCGGAGGTCGCCAGCGCGAGCAGGCCCAGGCCGATCGCATGGAACAGCACACCGGCCACGGCCAGCGCAGCGCTGCCAAACCGGCGAGCCAGGGGTCCCGCAGCCCCGCCTTGCAGCAGGGCTGAGATCAGACCGACCGCCCCGAACGAGAGGCCAACATCGCTGGGCCCCCAGCCAAATTCATCATGGGCGAAAAAGGCCAGAGTGGTTTCCATCATCGCCGCCGAACCGATCACCAGCAGGGTCAATGCCATCAGCGCCCAGATCACCGGCTTGGCGCGCAGCACTTCTCCTGCCTTCATGTCGCTGCGGGAAGCATGGGCTTCGGCCCGGCGTTCCGCTGTCAGGCTTTCCGGCAGCACGAACCAGGCGGCCAGGGCGGCAAGCGCGGTGATCGCGGCAGAGGCATAGCCGACGGTGATGAAATCTGAAGGATCGGGATGGTTGCCGGCCAGCAGCCCGCCAATCGCCGGGCCGAAAATGAAGCCCAGGCCAAAGGCCGCCCCAATCATGCCCATGGCCTTGGGGCGCTGCTCCGCCGTGGTAATATCGCCGACATAGGCGAAGGCGGCGGCGATATTGCCGGCCATCAGGCCCCCGAACAGCCGCGACGCACCCAAGGTGACAATATCGCGGGCGTGAGCCAGGATGATGTAGGATACCACCGCGCCCAGCAGGCTGGCGATCAGGATCGGTCGGCGGCCATAGCGGTCCGACAGCTTGCCCCACAGGGGCGCACCCAGGAATTGGCCAAGTGAATAGACACCCATCGCCACGGTGATCTCGCCGGGGCTGGCCTGGACCATGGTTCCGAAGAACGGGAAGACGGGCAGGACCACGCCAAAGCCGACCAGATTGATGAAGGTGATGAGGAACAGCGTGCCGAGTTGCCGCTGCTGGTTTGGGGTGCCGGACATGGTGGTAACTTGGCGAAGCCATGCGGATTTGGCAATTCGGGCAGGACGCATTCTATCCACTGGGCGGACACGGCGGCGCTGTGGCAAGGCAGGGCGGGCAGCACGGCGCAAGAGAGGCACCATGAACGGAGACATTGCAATCATCGGAGCCGGGCTGGGTGGCCTGACCTGCGCGCTGGCGCTGGTTAAGGCCGGGCTGCGCGTTACGGTTTATGAACAGGCACCCGCGCTGGGTGAGGTCGGGGCCGGAATTACCCTCAGCCCCAACGCCAGCCGGATCATGATCCACCTTGGACTGGAGCAGGGGATGCGCCGCCTTGGCGTCGTGCCGCCCCGCCAACTCACCCAGAACCTGCAGACCGGCAAGGTGCTGGTCGAGCGCGAGCGCGGAGACGGGGTTGAGGCCCACTACGGAGCGCCTTACGTCCACCTGCACCGCGCGGACCTGCACGCGCTGCTGGCCGATGCTCTCGAGGCGGCACAGCCGGGTGCGGTCCGCCTTGATCACAAGCTTGAGGCGATTGCCAGCCAAGCCGATGGCGTGACGATGACCTTTGCCGGGGGCAAGCAGGCCACGGCATTGTTGGCGGTTGGCGCTGACGGTGTGAAGTCGGTCGTTCGCGATGCCCTGTTCAAGACTGCACCGCCGCAGTTCACCGGGCAGGTCGCCTGGCGCGGCGTCTTGCCGCGTGCGGCGCTTCCGGCTGCGGTCCAGGATCTGCCGCCGGGCATCTGGATCGGTGAGAAGCGCCTGTTCATGCGCTATCCGATGCGGGGCTGGGACCTGGTCAACTATGCCGCCTTCGTGAATCTGGAAGGATGGAGCGAGGAAGGCTGGGCAATCCCGTCGACCACTGCCGAACTGCGCAGCCACTATGCCGATGCCGAGCCGATGCTGCTGGCGATGATCGATGCGACGCCGCCCGACCAGCTGTTCAAATGGGCGCTCCACGCGCGAGAACCGCTGGATAGCTGGATCGCCGGCTCGGTGACCTTGCTGGGCGATGCCGCCCACGGGATGCTGCCCTTCATGGGGCAGGGCGCGGCGACCGCGATGGAAGATGGCCTGGTCCTGGCCCGCTGCCTGATCGCGTTCCCCAAGGCCGAAGCGCTGGCCCGCTATGAAGCTGCGCGGCGCGAGCGGACCACCATGGTCCAGACCCAATCGCGCCTGTTGGGCCTGCAATTCCAGGGCAAGGATCCGGAAAGCTTCGGCAAGGGCCCGATCCTCAACGAGGATACACTGGGCCTGTTCGCCTATGATGCGGTAACGTGCCCAATCTGATCAGACTACGGCGCAAACCGTCTTAGTTTCCAGGTAATTGTCGAGCGCGCCAACCCCGGAATCTCGGCCCCAGCCCGATTGCTTCATCCCGCCGATCGGCAGCGCGGCATCGTACATCGAGTGGGTGTTGATCCAGACCGTGCCCGCGCGCAGCCGCTTGGCCAAGAGGTGGGCCGAAGAAAGGCTTTCGGTCCAGATCGAGGCAGCCAGACCATATTCGCTGTCATTGCCAGCGCGGACCACTTCATCAAGATCGCTATAACGCTGGGCCACGACCACCGGGCCGAAGATCTCCTCGCGCACCACCGCCATGTCCGCGGTCACGTCGGTCAGCACGGTCGGGGTGATGAAGCTGCTATTGGGTCCCGCCGTTTCGCCGCCGGCAACCACGCTGGCCCCGGCCTTCTTTCCATCGGCGATATATTGGGCGACCTTGGCCGCGTGATGCTGGCTGACCAGCGGCCCCATCTGGGTCGATTGGTCCAGCCCGTGGCCCAGCACCATGCCGCGCGCGACGGCGGCAATGCCTTCCACCACCTGATCGAACAGGCTGTCATGGACATAGAGCCGCGAACCGGCGACGCAGACCTGGCCTCCGTTGAAATAGATCGCATTGGCCGCCCCGGGGATCGCCATGCTCAAGTCGGCATCGGGCAGGATCACCACGGGTGACTTGCCGCCCAGTTCCAGCGTCAGGCGTTTGAAATTGCCCTTGGCGGCATCGATGATCGCGCGGCCCGTGGCGGTGGAACCGGTGAAGGCGATCTTGTCGACACCCCGATGGGCGGCCAGCGCCGCGCCGCAATCGGCGCCAAATCCGGTAACGAGATTGACGACACCGGCCGGAAGCCCGGCTTCAACCAGCAGTTCCAGCATCCGGATTGCAGTCAGGCTGGTGTCTTCGGCCGGCTTGAGCACAACCGTGCAACCGGCGGCGAGGGCCGGAGCGAGCTTCATCGCGGTCAGCACCAGCGGCGAGTTCCACGGGACAATCGCCGCGACCACCCCGACCGGTTCCTTGACCGTATAGGCGAAGACCTCCTTACCCGGCGGCTGGTAATTGACCGAAGTGGGGATCGACTTGCCCTCGATCTGGTTGGCAAGGCCGCCAAAGAAACGGAACTGGGCAATCGCCCCGGGAATCTCGGCCCAGCGCCCGACATAGAGCGGCTTGCCCTGATCGAGTGTTTCGAGCTCGGCCAGTTCGTCGATATGCGCTTCAAGCTTGTCGGCAATCGCCCAGAGTAGCTTGGCCCGGTCCATCGGCGTCATGGCCGGCCATGCGCCGGCTTCAAGCGCGGTCCGGGCTGCGGCAACGGCGCGATCAACGGTTGCGGCGTCGCCCTTGGCCACGGCTGCCAGCACTTTGCCCGTGGCCGGATCGCGGGTATCGAAACTGTCGCTTGCAGACTGCCAGTTGCCACCGATCAAGTGGCCATGGGGCGCGCGGGACAGGAACGCCGCGGCGGCGGCGGAATGGGCGGGGGCGGTCAGCGCAGACAGGTCGGTCATAGTGCGCTGATATGCGCGATCGCCTGACTTTCGGAAATAACTTCTGCGTATTTTGCTTGCAGGTCGAACAGGTTTGCCTCGTGCGGTCCGGGATGACGGTCGCCGCAGGCCTCGCGCACCACGAAGGGCAGGAAGCCGTGCTGGCAGGCATCCAGCGCAGTCGCGCGGACGCAACCGGAGGTCGAAAGCCCGGTTATCAGCAAGGTGTCGACGCCCATCGCGGTCAGGGTCGAGGCCAGGGTCGTGCCGAAGAACGACGAGGCATATTGCTTGGTAATGACCAGCTCACCGGCCTGCGGCTGGAGGCTGGCGGGGAAAGCGCCCATCGGAGAGCCGCGTTCGAAGGCTTTCAGGGCCGGGACCTTGCGGAAGAACACTCCACCGTCGGTACCGCCCGGGGTGTATTCGACATTGGTGAACAGCACCGGGATACCGGCCTTGCGCGCCGCGGCGAGCAGACGCTCGTTGCTGGCCAGTGCGTCCTCGACCCCAGCATAGAGCGGCGAAGCCGGGTCGAGGTAGGCGACGACAAAATCGACGATCAGCAGCGCCGGCTTCTGGCCGAAGGGCAGGTGGCCATCGAAGGCGCCCTTGTAGTTCGCTCCGAGGTCGCCTTCGTCCTTCGCCATCAGATCACCCCTGCCGCCTTCAGGCCGTCCAGCTCGTCCGCCGCCATGCCCAACAGCTCGCCATAGATTTCGGCGTTGTGCTGGCCAACCTTCGACGGAGCAGGCCGACGCACGCCGCTCGGCGTGGCGGAAAGCTTGGGGAAGGCGTTCTGCATCTTGAGCGGCCCGAAGCGTTCGGTTTCCACTTCAATGATCGCTTCGCGCGCCTTGAAATGCGGATCAGCCAGCATGTCTGGCGCGCGATAGACGCGACCAGCCGGGATCGAATATTCGATCATCAGCGCGTCCACCTGATCGATGGTCAGCGTGCGGGTCCAGTCGTTGATCAGGTCATCCAGCTCGGTCTGCCGCTCACCCCGGGCGAGGTGGGTGGCATAGCGCGGATCATCGCCCAGTTCGGGGCGACCCATGGCCTTGGCCAGCCGCTTGAAGATCTGATCGTTGTTCGCGCCGATCATGTAGACGCCGTCGCTGCACTGATACACGTTTGACGGGGCAACGCCGGGCAGGATCGAGCCGGAGCGTTCGCGGATGAAATCGTTGTGGACGTATTCCGGAACCAGCCCTTCCATCACCTGCAGGACCGCCTCGTACAGCGCCGTATCGACGACCTGTCCCTTGCCGGTCTTCTCGCGGTGATGCAGTGCCGCCAGCACGCCCATGCAGCCATAGGTCGCGCAAAGTGTATCGCCAATCGATACGCCCATGCGCGCTGGCGGCCGATCGGGATCGCCAACGATATAGCGCCAGCCGCCCATCGCCTCGCCAATCCCGCCGAACCCGGCGCGATCGGAATAGGGGCCGGTCTGGCCATAGCCTGACATGCGGGCAATGATCAGGCCTGGGTTCTCGGCGTGGAGAACATCAGGCCCGAGGCCCCACTTTTCGAGCGTGCCGGGTTTGAAGTTCTCGATCAGGACATCGGCCTTGGCGATCAGTTTGCGGACCAGCGCCTGGCCCTCGGGCACGCGCAGGTTGCAGGAAACCGACTGCTTGTTCCGGGCAAGGACTTCCCAGACAACCTTGTCATCGCCCATGCCCCAGACGCGGAATGGATCGCCCGCGCCGGGTTGTTCAACCTTGATCACGTCGGCGCCCATGTCGCCCAGCAACTGGCCGCAGAACGGGCCAGCCAGCAGCTGGCCCAGTTCAACGACGCGAAGCCCCTTCAACGCACCTGTATTCGGCTTTCCAGTGTCGGGCACAGCTTACTCCGCCGCTTCGAGGTGCGACCAGACCGGCTGGATCGGAGCGGGGAGCCCCGTTTCCGCCTGGCAATTGGCGCGCAGCATTTCGATCCCCGGACCATAGTCGAACAGCGGCAGTTCGCTGCGCTTGGCCCGCATTTCGGCGCGCAGGGCCTCGGTAGCGGCCGTGTCGACCTCACCCTTGGCATTGGCGATCACGCCATAGGCCTTGGCGCCTTCGGGGGTCACCAGGCCTTGGGTAATCTCCAGCCCAACCAGGGCCGGATCGCGTTCCAGCGGGTCACCCCAGCCGCCGCCGCCCCAGGTGATGAAGTGCAGCTGGTCGCCCACTTCAACCTCAACATCCTCAACCTTGTTGCCAACGATCACGCTGGTGCCATCGGCCTTTTCGAGGATCTTTTTGGCCCGCTTGCCGGGCTCACCGCCATTCACGCCCCAGGGCGGCACGAACCAGCGGTCATCGTGGATCGAGATCGTGCCGGGGCTGAGGAAGCGATAGGTCATGTGAATGCCGTTCCCGCCGCGATGCAGGCCCGCGCCGCCCGAATCCGGTTCGGTCTCGTAGCGTTCGATCAGCATCGGGAAGTACCGTTCCAGGAACTCGTTCGGCACGTTGGTAAAGCCCGGCCAAAGCGAGTGGCCGTCCGGCCCGTCGCCCAGCGGACGGCCCGGAATGCCGCCGAAGCCGATCTGGAACAGCTGGAACCATTCCCCGCCCTTGCCGGGCCGCGTATCGTTGCCCGAATAGAACAGGTGCGGTGAAGAGCTGAAACCGGCCGCGTTGAGGAATTCCGGGGTCTTCTGACCCAGCAGGCCGCCCAGGATATCGAAGATCCGGCCCAGCGCGTGGGTGCGGCCCGAAAGGGCGGCGGGGAACTTCGGCTTAAGCAGGCTGCCTTCGGGGATCCGGACGTCGATCAGATCATAGAACCCGTCGTTGAACAGGATCTGCGGATCGAAGACCATGATCATGTAGATCCCGAAGAACATCTTGAACATGTTCTCGTTCAGGAAGAAGTTGATCGAGGCGGCCGACTGCGGATCGGTTCCCGCGAAATCGAGCACGACCTTCCCGTCCTCGCGCCACATGGTGCACTTGATCTTGTAGGGGCCATAGCCGACGCCATCGTCGCAGATGTAGTCTTCGAAGCTGACCGGCTCTTCGGCGATCGCCATGCCGATCAGCGCCTGCATCGCGCGGTGGTTGCGGGCCAGCAGTTCCTGCGTGGC
>JACCDI011676149.1_pt1 | contig 42853 bp, 40 predicted proteins | sample 7442791 | NCBI WGS metagenome assembly JACCDI01 (sample SAMN15323434, study PRJNA562643) | freshwater metagenome | isolation source: river surface water | place: USA:Blue River Watershed | collected 2017-08-15 | reverse complement strand
TCGCGCTCGCAAGGTTGTTATCTCTAAGGAAGAGACAACAATCGTTGAAGGTGCAGGAGATGCAGAGCAAATCAAGGGTCGCGTTCAGCAGATCCGTAACGAGATGGCTAAGACAGAATCAGATTACGATCACGAGAAGCTTCAAGAGCGCCTTGCAAAGCTTGCAGGTGGAGTTGCTGTCATCAAGGCAGGAGCTGCAACTGAGGTAGAGCTCAAGGAGCGCAAGCACCGCATTGAAGATGCAGTGCGCAATGCAAAGGCTGCAGTAGAAGAAGGAATCGTCGCCGGTGGTGGCGTTGCACTTCTTCAGGCAGCAACAGCAGCATTTAAGAAGCTCAAGCTCGAAGGTGATGAGGCAACAGGTGCTCGCATCGTAGAAGTTTCAATCGAAGCACCACTGAAGCAGATCGCAGTCAATGCTGGTCTTGAAGGTGGAGTCATCGTTGAGAAGGTTCGCCATCTCGATGCAGGCTTCGGTCTCAATGCAGCAACAGGAGAGTACGTTGACATGATCAAGGCTGGCATCATCGATCCAGCTAAGGTGACACGTTCTGCTCTTCAGAATGCAGCATCAATTGCAGCCCTCTTCATTACAACAGAGGCAGTCATTACAGATAAGCCAGAGCCAAAGGGTGCGCCAGTACCTCAGGGTGGCGGAGACATGGATTTCTAAAGCAAAAGTAATCCATTAAGCGTAAGAAGAGGTCGCCGATTAGTATCGGCGGCCTCTTCTGCTTTACCCTAAGACCATGAAGACCTTCGATGCGCAAGCCATTGCACGTGATGCAGCTCTTGCTGAAGCAGAGTTTGCAACGCAGGTCGGCGACTTTATCTCTGTCGAATACGACGATGACAATCGCATTGCAACTTATCTATTTGCAGCAGATATCGCTGGCTATAAGGGTTGGCGCTGGGGAATCACAATTGCAAAGGTCGATGAAGATACAGATCCAACAATCTGTGATGTTGTAGTTCTTCCAGGCCCTGATTCACTTCTTGCACCCGATCACATTCCTTATCGCGAACGCATTCTTCCTGAAGACATCACACCTGGCGTGATTGTTCCAAGCCTTCTCGATGACACCCGCTTAGTTCCAGGAATCAATGCACTTGCACAAGATGAAGATCTCGATGCGACTCAGGTATTTGATCTCGGTTTGATGCGCCCACGCGTTCTCTCTATTGAAGGTCGCGATCAAGCATCAAAGCGTTGGTATGAATCTGACCGCGGTCCATCTGCGCCCCTTGCTGAGCAGGCTCCAAAACCTTGTAATTCTTGTGGATTCTTCGTCCCTCTTGCTGGCTCATTACGCTCATCATTTGGTGTCTGCGCGAATGCAATCGCACCAGATGACGCTCGAGTGGTCTCAGTCGATCACGGCTGTGGCGCGCATAGCGAAGCTACTTTGTAAGCTCAGCGAAAAACCAACTACCGCCCTTCTCATATCTTGAGTTAAACTTTTCCCCTGCCCGCACCCCTGCGGCTACACGAGTACTGATACAACTAAAGGAGTAATCACTATGCCTACAGGTCGCGTGAAATGGTTCTCCCTTGAAAAAGGTTTCGGCTTTATCGCATCCGATGAGGGTGAAGATGTTTATTTGGCAGCGACAGCCCTTCCTGCTGGCGTTCCAACAGTAAAGCCAGGCACAAAGCTTGAGTTCTCTGTTATTGATTCACGTAAGGGCCCACAAGCGATGTCAGTGCATATCGTTGATGCACCAGTGTCATTGGCTGAGAATTCACGAATCGGCAATGACGATCTCGCTGCAATGATCGAAGACACCATCAAGATTCTCGACAAGGTTGGCAATGGTCTTCGCCATGGCCGCCACCCATCAGGAACAGAGGCAGAGCGTCTCGGTCGAGTTCTTCGCGGCATCGCTTCACAACTCGAAGCTTAAATACTTATTACTTAGATACCTTCGCGTCTATTGCGACGGATTGAGTAACGAATTCCAACTACACCTAGCACTGTTCCTACAAGGCATGTCCATACATATTTCATATCTGCATCGATCGCTAGCGCCACAATTGCTGCGCTCAACCAGCAGAGAGTGCCGATAGCGACTACAGTTACAACAGATTTAATGGATGAACCTTGTGTTCTTGTCATGGAAGTAGCCTAATGCGTAGACGAATAGATGAGAACGGTAGCTGGCGATCATTTCGCCATCGCAATTACCGAATCCTCTATCCAGCCAATGCGCTCTCCAATATCGGCACCTGGGCACAACGAGTAGCTCAAGATTGGCTTGTCCTAGAACTTACAGGTAATAGTGGAACAGCCCTAGGTCTGGTCACTGCAGTGCAATTTGCTCCAGTACTTTTCTTTAGCCTCCATGGTGGAGCACTCGCAGATAAGGTCAATAAACGAAAACTCTTAATCTTCACCAATATCTTGGCAGCGCTGTCGTGTTATGCAGTCGGGTTCCTTGTTGTCTTTGATGCAATCAAACTCTGGCATGTATTTCTAGGAGCGGCAGTCCTCGGAATCGCATCAGCAATCGATGCGCCAATACGTATGGCATTTACCTCAGAGCTTGTGGGCCAATCAGATGTGGCCAATGCGGTAAGCCTCAACTCAGCTAATTTCAATGCTGGGCGCCTCTTTGGACCAGCTCTCTCAGGCTTTCTCATCGCTACCTACACGACCGGTCCATCTTTCCTAATCAATGCAACAACCTATCTCTTTGTGATTGGCTCGTTGCTTGCGATGCGGGAGAAAGACTTCTTCATCCATAAGAAGGAGGAGACGTTAGGAACAGTGCGTGAAGGCATTCGATACGCACTTGCTCGTCCAGATCTCTATGTCGTGATGTTGATGGTCTTCTTTGCGGCAACCTTTGGCCTTAACTTTCAGATCTTCAACGCACTCATGGCAACCGAAGTCTTCTACAAAGGTGCAGCTTCCTACGGATTGCTTGGAACATTTATTGCAGTGGGCTCCCTTAGTGGCGCGCTGATCAGCGCGCGTCTAGATAAAGTTCGAAATACACGTTTGATTATTAAGTTGGGTATGGTTTTTTCTACAGCAGTCATCGTTCTCTCAATTGCACCTAGCTACACAACCTATGCAATCTGGCTACCTATTTGTGGATTGACCGCCTTGACGATGCTCATCTCAGCAAACTCTTATGTGCAGACCCACTCTGATGCAGCTGTACGTGGACGAGTAATGGGTATCTACCTCCTTATCTTTATGGGCGGAACACCTTTTGGTTCACCTCTTATTGGTTTCTTGGCCGAAGCAGTTGGAGTTCGAGAGACCGTCGCAATCTGCGGTGGGATCTCTCTTGCCGCATCTTTGATTATTTGGGCAATCTTTAGACATAAGGTTGAAGCACCAGAAGATATGAGAGTTTCAGCAGTTCTCAATTAAGAAATGTCTGGTCACTTACATATTAGAAGTCAAGAAACCATGCATAATCTCACTTAGAGAAAAGGGAGTATTGCATGAGCCAAATGCATGAGTGCGAAGTCTGCGCGATGAGATTCAATACGAGCGATTATTGGAAGTGTCCCTCATGTAAGACGCCCTATATTGATCCACGAGCTAAAGAGATTGCCGACGCAGGCGAACTTGTAGACGAGACATTCGCAACAAATAAATCCAACTCCACTTCATCTGCCACTAGAACGACAACTTCTCGGACAAATCAGCCTAGTGATGCCCTTGTTGCGGCACAGAATAGAACGACTCACGCGGTCAGAGCACTGGCAATTACCTTTGTTGCAGCTCCAGTTCTCTCACTTGTGGTTGGTGGCTTCATGTTCTATGCCCTGAGCACAGAAGAACCAGGCCTCATCATTCTCTCCGGCGTAATGGGAGTGGCCGCATTCGGCTGGATTCTGTTCTCCTCTTTAGGGGAGCTTGCGAAGAGCAAAGTTCGTTAAAGCTTATGCCTCTAAGCGGTCGAGTTCTTCGCGAGCCATACGTGATGGCACAAGAATCACAATTGCAATAGCAATCGCAATTAACGCTGGAACCATCAAATAAGCACGCGAGATATCAAACTTATCGCTTAATACACCGAGCAAGAACGGTGCTGCACCGATGGCAATACCTGCAGCCACTGAGCTCTTACCAATTGCTAGCTCTGGCCTGTTATCACTATGGCTAATAAGTCGCAGTGATGTCAGTGCAAATTGCATTGAGATTCCGAGTCCGCTGATCAGCAACATAAGAAGGCTGATTGCCAAAGTATGTGAGAACCAGAGACCGAAGAAGCCAAAGAGTTGAAGGCCAAGAATTGTCAGCAGTTGGTGATCGAGAGAGAGCTTATGCATGATGCGACCACCAAAGAAACGGCCGATTCCCATACCGGTACCCAGTGCCATGATTGCGATGACGGAGATTGCATCTGATGCGTTCGTGCGTTCTTGAACGAGAGCTGCTGCCCAGAATGCTGTTGCGAACTCTGTTGAAATTGTTGCAATAAAGCCAATCCACGTAATCCAGAATGCAAGTGAGAGCTTTCCACTTTGTGGTCCATCACTTGTTGGCACGTGTGCTTCTGTCTTCTTTTCGCGACGGAAGAAGAAGAGATAGAGAGCAAGAGGAAGAATTACCATCAAACCAATGCGCCAGAAGTCAGGTGCTGTGCGGGCAATGGTGCCAATTGTGAAAGTTCCGAATACATATCCCACTGATGCAACACCGTTTGCTTGTGCTACAGCAAGTGGCGCCATTGCGCCGTAGTGGCCATTGAGTGATACAACAAATGAGTTGATAACAAGTGAGCAGCCATAGCCGGTAACAAGAGAGGCAAGGATTGTTAATTGAACTGGTTGGACAGTTGCAAGTGCGATTAAGCCTGCAGAGAAGATCACAAGTCCAGTCCAGCCAGCATTTGCGCGGCCTAGGCGATGGGCAATCCAGGGCAGAGTTAAGCCAGCAAGAATTGATGCGATTCCCATTGCGGTTCCGTGAAGGCCTGCAACAGTTCCAGAAGTTCCTTGATCATCTTGTAATAACGGCTGGGCTGGACCAAAGCCGCCTAGGAAGAAGTTAACAACAAGAGTTTGAAGGGCAATAGTCCAGAAGAAGCTATCGCGCTTTAATTTCGCTGGCATTATGAAAGCTGGCTGACGACATAATCAATCGATGCAGTAAGAGCATCGATATCAGATGGGTCAATAGCTGGGAACATCGCAACGCGAAGCTGATTCTTTCCAAGCTTGCGATAAGGCTCTGTATCAACAATTCCATTTGCACGAAGTGCAGCAGCAACCTTTGTTGCATCAATTGCATCATCAAAGTTAATGGTTCCAATGACGTTAGAACGCTGTGCAGGATCAACAACGAATGGAGTTGTGTAGCTTGTCTTCTCAGCCCAACCGTAGAGGCGTGATGCTGAATCTGCAGTGCGATCTGTTGTGAACTTAAGTCCACCGTTCTCATTCATCCAATTGATCTGATCAGCAAGGAGCATGAGAGTGACGAGTGCTGGTGTGTTGTATGTCTGATCAAGGCGTGAGTTTTCGATAGCTGTGCCCAGATCAAAGAATGTTGGGATCCAACGACCTGATGCTTTGATCTTCTCTGCGCGCTCGATTGCAGCAGGGCTCATCAGTGCAAGCCAGAGGCCGCCATCTGATGCAAAAGATTTCTGTGGAGCAAAGTAATAGGTATCAAACTCTTTCGCATCCACATGCAGACCGCCTGCAGCCGATGTTGCATCAACCAAGACAAGTGCTCCATCTGTTCCTGCAGGGCGCTTGATTGGCATAGCAACACCTGTAGAAGTCTCGTTATGTGTGAGGGCGTAGACATCGATGCCATCTTCTTGAACTGCAAGTGGATGAGTACCTGGCTCTGACTTAATAACTGATGGTTCACCAAGGAATGGTGCCTCTTTTGAGGCAGCTGCAAACTTAGATGAGAACTCGCCAAATACAAGGTGCTGTGAACGGTTTTCAATGAGACCAAAGGTTGCGATATCCCAAAATGCTGTTGACCCACCGTTGCCTAGGATTACTTCATATCCTTCAGGAAGGTTAAAAAGTGATGACAAACCTTCGCGCACATTCTTAACGACGTTCTTTACCGGCTTCTGGCGGTGAGATGTTCCAATGACAGAGTTACCTGAGGCAATCAACGATGCAAGTGCTTCTGGGCGAACCTTCGAAGGTCCTGCGCCAAAACGTCCATCACGTGGCTTGATATCTGCTGGAATTACTATCTCTGCGCTCATGGGGTAAGACTACGGGTAGTACCTATTAAGCGCCCAATCAGCAGCAGTGTTGAGTCGCTCATAGCGAAGGCGATCATGAAGACGTGAGTAACGTCCCTGCCAAAATTCAATACTTAGCGGTAACACGCGGAACCCGCCCCAATGTGGTGGACATGGAACATCGCTGCCTTCAGGCCACTTCTGTGCAGCACCTTCATAACGTTGCTCTAACTCTTCGCGTGATGAAAGCGGTGACGATTGCGCTGATGCCCATGCACCGATGCGTGAAGACCATGGACGCGTTGCAAAGTACGCCTCTGATTCTTCGCGAGAGATGCGAGATGCAAGACCACTAATTGTGACTTGTCGCTCCATTGCATACCAAGGAAAGAGCAGAGTGACTTGAGCGTTCAATTCAATAGCTTGACCTTTGCGAGAGTTGTAATTTGTAAAGAATGTAAATCCACCCTCACTAATGTCTTTGAGTAATACTGTGCGAGTTGTAATTGCATCGTTTCCATCGGCATCAGCACTTAAAGTTGAGAGCACCATCGCATTGGCTTCAACAATGTATTCATTGCCTGCTGCCTCATGAAGCCAGGTCGCAAAGGAGGCGAAGGGATCATCGCCCATAGTGGTCAGCCCTTCCTGGCCATAGCTACGGCGCATCTGGGAGATTGCTTGGCGGGTAAGGCCTGAAGGGGTATCTGCGCTCATAGGTGTATCGAACCTCACTTTGGCGATGAGTGCATCTTCGCTGCCTTTGGTCGCCACCACCCCTGCCGCGGGTGCAGAATTGGCTTTAGGATTTAGCGCAGGTATTTAGAGCAGCGCTCATAGTCGGGGAGTACACAATGTCAGATGATTTCAAGCCAGGTCTCGAAGGCGTCATTGCATTTGAGTCAGAGATCGCAGAGCCAGATAAAGAAGGTAGCGCTCTTCGCTACCGCGGCGTTGATATTGAAGATCTCGTAGGCCGAGTCTCATTTGGAAATGTGTGGGGACTTCTCGTTGATGATGAGTTCAACCCAGGACTTCCTAATGCTCAGCAGTTCCCACTTCCTGTGCACTCAGGTGATGTTCGTGTAGATGTTCAATCTGCAATTGCAATGCTTGCACCAGCATGGGGCTTTAAGCCACTTCTTGATATTGATGATGCAGAGGCGCGCGATAACCTCGCACGTACTTCAGTCATGGTTCTTTCATATCTTGCACAGGCAGCACGCGGAATCGTTGCACCAGCTGTTCCTGAGTCAGAGATTGATAAGGCACACACAGTCGTTGAGCGAATGATGATTCGCTGGCGCGGAGAGCCTGACCCATTACATGTTCGTGCAATCGATGCATACTTTGTATCTGCAGCAGAGCACGGAATGAATGCATCAACATTTACATCTCGCGTTATTGCTTCAACTGGTGCAGATGTTGCAGCAGCACTCTCTGGTGCTATCGGTGCAATGTCTGGCCCACTTCATGGTGGTGCACCTTCTCGCGTTCTTCATATGATTGAAGAAGTTGAGAAGACAGGAAACGCAGATCAGTACGTGAAGGACCTCCTTGATCGCAAGGAGCGCTTAATGGGATTCGGACACCGCGTCTATCGCGCAGAAGATCCACGCGCTCGCACACTTCGTCGTACAGCAAAGGAGCTCAACGCTCCACGTTATGAAGTTGCAGAGGCGCTTGAGAAGGCAGCACTTAAAGAACTCCGCGAGCGTCAACCAGATCGCGTCCTTGAGACAAACGTTGAATTCTGGGCAGCAATCATTCTGGACTTTGCAGAAGTTCCTGCACCACTGTTCACATCTATGTTTACAGCAGCTCGCACAGCGGGTTGGTCTGCACACATTCTCGAGCAGAAGCGCACAGGTCGTTTGATCCGTCCATCAGCTCGTTATGTGGGTAAGGCGCCACGTAAGCCAGAAGATGTTGCCGGCTGGGATGCATCAGTGGAGAAGCTCCACCAGTAATCTCATTCGTATAACGATTTGATAAATGGCCCGCTTAGCGGGCCATTTTTCATTGGTATGAGTAGTTTCGCGCTTGCTCATAAGCGACATTTCGGGTGCAATTGCCCCACTAGGTAACTCCGACCCTCGGAGGGTGCCTAAAAATCCATGGAGGATATAGATGAATATCAAGCGTTTCCGCGCAGCAGGCGTTCTCGCCGTTGCAGCACTCGCTGTGAGCGTTCTTGCAGGTGCTCCTGCAAGTGCAGCTCCTCGCACAATCACAGTATGGGCTGACGAACAGCGTGGCCCACAGCTACAGAAGCTGATCGATGGCAACACAACAATCGCACCAGGATATGTAATCAAGGTGAAGTTCTTCTCATCACTTGATGCACTTCAGAGCGCATGGGATAAGTCAACAGCAGCTGGCGGTCCAGATGTTATGACAGGTCCTGCATCAATGGCATCAGCTGGTGGAAAGTCAGGAAAGCTCGCACGTATCATCGTGACAAGCAAGCTCCGTAGCGAAATTCCTTCAGCAGGTCTTGCTGCAATGTCATTCAAGGGAAGCGTCTATGGCGTTCCTCTAGATGTTGATACAACAGGCTTCCTCTGGAACACAGGTCTTTACGGTACAACTGCGCCAGCAACATTTGCCGACATGGTTGATTACTACAAGACAAACAAGTCATCTAAGGGTCTTACCGGTGGTATCTGTGCATTTGAAGGCACATGGGGATCACACGCAGTCCTTACAGCACTTGGTGGCGGAGCTTGGGGATACAAGGGCTCAAACGCTCAGTACGACAAGGTTCTCCTTAACTCAGCTGCATTCAAGTCAAACGTTGACAAGTTCCTCCTCGATTCTTCAGGTAAGAGCAATGGCTTCTTCCAGTGGGATGGTTGCGGTGACGCATTCAAGGCAGGAAAGATTCCTTTCGCTATCACAGGTGCATGGAACTTTGACGGAATCACAAAGGCAGGCGTGAAGTACGGCATTGGTGCAACACCAGGTCTTACAGCGTCAACAAAGGGTGCACAGTGGGTTAACTACTCAGGTGCATACGTCACTTCATACGCAAAGACACACGGCGTAGACCTTGGTGCACGTAAGCTCGTTGTCGAGTGGTTCGCATCAACACAGGGTCAGCTTGCAATGAGCGAGCTCTCAAAGCGTCCACCTGCATCACGTTCTGCAACTGCACTCGTTACAGATCCACAGACACTTGCTGTTGGTCGTGCAGCTGCAACAGGAACACCACAGATCTCACCAGCTCTTGATAACAAGACAGGTGGAGCTAACTGGTACGACGTCCTTGGAAATGTCTACACAGACATCTTCACAAAGGGTAAGTCAGCTGATGCAACTCTAGATGCTGCTGCAGCGATTCTTGCGAAGAACTTCGCAAATCACGCATCAACAAACTAAGTTGAATCAAGGTTAATTCCTTAAAGTAAAGGAGAACCCGCTACTTCATAGAGGTAGCGGGTTCTCTTTTTTCACTGAATGAAATAAACTGTCCACCTTGCCCCGGTGAATATTCCACAAGGGGTATCTGGCAGAGAAAGAATTTGGTAAATATAAGATGATGTATCGATTGGCTGGATTTACCGGCCTGAAAGCTCAAATCTTCAAGATCTCATTTATGAGTCTTATCGATGCGGGCCTTCTCTGGATGTTCTTCGCTTCACTTGCAAAAGATGATGCAGGCACTCTTACTACGGTAATCGGCGTTATCTTTGTCATCACAAACTTTGTTTACTTTACCAAGTTCACACTCCCATTTAAGTTTCTGCTTCCAGGTTTAATCCTTCTCGTTACATTTGTTGTAGTACCTGTCGTCTACACAGTTCAGATGTCTGGATATCAGTACAAGACAGGTAATGAAATCTCTAAATCAGATGCCCTCGCACAGATTGAAGCCAATGGTCTTGCTATCGATGAGATGGCAGATACCTATGAGATGGCTCTAGGTAAGGTAAATGGAAAGTGGGCAGCACTTCTTACCTCTCAGGTGGATCAGAGCGTTCTCTTCGCCGATGAGACATCAGTAAAGCCACTTACAGATGGCTTTACTCGCGATGAATACGGAGTTGCCCGCACATACGACGGCTTCGAGGCTGTCTCCCCTGAATTTTCGGCAAATAATGAAGAGGCAATCATTGGCCTGAAGTTTCCTTTGGGAGATGGAAAATTTATTGCGCCACAGGGCATCGATGTTGCTGCAGTCCTATCGCAGAACCTGATCTACGATGCCGAAAGCGATACCTTTAAAGAGCTTTCGACTGGGACAATATTTAAAGACAATAACCGCGGAAATTATGCGGCGGTAAATGACCCTGAATACATTCTGACCCCAGGCTGGCGTGCATGGAATGCCTTCGAGAACTACATCAATCTCTTTAAGGATCCAAATGTCCGCGGGCCATTTATTGGCGTCTTCGTATGGACTATCGCCTTTGCATCTATCTCGGTTCTCATGATGTTCTCTGTTGGACTACTGCTTGCGGTTATTCTCAATCAGAAGATTGCACTTCGCCGTTTCTACCGCTCTGTACTCATCTTGCCGTATGCAATCCCAAGCTTTATGAGTATCTTGATCTGGAACGGAATGTTTAATAGGCAGTTTGGAGCTATCAACCAGTTATTTGGAACTGAGATCGACTTCTTCAATAGCCCATGGCTTGCTAAGGGAGTTATCTTGATCGTTAACCTCTGGCTCGGATTCCCATACTTCTACCTCATCAGCTCAGGTGCACTCCAATCAATTCCATCAGAGCTTGAAGAAGCTGCTCAGATTGATGGAGCAAATAACCGTCAGGTTATGTCAAAGATTAAGTTGCCTTTGATCTTGCAGATCCTCTCGCCGTTATTGATTGCATCCTTTGCCTTTAACTTTAACAACTTCAATATTATCTATCTCTTAACGGGCGGTGGTCCAACAGATGTCCTCAATGGAGAGACTGCTGGCGCTACAGATATTTTGATTACCTACACATATAAGACTGCCTTCGGCTCTCAAGAGCAGAACCTGGGACTTGCCTCAGCGATTTCGATGGTGATCTTCTTTATCGTTGGATCCATCTCGCTCTGGTCGCTGCGTCGTTCAAAAGTATTGGAGAGCATGTAAATGGCTAAGAACGCTATGCGCCCAAAGCACATTGGGTCTCACATCTTTATCTGGGCACTTATCTTCTTCACCCTCTTTCCAATTTACGTGGTGATTACAAGCTCATTTAACCCAACAGGATCTCTCGCTACCTCTTCTTTGATCCCTCAGATTTGGTCGCTTGATAATTACAAGATTCTCTTTAATAACCCTGCAGTTCCATATATGACCTGGGTGAAGAACTCGGTGATCATCGCTGTTGCCAATGCGGTCATCTCTGTCTTCGTGGGTACAGCATCAGCGTTTGCATTTAGCCGCATGCGCTTTAAAGGACGCAAACTTGGCCTTCAAGCGCTCTTGCTCGTTCAGGTATTTCCTGCATTCCTTGCACTTGCAGCTATCTACGTGATGATGGAGCGCGTTTACACAGTCTTCCCAGCTATTGGTCTTGGAAGCCTTGGTGGCTTGCTCTTGATCTACCTCGGTGGATCTATGGGTGTGAATGCTTGGCTTCTGAAGGGCTATATAGACACTATTCCAATGGAGCTCGATGAAGCAGCTCGTATCGATGGAGCGAGTTCATTCCAGGTCTTCTGGTTGATCTTCTTCCCATTGGCTGCCCCTGTCCTTGCCGTAACGGCGCTACTCTCCTTTATCGGAACCTTTAATGAGTTTGTTCTTGCATCTCTGTTCTTGCAAGATGTTGATAGCAGAACAGTGGCAGTGGGACTTCAGCAATTCGTTGGAGCACAGTTCGGTCAGAACTGGGGACCATTTGCTGCAGGTTCATTGATTGCAGCGATTCCACTTGTGATTCTCTTCCTCTCACTCCAGCGATTCATTATCGGTGGTTTGACTCAAGGTGCGACCAAGGGCTAAGGCCGGTCACTCTTGTGAAGATAACTCCACATCACGACGGTAGTGCGCTCTACGTCAGTAACTCTGCACCCGCAATTGGGGATACAGTCGAATTCAAGATTCGAATACCAAAGAGCTACAAAGTTGATGAAGTTCATATCCGCTTCTTCCATGATGGCGAGCCTCGCACGCGCGCTGCCAAGAAGGGCAAGAGCAACTCTGTTGAGAGTTGGTGGAGTGTCAAAGTTGAAGTCATCAATGCAACTTTTCACTATCGATTTATGTTGGTTGAAAAGGGCTCATACTCTTGGTTCAATGGAGCGGGTCTCTTTCACCACGATGTTACAGATCGTGAAGATTTTCAGATCATCGCAAAGCCTGCATATCCTTCATGGATTCAAAGCGCGGTCTTCTATCAAATCTTCCCTGATCGTTTTTCAAAGTCAGAGATAGAGCGCGAGCTTCCCAAGTGGGCGGTTCCTCGTAAGTGGAGTGATCTTCCTAAGGGACGAGATAAGACAACTGGTGTTGAGTTTTATGGCGGAGACTTTCCTGGGATTACAGACCGTTTAGATTATTTAAAGGATCTCGGTGTGAGCGCCATCTACTTCACCCCCGCATTTCCTTCACGGAGCAATCACCGCTATGACGCAACAAGTTTCGATGAGATTGATCCGCTGCTCGGTGGTGATAAGGGGCTTGCAGATTTCTCTGCTGCAGCTCACAAAGCCGGATTTAAGATTATGGGTGATCTGACCACCAATCACTGCGGAGCAGGCCATCGATGGATTCAGGCAGCACTTGCTAGCAAGAGCGCTCCAGAGCGCGAATTCTTCTACTGGGATAAGTCGATTAAACATGGCTATGTCGGCTGGTGGGGACTGGCAAGTCTTCCCAAGCTGAACTACAACTCTGCAAAGCTTCGAGCCCTGATGTTCGAAGGTAAGGACTCTGTTGTTCGCAAGTGGCTACGCGCTCCATATGCCATGGATGGATGGCGTATTGATGTCGGCAATATGACAGGGCGCTACCTTGGTGAGGATCTTAACGAAGATGTTGCTCGCGGAATCCGCAAGGCAATGGATGAGACCAATCCAGATGCATGGCTAGTTGCCGAAAATGCTGACCACTCCCCATCAGATCTAGATGGCTTCGGATGGCATGGCACAATGAATTACAACGGCTTTGCTCGTCCACTTGTTAATTGGTTTAACAAACCAAATAAGAAGCTTGGTAATTTCTCTGGTCTTCCGGGAAATAATCCACGATATGACGCAGTCGGAACGGTTGCTGCAATGCGAGCTTTCTCTGCAGGAATCCCATGGCGCTCACTTGTTGCAAGTATGGTGCTTCTTGATTCGCATGACACAGCACGTTTTCGAACAGTTGTCGCAAATGATGAAGCCGCCCACCTTTCTGCTGCAACCTTGCTCCTGACCTACCCAGGAGTCCCATCAATCTTTGCTGGCGATGAACTTGGCCTCGAAGGTGCTTGGGGAGAAGATGCTCGCCGCACAATTGATTGGGAGCATCCAAGGAAGTGGAATACCGCCTTGCTCAACGGGTTTAAAGAGCTGATAGCAATCCGCAAGAAATCTGATGCGCTCATCAATGGTGGCCTTCGCTGGATTCATGCAGATTCAGAGTCAATGGCCTATATTCGTGAATCCAAGAAGCAGGCAGTCTTGGTCTTCGCCTCACGCGGTCCAGTAAAGGCCGAAATTAATCTTGCCCCATACGGCTTTTCAATTGATAAGGCGCTGTATGGCCCTAAGTTAAAGGGTAAGAAGATCTCGATTAAATCCAAGAAAGCAACCTCAGGAGTCTGGACGCTACGATGAAGAAGTACGCAGCACCATTATTGGCGCTAGCAATTTCAGCTGCATCACTCACCCCCGTCAACGCAGCAGAAGATCTCAGGAAGCTCTTTACCCCCGTTGCCCGCGGTGATGTCAGCACTGAGTCGATCTACTTTGTGATGACTGATCGCTTCGCAAACGGGGACACATCTAATGATTTAGGTGGAATCACAGGTTCCTCTTCTGAACATGGCTTTGATCCAACTGACATTGGATACTGGCATGGAGGCGATTTCAAGGGTCTGACCGCTCGTATTCCATATATCGCCGATATGGGTTTTACCTCTATTTGGATTACTCCGCCTATTAAGCAACAGACGGTGCAAGGCGGCTCTGCTGCCTATCACGGCTACTGGGGTCTGGACTTTATGACTGTCGATCCTCATCTTGGCACAGAGGAAGACTTTAAGAATTTTGTGAAGGCAGCTCATGCACGCGGCATGAAAGTGATTATCGATGTGGTTGCAAATCACACCGGTGACATCGTGGCTTATGACAATGGCAGGGCTTATATTCCTGCAGGAAAAGAGAAGGCGAAGAATCCCGCATTTCTCAATAAGTTAAGTAACTATCACAACAAGGGACCTTCTACATTTGAAGGTGAATCAATTATTACCGGTGACTTTTATAACCTTGACGATATTGCAACAGAAAACCCTGAGGTTGTAGCAGGATTTATTGACATCTGGAGTTACTGGATTAAAACTTTCGATATCGATGGCATGCGCATCGACACCTTTAAACATGTTGACTCTGCATTCTGGAAGAAGGTGATCCCTGCAATTCAAAAGAGCGCTAAATCTGCAGGCAAGAAGAGCTTCCCAATCTTTGGTGAAATTTTTGACACAAGCCCTCAAGTTCTCTCAACATATATGACATCGGGTCAGACACCATCTGTTCTAGATTTCGCATTTGACGAGCAGATGACTCGCTTTATCGCACAGTATGGAAGTGCAGATCGTTTGAGCGCACTCTTTAATGCCGATGATCTCTACACCACTGCTAATACAAGTGCTTATGGACTTGCCACCTTTATCGGCAATCACGATAAGGGTCGAATCGGAACGACGATCCTGGCCAATACCCCTGATAAAGAGAGCGCTTTGCAGCGTGCAAATATGGCTCAAGCTGCGCTTCTTCTGCTGCGCGGTGGCCCTGTGACCTACTACGGTGACGAGAAGGGAATGACTGGACCAGGCGGGGATAAGTTAGCCCGCCAAGATATGTTTGCAACACAGGTATCACGATGGATGTGGGAGCCTCGCATTGGTGGAGAACCCATTGGCGAAGCGAGCAGCTTTGACTCCGTAAATCCAATTCAAAGTGAGATCACAAAGATCCAGAAGATAGTTGCAGCAAATCCAGCCCTTCGAAGCGGCACTCAGCAGACTCTCTTTGCCGAGGGTCAGCTCTTTGTTGCATCGCGATATGCCAATAAGCAGGAGTATCTCGTTGCCTTCAATCCAAGCGATTCTGATAAGAGTGGCAGTGTTTCTACAATCTCCCAATCTGCTAACTGGGAGCTCTTGGCTGGAAAGTGCAGCGCAACAAAGAGTTCAGTTACAGTTTCAACAAATTCCTATTGTGTGCTCAAAGCAAAGTCGTTACTTCCAAAGAGTGTAACAAGTAAAGTCACTGCACCTAAGGTGACGGAGAGCAATGACTCACCACTCTGGCGCCAGATATCTGTGACTGTTGATAAGCCGGGCTATAACTCAGTGACATTCCTTGCTCGTGAAAAGGGTGGCAAGTGGAAGTCTCTCGGCACGGCAGATCGCACAACATTTGCAACTAGCCTTACAACCGGTGGCCTCTATCGCACCTTCTTACATCCAGAACTTTTCAAGAAGAAGGCAGCCCTTGAAATCGTGGCAGTCGTGAAGACCTCCGATAACAAGATCATCACATCACCGATTGCAAAGGCGAGTAACTCATGATCCGCAAGATAATCTGGTTTCGCCGAGACTTACGAATAAGTGATCATCCAGCGCTGCTGGCAGCGATAGACGGTGCTGATGAAGTAATCCCACTCTTTATCCTTGATAAGCAACAGATTGCAGAGGCGGGAAGCAAGCTCCTTGCCTATATGAGCCAATCTCTTCGGGCACTCGATGACTCACTTGATAATCGCCTTCATATCATTGAAGGAGACCAAGTAGAGGTCCTACGTGAACTCATCGATCTCTATGGAGTCACTGAAGTCCATATCTCGCAAGAGCCTGAACGCTATGGCGCAGAGCGCGATGCACGCGTGGAAGCAGCCGGAATCCCATTGATTCGCACTGGTAGTCCATACGCTGTCTATCCAGGGCGTGTTGTAAAGCCATCGGATGCAACCCCTTACAAGGTCTACACACCCTTCTATAAGAACTGGTGTATCCATGGTTGGCGTGCACCGGCGCCAAAGCCAACCCAGATAAATGCTCCAATACCACCAGAAAAATATCGCGCATTCCCAGATTTTCAAGTTCCTGCAGGAGTCACCTTGATTGAAGCAGGCGAAGTGGCTGCGCTGAAGAGGTTTAAAGAGTTTTCTCAGAGCGCACTTGATAGCTATGACGAGAATCGAAATTTCGCAGGCATAGATGGCACATCAAAGATGAGTAGCTACCTCAAGTTTGGTGAGATTCACCCTCGCACACTCCTTGCCAATTTGGGTGAGAGCAAGGCTCATGACACATTTAGAAAAGAGATTGCATGGCGTGAGTTCTATGCAGATGTTCTCTTTCATAATCCGCATACAGATAGAGAGTATTACTCCGAGAAGTTTAAAGAGATGCGCTATGACCAACCTGGGGCTCAGTTCCAGGCATGGTGTGAAGGTAAGACTGGTTACCCATTTGTTGATGCAGCAATGCGCCAATTATTGGTTGAAGGATGGATGCATAACCGCACGCGCATGGTTGTTGCCTCATTCTTAGTCAAAGATCTTCATCTCGAGTGGCAGCTAGGCGAGCGGTTCTTTGCAGATCACCTGATTGATTATGATCCTGCATCAAATGCACATGGATGGCAGTGGACAGCTGGCACTGGTACCGATGCCTCACCGTATTACCGCGTCTTCAATCCAATCGAGCAAGGACGTAAGTTTGATACGCAAGGCGATTACATTCGCAAGTATGTTCCTGAACTTGCACACCTAAGCGCGGCAGAGATTCACGAGCCATGGCTCTATCTTGATGGCTATAGCCATGGGTATCCAGAGCGAATCGTTGATCACGCCATTGAACGTGTTGAGTCCCTTGAACGCCTCAAAGAGATTAAGAGTGAGAAACTCCCGTATCCAGATGCTTAGCCCTATACATAGCTAAATCAGCTCTCTGTAGAAGCGAACCAGCGCCATCGTTAAAGACATGGCCAATGCTTACCCCCACCGAAATCACTTGGCCATCCAGGTGAAATGGGTAGCTCAGAGCTGCTCGGAGGGCGAAAGCTGCCTCAATAGTTGAATCCCTATCACCGTAGATGATTGCACCAAATTCATCGCCCCCAAGTCGGGCTAAGAGCGCTTTTTCGGGAATCGTGCGCGTGAAGCGCTCTGCAACAGCTCGAAGCAAGTGATCTCCGACTTGATGGCCGTAGAGATCATTGATGGGCTTAAAACCATCTAGATCAAGTAAGAGGAGTGCACCTTCAAAGGCAGAGAAGGTGTCGAGCCTTGCAATCATCGCTCTTCGATTGGCAAGACCTGTTAACTCATCAGTGCGTGCCAAACGTTTCTCATGAGTGAGATCTTTGCTTGCACGAAGCGCTGTGCTCATACGAATAAATGCAAGGATTAAGTTTGCAATCGAGGGAATCAAGATATAGCGAGGTATCAACTCAGGTCTGAGCGCACTGAGAGCACAGAGAATGGGTGATAAGAATATTGAAAGGGCGGTAATCGTTGATGGGATTGCTCGGCTGATCTCATTGGGTTGCCGGGGCAGGTAGAGGACTGCAACCATGAGGATGAGTGCTGCGAGCCAACCGTACTCGTATGCGCCACCTAATTGATATTGATCGCTGAGTGAGAGCCATAGATAGTAGAAATCGGTAATTGCAAAGAGGGTGATAGCTGCTATTAAGAGCAGGATTCCCCGATTGCTTTGTGAATTCATTAAGTGAAGTAGAGCGAAGAGAATTAAAAGGCAATCACCCACTGGATAGAAGATAAGCAGATAATCCTCTACGCGATTGATTGAGAACTCTTGAAAGAGTGCAAGGAGTGCAACGGTAGTAATCAGTGAGGTAAAGCCAAGAGAGAAGATCAGCGAGTCCAATACCTCAAGTGGCTTGAGCTTTTTAGAACGAGTGCTAATGCGCGGAATTGTGAGTATGACCAAGGGGTAGAAGAGCAGATATGAGAGTTGGGAGAGCCCATTAAAGCCCTGTAGATGGGAGCTGAATTCAGCTGTGCTTGCTAATAGAGTTCCAGCCCCCCATGAGGTGATGGCGAGTGCAAGGGTGCTCACCGCTATGCGGTCTGCACTCAGGGGCGTGGCCAGTGCCGCAATAAGTATTGCAATCCAAATGAAGTTATAGATTCCTAGATCGCGCAGAGTGTTCTGATCTGAATCGAATGCGCTCCATATAAAAGAGAGAATCGTCAGAGCTGCCAGGTAGGGGAGCGCTCGAAAAACCATAGAGCGATTAGATAAGTACGGCTCCCCCTAAACAATAGGGAGAGCCGTACAGTCGAGATTTAAGAGAGCTTAGAAGCCCTTTGTGCAGATGAGGTTTGCCATCTGACGTGCACTGCTGAGTTCAGATTGTGCATTTGCATATGTCTGAGCTGCTTGATCCTTAGCTGCCTGGCTGCGGTTAAGTGAGCGACCAACAGTGGAGAAAGCCTTGATAGCAGCCTCGTAGCTCTTGATTGCGCCTTCATAGTCAGCAATTGGCTTCTTATTCTTTGCAAGGTTTGCTGTATCTGCCTTCAAGGCGGCCAGCGAGACCTGAATCTTTGCAATCTTCGCCTGGTAATCAGCAATCAATACTGCTGCCTTATCAGACTCTGCCTTTTGAGCTGCAATCTCTGCATCGAGCATTGCCAATGTTGCATCTGTTGAGCTCTTGATCTTTGGAAGGTTAGCTCTTGACTTAAGGAAGGCATTTGCCTGGTTGATGCAATCAGTGGAGAGCCATGTGAGCTTTGAATTCTTCACCAATGGATTTCTTGCGCAGCGATAGTTGGTGCCATCTGATTTAGCTGTTGCACCTGATTTAGAGCAAGCAACACCGTTGCTGATCTTTGTTGCAGCACTTGCTGGAACCACGCTGAAAGAGCCTGCGACCAAGACTGTAGCTAACGCTGTGAGCGCGACCTTACGAAACATGTAAAACCTCCATTGATATGGGCTAATGGTACTGAGGGCAGAGTCGAAATCTCCGCCTCCAAACGGTGAAAAGCTTGTGAATTTAACGCTGTTTAGTGCGCAGGGACATCCCCATCTTACGAACTGTGCTTCGCGGCACAATTCGAATGACGGCCTTCATCACTTTGTACTGCCATCCAGGAATGCTGATCGCCTTACCTTTGCGCGCATCCGACCAGGCCTTCTTCACAAGGAAATCGCTATCAAGCCACATCGATGCCGGAATCGCACCCATCTTCATCCCAGCACGTTGATGAAACTCAGTGCGAGTAAAGCCTGGGTTAAGTGAGGAGACCTTCACATTGGATGTGCTCATCTGAGTATGTAAGGACTCCGACATCACAGTCAGGTATGACTTGGCTGCGCTGTAATGGCCACCGGCGATAAAGGCAGCAACGGAGGAAACATTGATGATGATGCCTGAATCACGCTTTCTCATCTGTGGCAAGACGGCATGCATCAATCGCATCGGTGCGCGGACTAGGACATCAAGCACACGCTCTTCATCCTCACGCGCGCTTGCAAGAAAAGATTGATTGAGTCCAAAACCCGCATTATTGATGAGCACTTCGATTTCGTGCGATTCAATAAATGCTTCAACCTTTTCGCACTCTGTTGCAAGATCTGCAGCCAGGACCGTTACCTCAACTCCAAACTCGGAGCGAAGTGCGGCAGCTGATTCTTCTAACTTATCGAGGCTACGCGCATTGATGACGAGATCAAATCCTTCCTTCGCCATCAATCTCGCAAAGCTTGCACCGATGCCCACTGTGGCACCGGTGATCAGTGCAACTTTCTTCACTGTGCTACAGCAATCTCTGGTTCATCACGAATATGCCAGCTGCTGCCGTATGACTCGATGAGGTCAAGGAATGGCTTTGGCTCTAACCACTCTGGACCTACGACGCCCTCAGGCTTCCATGTTCCATTGGCGATGAGCTCCATTGCTATAACAGGGTTAATTGCCGTCTGCCACACAACTGCTTGATCTCCATAGTTATCCATCGACCACTTATTATCGACGACGTTATAGATATAGCAGGCATATGGCTTGCCATCGCGGTTAGTGCCTTTAACAAGTGCACCAGCGCAGGTCTTGCCATGCATCACAGGTCCGATCTTTGCGGGATCAGGTAAGAGTGATGCCAAGAAATCACGTGGAGCAATCTCCATACCGCGATAGTTGACCTTCTCTTTATTGGAAAGTCCTAGAGCATGAATCGTCTTAAGCTTTTCTATGAAGTCAGCTCCAATGCCATACTTAAAGGTGACTTCCTTCGCTTTAACGATTCGTGGAATTAATGCGACCTCTTCATGTTCAACATCGACGCATTCAACTGGTCCGATTCCATCTGGGAAATCAAAAGTCATTGCACCGCTAAATGGCTCTGCAGTCTTCCATGCACCATTGCTCCAGATCAGTGGAGGATTGAGGCACTCTTCGATAGTTGTCCATATCGAAAATGATGGAGCAAATTCATACCCATCAACTGAGAGATTGGAACCATCTAGAATCGTTACAGATTCAATCTCATTAAAGAGGTAATCCTGTGCATAGCGCGCAAAGACATCGCTCATGCCTGGCTCAATGCCCATTCCAACAAGTGCGTAATTGCCCTGGCTCTTCCAGCTGGCATCTGTTGCAAATTGCTCATCGCCTAACATCACGCCCACCTTGTTAAATGGATCTGTTGGGTGCGGAGTTGATAGAGACATCGCCATATCGATGTAGTTCACCCCTGCTGCACGAGCAGCGTTAAAGATGTTCATAACAAAGCGAGGATCAACTGCATTGACCACTACATCTGGAGCCACCTTACGGATAAGCCCCTCTAGCGCCGCCGAATCGCTGGCATCCACCCCCACTGCGGAAAATCGAGGATCTTGGACTTTTGAAGTGACAGCCTCAGCACGTGCAAGGTCGTAATCGGCAACCACCATCTCGGTGATAAACGGCTTACGTGATGCGATATTTGCGATTGCGCTGCCAACTCCGCCTGCGCCGATAACGAGCGCTCTCATGGGAATGGCCTTTCGTTTCTTATAGCCCCGTATGGGCTTATAGGTGAATTAAAGGGAAGGCTACCTATACCGATAACCTTTGCCAAGCACATCACCCATGTGCGATGAATTAAGTCCTAGTAGCTCAGTGGATAGAGCAACCGCCTCCTAAGCGGTAGGTCGCAGGTTCAACTCCCGCCTAGGACACATCTACCGAAGATTGCCTGTAAGTAGTCTGGTAGCACCAAATAGAATGCCGAAGTGAGGATTGAGATGAAGTGCAAAGCGCTGCGCAAATTCTTGATCCTACTATTTACAGTTGTAGCGGTATTGCCAGCATATGGAGTGGCTCCTGATACCGCCACAAATACTCTGACTGGCATATCTTCACCATTTACAGGTGCGATTGCACCAAACGGTTCTTATGTATACACACTAGGTTACACAAATTCAACTTTGTATAAAGTGAATGCTTCGAATGCCACATTAATCAAAACTGTTGCATTGGCTTCATCAACTAGTTTACGCCAGATATTTTTCCTACCTGATGGAAGCGCAGCACTATATATAGATGCATCAAATGGCACATTGGTAAAAATTGCGACTTCAAATGATTCAGTGACGGCGACTACTTCCGTCGGCTCAAATCCCTACAACTTTGCCATTTCACCTGATGGCGTCTATGCATATGTTGCTCTTCAAAGTTATCCCAGCTCGATTAAACGTTACCGTACTTCTGATTTAGCCTTAGATACGACCTACACTCTTCCAATTGGAGTGAGGTATGTGGCGGTATCTCCCGATGGCAGTCAAGCCTATGGTGTGAGCGCAACCCAAGCCGTTCCATTCAATACAATCACTGGGGTCACAGGAACACCGCTCACTCTGGGCACTTGTTCTGCGACCAACACTGTTGGCTACACCGTCGGCGGTAATTTTCTCTACGTGATTTGTGCGACTCCAACTTCTAGTGTCTATAAAATCAATACAGCAACTAACTCGCTCTCTGGTTCTCCGATCTTGCTATCTAATGTTTCTTACATGATGGCAGTATCACCAGATGGCTCCTTTATTTACTTTCAATCTTACGGTGCCAATGCAATCTACAAATTGAGACTTTCTGATGATTCAATAACTGCAACTATTCCCACTGGAAATGGACCCTACGGAATTGCAATATCTAGAGATGCGACCTTTGCATACTCTTTCAACTATGGTTCAAGCTCTATCACCAGAATCAATACAGGAGCGGTTCTATCTCAGGCAGTGAGCTCCGGCCTCTCATTAGTAGGCGGTGGAAATTCGATTAACTATCGAACTGGCGGAACTATTAGATTAGCTATTTCATCGCCAGTTAGTGGTGCTGACGGCAAAGTCACATTCTTTCAGAACAACAAGCGAATTGCTGGGTGTATCAATCTGATGAGTGTGAGTAACACCGTAGATTGCACCTATAAACCATCTGTTAGGGGTTCAATAGTATTAAGCGCAAGAATCACTCCGACATCAAACCTCTACTTGCCAAGTACAAGTTCAACCATAAGTGTTAATGTAGTAAATAGAACTGGCAACCGTTAAGAAATCATCAGTTAAAGCAAATTGTTCGGTGACCGACAATGAAGATGCGATCTTCTGCATACAGTTGAACTGCGCGAGAGAGCACTCGCCGTTCGATATCGCGACCAAGAGAGATGAGTTGTTCAGGAGTAGCTGAATGGCTTACGTGGGCTACATCTTGATCGATGATCGGACCTTCATCTAAATCTGCTGTAACAAAGTGAGCTGTCGCGCCAATAATCTTTACTCCACGCTCGTGTGCCTGATGGTATGGCTTTGCGCCTTTGAAACCAGGTAGGAAAGAGTGATGAATATTGATTATTCGACCAGGAAGTGATGCACAGAATTGCGATGAAAGAATCTGCATGTAGCGAGCAAGGACTACAAAATCAATCTTGAGCTCTGCAACCTTCTCGAGAACAACTTTCTCTTGTGCAGCTTTGTTTGAAGAATCGATAGGTAGGTAGAGAAATGGGATGCCATGCGAAACAACCAGATCCTTTAGCTCCTCACGATTTGAGATAACGAGCGGGATTTCGATAGGTAGTTCGTTGAGTTCTAGTAAATAGAGAAGATCGCGCAAGCAGTGGCTCTCTTTTGTCACCATCACAAGTGCGCGAGGCTTTTGATCAGTCGGGCGCACATGCAAGACAGGGCTAAATTGCGCAAGACCCGCCTGCAACGTTGAAGCCGCCTTCTCAAGTGATTGCGCTGATTCAAAGCGCGTGCGCATAACAAAGGTATTTGTCCCATGGTCAGTAAATTGCTGGTTCTCAATGATGTTGCCCTCAGCTGCCAAAACGGCAGAGGTCATCGCATGGACAATGCCAGGCTGATCAGCACATTGAAGCGTTGCTATGAGATCCATACTCTAAGAGTACGCGAGATCAATGCTTGATAGTAAATCTCTGCAGTGACTTAGGTGCCCACCAGTTGCGTTCACCGAAGAGTCGCATCAAGGCAGGGACAAGTAGGCCGCGAACAATCGTTGCATCAAGGATTACGGCAAGTGCAACACCGAAGCCCATTGATTTAATCGATGTGACACCGCTGAGTACAAATGATGCAAAGACGACAGCCAAGAGAAGGGCTGCGGCGGTAATGATTCGAGCAGAACGTTGGAGTCCAACAGCAACGGCCTCTTCATTGGATTTACCAGCATCATGCTCTTCACGGATACGTGAGAGCAAGAAGACTTCGTAATCCATTGAAAGTCCGAAGACTACGACTGCAATCAAGATCACGATTGAGGTATCCAACGTTCCGGTCACCGTAAAGTCACCGACGAGCCATTGAAGATTGCCATCGATGAAGACCCAAGTGAGCACACCCATGGTTGCAGCTAATGAGAGGACGTTGAGCAAGATTGCCTTGATTGGCAAGATGATTGATCCAGTAAAGAGGAAGAGAAGAATCAATACGCTAATTGCAATCCAGCCAAAGGCGAGTGGAAGTGTGTTTGCGATTCCATCTTGTGAATCTGTGTAATCGGCAGCAACTCCACCCACAAGTGTTCCCTCGGGCGCATCCAGGCTGCGGATATCATGAATTAGCGTCTGAGCTTCTGGGGAACGAGGAAGCATCTCGTGCACTGCGGTGATTTGTGTATCGTCATTGAGAGCTTTCTGCGGAGGCAGAACAATTTGAATACCTTCCACCTTGCTCAAATCAGCGATGTATTGGGCAACAGCTGCTGGATCTTTTTCGCCACCAGGGATGATGATCTCAACAGGGTTACCTGACTGCCCAGGGAAGCGCTCTGCTTGAACTGCAGTAGCAAAAGCTGCACGATTGGATTCAGGTAATGTGCGTGAATCAGTTTGCGAGAACTTAACGGCAGTCAATGGTGAAGCCATAATTCCCAGAACAATCAGTGAGCCAAGTGTGACTGTTACTGGTTTGCGCATTACATAGCGCGCAGTCTGTGACCAGCGACCATCTTCCTTAGGAGTAATTGCTGATTTACGAATAATTCCCTTATCAATCTTCTTGCCAACAAGGGCAAGAATTGGCGGAAGTCCGCAGAGCGCGCCGACAACAGCAAGAGCTACAACTGTCACACCTGCATAACCAAAAGATTTAAGGAATGGCAGTGGAAAGAAGACAAGTGACATCAGCGTGACTAGAACTGTGAGCCCTGAGTAGAAGACAGTCTTTCCTGCAGTCTTCATCATGATGATAATCGACTCTTCAACGCTCTTTCCGTGATGCAGCTCTTCTCGGAATCGATTGACCATTAAAAGCGCATAATCAATACCAAGGCCAAGTCCCATACCGGTGACAAGGTTGAGTGCGAAGACGCTGACATCGGTTACGAGTGTTAAGAGATAGAGAAGTGCGAAAGAACCGATGATCGCAAAGACTCCCACAATCAGCGGCATTGCAGAGGCGGCAAGTGCGCCAAAGACAAATGCCAACAAGATAAATGTGAGTGGGATTGAGATTGATTCAGAGAGCTTGAGATCTTCACCAATCTTGGAGTTAATCGCATGTCCGATCACTGCAAAACCACTTGCATAGAGCTCAAAGCCATCGACAGGGCCATCGAACTTAGCCTGGAAAGTTTCACCTAACTTCTGACTCTTCGGAGAAAATGCCTCGTCACTGCCATAGACAAGTAGATAGGCAGCTTGCCCATCACTAGATCGCAGTGCAGCTTTAGCCTCAAGAGATGGAACAGACCAATATGAATCGACTCTATCCACTCCGCTTTCGAGCTCCATCCTTGCCTCGATGGCTAGTGCGCGAGCTGCAACATCAGGATCATTAACATCTGTCTTGGCATCGAGCATTACAACGATGGCAGGATCTGGCTTATTCAGATCCTCGGTGATGTATTGGTAGACCTTGAAGGAATCACTGGACTCGATGGAGTATCCGCCTGTATCGAGACGACCAAATACCTGTGAGCCAGCAACTCCTGCCAGGAGTGTGGAGAAGATGAAGAGGTAGAGAGCGAATTTCTTACGGCGGACGGCAAATTGGCCAAGTTTCTCGAACATAGCGCAAGTATGTAGGATGGGCGTAATCTCGTCGCGTTCAACAATCATCAGGAGGTGAAAGTGTGAGCAATATCTTCCCTGCAACCACCGATGATGAGCGCGATCCTGGCGAAGATAGAAATGATGATCGTCGCCGTGAAGAAGAGATTAAGGGCGATCGCCCACCCCATCACGAGGGTTAAATGTTAATCGGCCGATTTCTGCGGGGCTGAATCGGTCTTGTAGAAACCAGATCCCTTAAAGACAACTCCGACTGCTCCGTAGACCTTCTTTACCTCGCCCTTACATTCGGGGCACTCGGTGAGGGCATCATCATGGAAAGACTGGACGGCCTCAAAGGCATGGCCGCATGCGCTGCATGCATATTGATATGTAGGCATCTATGTGACCTTTCGCTCGGCGGTTTGGGGTAGCGCCTTAGTGTAAAGAGGTGACACGATAGGCGCGAATTGATGGCCCCAGGAGCGGCTATCGCAAGGGAGGCCTCATGAAGAAGCTCATCAGCGCTAGCGCGCTCGCCCTACTCTTGATTGCAGGAGCAGCGCCAGCACAGGCCAACTCACTTATCTCAACCGATCCAACGGCCGGTCAGTCACTTGAGTCAGCGCCGAGCGCAGTGACTATCACTGCAGAACTTCCCATTATGGATGAGGGCAGCGAAGTTGTTGTCACAGATCCATCAGGAATTCGCGTTGATGATGGAACTCTGACAATTGCTGAAAATGAAGCGGTTGTTGGATTGAAGAATCTCATTCGCACCGGTATCTACACAGTTACATACACACTCTTGGCAGAAAATGATGTGCCACTAAGTGGATCATTCACATTTAACTATAACCAACCTCAAGTTGTTGCATCACCACAACCAACTCCAACTGAGGTTCCTGTGCCAACAGGAAATGATGTCGGCACAACTATCTTTGTTATTGGACTCTTGCTAGCAGCAGCAGTAGTTGCAGTTGCACTCGTTCGCTACGCTCGAAAGTTGTATAACGAGAGATGATTCTTAATCAAGGCGCATATTACTTATTCGCCTTCGCAACTGTTGGAACACTTCTGGCAGCTTCCCTTTTTATTCCTAATAAAGATGGAGCACTGACAGAAGCTGGCCTACTCATTAAGAAGCGAGCCTCGCAATTTACTGCCCTCTGGTTTCTCACGACTTTTCTCTCGGTAATCTTTATCATTCGAGAAAATCTTGAGCTCGCAATTACAGAATCCGTATTGACTTCCTTTCTTACCCAGACCGCACTTGGCAAATCCCTCTTCGCGCAGATGGCTGGAATCTTGGTACTTGCAATTGCGTTGCCGTGGATTAAGCGCGCTCTACCACTATTGATTCTGAGTGCTCTCTCGATTGTCATCCTTGTGATTCCAGTCTTTCAGAGCCATTCAGCATCAAGTGGTTCGCACTCCTTAGCAATTGGCGCACTAGTTACCCACGTTGCAGCGATTTCATTATGGGTTGGTGGCCTCTTTGGAATCCTGGCAGCGCCTCAGGCCCTGCGCATTAACGCCCTTTATCGTTTCTCTGCCTTAGCTTTGTGGGCAGCAATTACAGTAGCGCTCAGTGGTGTAGCAACGGCTTATACCCGCCTCAATGATCGCGATACCTGGAATACACAGTATGCCTACTTAGTTATCGGCAAGGTAATGCTCACAGCTGCGCTGATTGGTATGGGTTATGCCAATCGAAAGATTTTGCAGTCACGCGATGAGGTTCGACTTCAAGAATTGCTCCGATTAATCACAGTTGAGGCGATGGTGATGGTCACCGTCGCCCTAATGGGAACTTGGTTATCTCAGGTGCAACCACCACAGGATGATGTATCAAATCTAAGCGCATCAGAGTTGATTATTGGTATGCAGACTCCACCTCCACCAACGTTCTGGAGAGTTATCACTGAATACAACCCCGATGCACTGATGATTGCTCTCTTGCTGATTGCTCTCTTCTTGTATATCAAGGGTGTTGCAGCGCTTAAAAAGCGCGGAGATTCATGGCCAGTCGGTCGCACTATCGCTTTTTCATCAGGACTAGTTTTAATTGATTTTGCAACATCAGGTGGTCTTGGAGTTTACGCACTCTTCTCATTTGAGTATCACATGGTTGCTCACATGTTACTTGGCATGATTGCACCAATTGGTTTGGTACTTGGCGCTCCTATTACATTAGCGTTGCGCACATTGCCTCAATCACGCGATAAAGAAGAGCGCGGCGTTCGCGCACTCGCTCTCACAGCTCTTCACTCACGGTATTCAGTAGTTATCAATAATCCAATTACTGCACTGGCACTCTTTGATGGTTCTCTCTTCGTTCTCTACTTCACCGATCTCTTTGGTGCTTTAATGCAGAACCATGCAGGTCACCTGCTCATGAACATTCACTTTATCTTGGCAGGATTCCTCTTCTTCAACGTAGTAATTGGAATAGATCCCAACCCACGTCGATACCCTCACATTCTGCGCATAGTTATTCTCTTTGCTGCAATGAGCCTTCATGCCTTCTTCTCAATTGCGCTGATGTCTCAGTCAACTCTGGTCGATGGTGGTTATTACGCATCTCTACAGACACCGTGGATTACTGACTATCTTGCCAATCAGCAAAGGGGTGGATCCATCGGATGGGCTATGGGTGAAATTCCTATCATTCTCGCCCTGATTGCCACCTTTATCTTGTGGATGCGTGAAGATAAGCGCGAGACTGTCCGAATAGATCGCAATGAAGCCCGCAAGGCGGCTATGGGTGAGGACGATGAATTAGCCCAATACAACCAATATTTGAATAGACTTCAAGAGCGCGATTCCAAAGGGGAGAAGTAATGTCATTTGAAAATATCTACACACTGCCTGGGGAGTACAACGACCTTCGTCAGAGTGTTCGCGATCTCGCGACAAAAGAGATTGAACCCTTTGCACATGCAGTCGATGAAGATCATCGCTACCCACAAGAGGCGCATAACGCGCTTGTGAAAGCTGGACTCTTTGCCGCGCACGTTCCCACCGAAAATGGCGGAGATGGTGCAGATGCCCTTGCCACAGTAATCATTATTGAAGAGGTGGCTCGTGTTTGTGGATCGGCATCTCTGATTCCTGCCGTTAATAAACTCGGCTCACTCCCACTAATTCTCAGTGGCAGCGATGAGCAGAAGAATAAGTGGCTTCCTCAATTGGCTAAAGGAAAAGGTTTCTCTTACTGTCTCTCTGAATCAGAGGCAGGTTCAGATGCAGCAGCGCTGAAGACAAAAGCTGAGCGCAAAGGCGATAGCTGGGTAATCAACGGAAGTAAGAAGTGGATCTCTAACGCAGGAGAATCTGAGTTCTACACCGTCATCGCACAGACCGATCCGTCTCTTGGTTCAAAAGGAATTACAGCATTTGTAATCGAGAAGAGTGATCCAGGAGTTTCATTTGGTGCACCTGAGAAGAAGATGGGATTCCGTGGATCTCCAACCCGTGAGGTCTATTTCGACAATGTAACCGTTGGCGATGACCGTCGTATCTCTGAAATCGGTAAGGGTTTTGCTCTTGCAATGGACACCCTCGATCACACCCGCATCACTATTGCGGCACAAGCTGTTGGCCTTGCTCAAGGTGCATTTGATGCTGCAAAGAAGTATTCACATGAGCGTAAGCAATTCGGCAAGGAGATCTTTGATTTTCAAGGCATTCAATTCATGCTTGCAGATATGGCGATCGCAATCGAATCAGCTCGTCAATTAACTTATGCGGCAGCTGCAAAGAGCGAACGTGGTGATGCAGACCTTAAGTTCTTCTCAGCAGCATGTAAGACACTTGCAACAGATGTTGCGATGAAGGTAACTACCGATGCTGTTCAAGTACTGGGTGGCTATGGGTATGTCAGTGACTATCCAGTTGAGCGAATGATGCGTGATTCCAAGCTGACTCAGATTTACGAGGGTACAAACCAGATCCAACGCATCGTAATCGCACGAAATCTTCCGTAACGGGCTACTACCAACTATTCACGGGCACATCCCATGGCTCTCTTGGTAAGTCGTGCTCCATACGTTCATAGCTATAGACAACTCCATGTTTCCAAGCCTTGAGCTTTGGTAGCGCGCGATCGTAGAAACCACCGCCTTGTCCTAAACGGTATCCATCAGGGTCAATGGCGAGTGCGGGAACAAGTACAAGGTTGATTAAATCTAAATCTGGATAGCTCTCACCTACTGGCTCCAGAATATTTCCTTGAGGTGAAAGTGAGCTCTGCTTTCCATCCCATGAAACCCACTCAAGCTCATCGCCATTTACTCGTGGCAAGAGCAGGGTTTTTCCGGCCGAAATGATTGCTTGATTGAGCTCTGAGGTATCTGGTTCGCTTCCATAGGAAGCGTAAGAGGCGATTACTGATGCAGATGAAATTTCCGGTAGAGATAAAAGATGGAGGAGGTTGTGGTCTACGTAACGTTCTTCACGTTGGCGGCGAAGTTGCTGGCGCAACTTACTTTTCGTTTCAGCTTTTGTAGCCATGCCTTAAGCACTCCCTTCGCAAATCCACGCTTTATAAGCTCTCAACAAGTAAGGTTACTGTCTATGTCCGATCGTGTGCGCGTTGATGAGGTGCTTGGCTCCCTCTTAAATCTCTGCCATCCGCTCGAGCCTTTCGATATGCCACTTCTGGATGCTCACGGGGCATCCCTTGCAGAAGATATCTATGCGGGCGAACGTTTGGTGATGAAGGCAGGAAGTCGAATCCGTTCGACACAGATTGGACTTGCTGCATCTATCGGCCTTGATCATCTTCCAACACGTCCACATCCACGCGTTGTAGTGATCTCTGCAGGTCCTGATCTTGTTGAACCTGGTCTCAAGCTCACAGGTGAAGAAGAGTTCGAGACTAACTCATGGCTTCTCACAACAGCAGTCCGCGAAGTGGGTGCAGTTGCTTATCGCGTGCACTCGATTCCTGAGAACGAAGATCAACTTCAATCTGTGATTGAAGATCAGCTGGTCCGCGCAGATCTGATCATTCTCAGCGGCGAGCGTCACGATGATTCATTTGATTTGATTACTCGCACTCTTTCAAAGATTGGTGAGATCACCAGCGTTGAGGTCGCAATCGATTCAAGTGGTCGCCACAACTACGGTCTCATCGGTCCAGATAAGGTCCCTGTGGTCACACTTCCTGGCGATCCAGTGGCGGCCTATATCTCCTTTGAACTTCTAGTACGCCCAATGATTCGCACAATGCTGGGGGCTGCAACAATTCATCGCCCATCTGTGAAAGCACGCCTAGAAAAGTCGATCACCTCCGAATCTGGGCTTCGCTCTTATGTTCGCGCGGTTCTCAGTGAAGATGGAAAGTCTGTCGCACCATTGGGTTCACAAGATGAACAGGCGACTTTGTCAGATGCCAACGCATTTATTGCTATCCCCGAAGGTGAATCAGAGGTTGCAGCTGGTAGCGAAGTTACCGTTGTTGTCCTTGAGCGTAGATATATCTAGCAATGCCACCTTTAGAGCTCGTCGGCGAGAAAGTCACACTTCGCCCAGCGCGCTATCGCGATAGAGCTGCCTGGGATGAAGTCCGTGCGGAAAATCGCGAATGGCTTGCTCCTTGGGAGGCAACACTTCCAACAGTCATTCCAGGAACCCCAGAGAGTGAATTTGTCAGCAAAGGGCGCTCATTTCGATCGATGGTCCGCTCTCTCAACCGCGAAGCAGCGGCAAGTCGATCATTCTCATTTCTGATATTTAGCGGAGAGACCTTGGTCGGTCAGATAACGATGGGTGGAGTTATCTTTGGCGCACTGCGTGGAGCCCATATTGGATATTGGATTGACCGCAACCATGCCAATAAAGGCCTGACTACCGATGCGGTCAATACCTTGACCCGCTTTGGCTTTGAAGTCCTAGGACTTCATCGCATCGAGATCAATGTCCGCCCCGAAAACGATGCATCCTGTCGCGTTGCCGAAAAGGCGGGCTACACCTTTGAAGGCGACCGTCCTAATTTTCTTCATATTGCAGGGGCTTGGCGTGACCATAAGTGCTTTGTAAAGGTCAACGATTTAATCAAATAAACCCCTCGGAAATCCCAGAGGTTTGCGCACCCGCCAACTAATCTTGGCTCATCATGGCTTCGGGAATTATCTATCTAGCGATTATTGGCATGTGGATTGCCTATTTTTTGCCTCGCTGGGTGCATAACAAAAATGAATTCTCCGGAAAACATGTTGAAAGATATAAGAGCGCACTCCGTGTAGTTGCCGGAAATACTCCAGGTGCTCAACTCGGAAGCGGACCAATCTTTACCGATGTCGATCGCGTTGCACGAGTTGCACAACAACTGATGCGCCGTCGCATTATCTTCTCAATTATCACTCTCTCATTTATCGCAACGTTGGTAGGTGCCCTGATGCAAACTCTTGCAATCACTTTCGCTCTTGTTCCGTTGAGCGGTCTTGTTCTCTATATCGCAATTGTCCGCCGTCAAGAGAACGCAGCTAAGATTCAATACCGCCGAATGGATCAGATCCATCGCCGTACTGAGGGTGTCTCCCACACAAACTTAAGCGAAGTCATTACGCCAAAGGGAACAACAGAACATTGGATTCCTTTTGCAGAGCGCGAGATTTCAGGAGTTACGATTTTGCCTAAGGGAACGCAGGCGGCGCGTGCAGAGTGGAAGCCAAACGATATTCCTCTTCCTACATACGTCAATGCAGCTAAGGCAATCACCCCTAAGCGCACTATCGATCTCACTGAGCCAGGTCGTTGGAGCGAAGAGCAAGAGCGTCTTGAGCGCGAAGCACTAGCTGCAGCATCGCCATCACGCGATGAGATCTTTGATCAGCAGCTTGCTGATGAGGCAGTAGAGCGTGTGCGCGCTATCCGCCGCGCAGCAAATCAGTAGTTAAATCCAGCTCTCAAACCACATACGCGCATACCAGGCGTCATACGGAATTGAATGGCCTAGGTAGAGCGGCAAGAGATAGATGAAGTTAATTGCTATCGCAACAACTAGCGCTGCAATTGTTATTTGACCTACGACATTTGCTCGATCGCTCTTTAGGCGCATCTTTGTTAAGAATAGTCTTGCGCAATAGACAAGAGCTAAGACCATAAATGGCTCAAAAGCTATTGCATAGAATGAGAAGACTGTTCTGTCTTGGAAGAAGAACCATGGCAGGTAACCTGCTGCCATTCCGGCAACAATAATTGTTGCAGCGGGATCAATGCGGCGATGCAGGAGTGATCTCAGCCAGAAACCAATCACCACCATCAGTGCAATTGTTGCCATCCACCAGAGCAACGGTGTTCCTAGTGCAAGAACTTCTTGTGAACATGAATCTGCACCGCACGTATCAGGTGACTCATAGAAGAAACTTGTAGGACGACCCATAATCAGCCACGACCATGGATTAGCTTCGTAATTATGTTTATCCTGCAAGTTTGTGTGAAAAGTAAGCATCTGCTGGTGGTAATAAATTATCGATGCCAATGGGTTTGATGAGTGATCTCTTGCCCAGCCGCGATCTGAGATGAACCACCCAATCCATGAAGTTAGATATATAACAACCGGAATGATGCCGAAGGCTGCAATTCTTCTTGCAACCGGTGCGATGAGATCGCGCCCTGTGTGATGAGCAAATGCTCTATATAAGGCGATGCCACCAAAGATGATGATGAAGTAGGCGGCGCTCCACTTCGTTGAAAGTGCCAATCCTAAAAAGAGTCCCGTCCACCAGTACTTCTTGACCACAAAGAAGTAGGTTGCAATGAGCAAGAAGAATGCGAGGAAGTTATCCAACAGGGCTGTGCGCGAATGCACGAGAGCCATTCCATCAAGTGCCATGAGAGCGCTAGCTAGTGCAGTTAATAATGGTGAGTAGAAGAGGCGATGGGCAATCAAAGCGATGATAAGAATCATCAGAGTTCCAACTATGGCAGTTGCTACTCGCCAACCAAATGGATCATCACCAAATACCTTGATTCCAGATGCAATCATCCACTTGCCTACTGGCGGATGAACAACAAATTCTGGATCACTTGCGCTGACTTCAACACCATATTGCAGAAGATCGCGCGCGCCATCTACGTAATAGACCTCATCAAAGATCAATGCCTTGATTGCACCCAAATCAACCAGTCGCAGAACAAGGGCGAATACTGCAATTGCTAGGGGAGCGATCGCTGCTGTCATAGCTCAAGAATATGGGAAGATACTCATATGGCACTGACTCTGGCAGGCACTCCGCTCGGAAATCCTCTCGATGCCAGTCCTCGCCTCAAGGCTGCTATCGAGAACGCGGAAATCATCGCCGCCGAGGATTCACGAAGATTCCATCGCTTAGCCTCAGATATTGGTGCCCCATTTACCGCCCGCATTCTCTCCTTCTTTGAAGGCAATGAAACAGATCGCACTACAGAGTTTCTGGGCTTATTAAGAGAAGGCCACAACATCTTGGTTCTTACAGATGCTGGAATGCCAACAATTAGTGATCCAGGTTTTCGTTTAATGCGCGATGCGATTGCAGCAGGCATTGAGGTGCATGTCATTCCTGGACCTAGTGCGCCAACAACTGCAATTGCTCTTTCGGGACTTCCCTCAGATCGATTTACCTTCGAAGGTTTTGCGCCCCGAACATCGGGTGCACGAATCTCTTTCTATGAGAATTTACGATTTGAAGAACGCACCATTGTTCTCTTTGAAGCACCTCACCGCTTACTGGATTCACTTGAAGATGCTCGATCGATTCTAGGTGGAGCGCGACCAGGTGCTATCTGCCGCGAAATGACAAAGACCTATGAAGAGACAATTCGTGGAACTCTCGATCAACTAGTCGATTGGGCGCAATCCCATGAAATCCTCGGTGAAATCACTCTCGTCCTTGGCGGTGTTGAGGTGGGCACTAAAGCTGCAACCAATGAGCAGCTAGTTGCTCGAGTCCGAGAATTTGAAGAGGCGGGCATGGATCGCAAAGGAGCTATTGCGACAGTGGCCCAGGAGCTTGATCTGCCGAAGAAGATTGTCTATGCCGCGGTCGTCGAGGGTAAAAACTCCAATTAAGATTGCGCAATGAAGTCCTTCTATCTGACGACTCCGATCTACTACGTCAACGATGCCCCTCATATCGGTCATGCCTATACGACGGTTGCAGGTGATGTGCTCACTCGTTGGCATCGCCAGCGTGGAGAGTCAGTCTGGTTTCTTACCGGAACTGATGAGCACGGTCAGAAGGTCATGCGCACCGCTGAGCAAAATGGCGTTGCACCACAGGCGTGGGCAGACAAACTTGTAACGGATGCATGGAAGCCAAATTGGGAAGCACTCAATATCGCAAACGATGACTTTATTCGCACTACAGAGTCACGTCATATGGATCGTGTGCAGAAGTTTCTGACATCACTTAAAGATAAGGGCTACATCTACCAAGGTGATTTTGAAGGTCCATATTGCGTAGGGTGTGAAGAGTTTAAGTTGCCTGGAGATTTACTAGAAGGAAATCTCTGCCCAATTCATAGTAAGCCAGTTGAAAATGTGAAAGAGACCAACTGGTTCTTTAAGCTATCTGAGTTCGCACAACCGTTACTTGATCATTACAAGGCAAAGCCAGAGGCTTGTCAGCCAGAGTCTGCGCGCAATGAAGTCGTTGCATTCCTTGAAAGCGGAGTTCGCGACCTTTCGATTTCTCGTTCAACATTTGATTGGGGAATTCCTGTCCCGTGGGATACCGATCAAGTTGTATATGTTTGGTTTGATGCTCTACTCAACTACGCAACTGCTGTAGGGCTAACTGATGAGCCAACAAGTGATGGTGGCAAGAAGTTTGCACAGACTTGGCCTGCTGATGTTCATCTTGTTGGAAAAGATATCCTGCGCTTTCACGCCGTTATCTGGCCAGCAATGTTGATGGCAGCTGGCCTTGATGTGCCCAAGAAGGTATTTGCTCACGGCTGGCTTCTAGTGGGCGGCGAGAAGATGTCTAAGTCAAAGCTGACAGGAATTGCGCCATCAGATATCACTGATCACTTTGGTGTCGATGCGTTTCGTTACTACTTCCTGCGTGCAATTCCATTCGGCAGCGACGGCTCTTTTTCTTGGGAAGATATGAGCGCCCGCTACACATCTGAGCTCGCAAATGACTTTGGAAACCTCGCTTCACGCCTTGCTGCAATGATTGAAAAGTATTGTGGTGGAGTCATTCCAGCAGTTGCGCAAGACGCTGAGCTATCTGCAAGCCTCAAAGAGGTTGTCGCAAAGGCAGATGAGGCAATGGAGGTCCTAGATTTCCAGGGCGGTATCAACGCGATTATGGATTACTGCAAGCAGGTCAACGGCTTTGTCACCATTAAAGAGCCATGGATCTTGGCTAAAGATCCTGCAAACCAGGCAACACTTGAAGCAGTTCTCTATAACACTGCTGAATCACTTCGCGCACTCGCTGTCTTGCTTCACCCAGTTATGCCTGCAACGACTGAGATCTTGTGGGAATCACTTGGTGCTAAAGCAACTCTCGGTGAGATCGGTGCACAGCGCATCGATGCAGTTGCCACATGGGGACAACTTCCACCAGGTGCCACAGTGACAAAGACTCCTGTTCTCTTCCCACGCCTTGAGGTGAAGGAATAACTATTTATGGCTGATCGCCACAATCGAGATATCGATCGAGAGTTTGCGCCTCTTCCAGAGCCACTTCCGATCGCTGTTGCAGATGCTCACGCCCATATCGAGATTGTTACCAATGACACTCCTGGATCAGATTCGGTCCGAGAGATTCTGGATCAGGCAAAGTCAGTCAATGTTGATCGAGTTGTCCAGGTAGGTTATTCAGCAGAGCAATCGCAATGGTGCGCGGCCCTTGCAGATCTCTATCCTGGACGCGTTCTCGCAGCTGTTGCCTTGCATCCTAATGAAGCACCAGTTGTCGAAAGCCTCGATGCAGACTTTGCAATCATTGAAGAACTTGCCCAGATGCCACGAGTACGCGCAATTGGTGAGACAGGACTTGATTACTTCCGCACTCCGCCAGAGCTACGCGGTGTTCAGCAAGAGTCATTTAAGCGTCATATCGAACTCGCGAAGAAGACAGATAAAGCGCTCGTGATTCATGATCGTGATTCTCACGAGGATGTTCTCTCTATCCTTCTTGAAGTTGGCGCTCCTGAAAAGACTGTCTTTCACTGTTTTTCAGGTGATGTGGAGATGGCCAAGATTTGTATTGAACGTGGCTATATCTTGTCTTTTGCCGGAACCATGACTTTTAAGAATGCCCCTGCTCTGCGTGAGGCGGTAAAGCTTGTTCCACATAGTCAGTTACTTGTGGAGACAGATGCACCATTCTTAGCTCCATCACCTCATCGTGGAATGCAGAACACTCCTGCAATGATTCCAACGATTGTTCGCGCCATGGCCGCAGAGCGCAACGAAGATCTCGCACAGCTCTGCCAAGCTCTTTCAGATAACACAGAGCGTGTATTCGGATCTTTCGCATGAGCTTGCTCGGAGCTGCAGAGATTCGCGAGCTTGCAGAAGCTCTCGATATCAAGCCCTCTAAATCCCTAGGACAGAACTTTGTCCATGATGGAAATACTTGTCGCAAGATTGTTCGCACAGCAGGTCTTACCCCAGGAGATATCGCACTTGAGATTGGTCCAGGTCTGGGATCCCTCACACTTGCCATGATGGAAGAGGCAGCACACGTAGTCGTTGTTGAGATAGATAAGCGACTAGCAGAGCAACTACCGATTACCGCCGCCAGGCATGCAGAGGATCCTTCAAAGCTAACGGTAATTAATCGCGATGCACTTCAAATTGATTCTCTTCCCATGGATCCAACTGTTTTGATTGCAAATCTTCCCTACAACGTTTCAGTGCCAGTTTTCTTGCGCATGCTCGAGCTCTTTCCGACTCTTCGCAGCGGAGTTGTCATGGTGCAGGCTGAAGTTGCTGACCGCCTTGCAGCAAAGCCTTCAACAAAGGAGTACGGAGTGCCTAGCGTTAAGGCGGCATGGTGGGCTGATGTCACCGGTGCAGGTGTTGTATCGCGACAGATTTTCTGGCCTGTCCCTAACGTTGAATCAAAACTTGTTGCATTTTCACGTCGCCAAACTCCGGGCGATGAAGCGATGCGCCTTCGAGTCTTTGCCATCATCGACCTTGCCTTTGCGCAACGTCGAAAGATGCTGCGATCAGCCCTGTCATCCCGATACGGGGGATCAGCAGCAGCCGAAGAGATGTTAACCAGTGCAGGTATTGACCCAACTCTGCGCGGTGAGGCCCTTGATATATCTGCGTTCTGCGCAATTGCCTCACGTGAGATAGAGTCACAAAGTGGCGCTTAACTCTGTAACTGTGCGGGTACCTGCAAAGGTGAATCTGCAACTCTCTGTTGGTCCACGCGAGTCCGATGGCTATCACAACCTCGTCTCAGTATTTCAAGCAGTCTCTATCTACGATGAAGTGACGCTGACTAAATCTCATCCAGGTAGTGGTGTGACAATTGCTGTTACTGGCGATCAAACCCACGGAGTACCTGAGGATGACAGCAATCTTGCAGTGAAAGCTGCCAAACTAGTGGGCACAAAGTTTGATTTTGATGTTGATGTTCATATCGAGGTTAAGAAGTCGATCCCTGTTGCTGGAGGAATGGCTGGCGGCTCAGCCGATGCCGCAGGAACACTTGTCGCAATGGATGCGCTCTATAAATTAGAAGCTACGCGCGAAGAACTCTTTGCACTTGGTGCAGAGCTCGGTAGCGATGTCCCATTTATGATCTCTGGAGGAACGGCAGTAGGCACCGGTCGTGGAGATCAGCTCACCGCAGCGCTTTCTCGAGGTACTTATCACTGGGTCTTTGCTCTCTCTACCGTTGGCCTTTCAACACCATCTGTCTATGCAGAATGCGATCGAATGCGTGCAGAGCTTGAAGTGGCAGCTCCTAAGGTCAGTGACGCACTCATGCAATCACTTCTTGCTGGAGATGCGCAAGCTGTAGGTCGCGCACTCCACAATGATTTACAAGGCCCTGCCTGTTCATTGCGACCAGCGTTATCTCTAGTTCTTGAGGTGGGTCGCGATTATGGAGCTCTCGGTGCACTTGTAAGCGGCAGTGGTCCAACAGTTGCATTTCTTGTCGCCGATGAAGAAGCAGGTCTTGATTTAGCGGTTGCACTGACTGCAAGCGGAGTTGTGGGAAGCGTTGCCCGAGCTACCGGGCCAGTGCATGGGGCTCGTGTGCTTTAAAGAGTAAGACCGTTAACCAACGGTAAGAACGCCTTTACTGAGCCTTGCGCGCACTCGAGGAAGATCAGTAGTTGCGGGACCGAAGTTCAGCGCACCATTAGATTCAAATTTCGAACCGTGCGCTTTGCAAACCCATCCTGTCTCATCTTTCACAACTGTCACACCTTGATGAGGACAGACGAGTGTGAATGCGATGAAGGCTGAAGGGCCAGTGCGAGTTACCGCAACTGGCTTACCCTTCAGCGATCCGATTCGCATGGAACTGCCAACCTCTTTCAACTCAGCAAAGTCTCGAACTCGAAGTGAGAGTCGCCCATCAGAGAGTTTCTTTACCGAACTTGCTGCCTCGGCAGAAAGTGGAGCGATAGTTGCAGTTGCTACACCACATACACCTGCCAGAAATGCTCGACGTGAAAGAGGATCCATGGCTACTTCTTAGCTAACTTTGAGTAGAGAGATACATCTGCACTTCCAAATGATGCTCCATCTGGAAGTGATCCGGCAGGCAGTTCAAGCAGTGAGGTGAGCGCAGTGCTAATCCCTGGAGCAAGCACGAGAGTGGCACCTTTATAGGATGTAGTGCGCAATGATGCTTTGCGATCATTTGTTATGGCAGCCTTTAGAGTTGTTGCATTTGTAATCTTAAGGATTGCCATTGACTTATTTTCTGCTTGGGGAACAACTGCTGTTACCTCACCGGTGACGAGGTTGATGACTGGATTACGAAGCTGAACCTGCTTGTTATTTGCAGTATTAAAGAAGACGATATTGCTTCCGATGTGCTGCACACCTGACTTATTTGCAGTCACCGGAATATGAAAGACAATTTGTCCATCGGGAGATGAAATTGATTCGCCCATGATGGCAGCAGTTGCGCCACCTTGAACATAGAGCACAACGCCTGCACTTTCTAGAAGTGAAGTTAAGCCTGCAGCTGTCTTCATATGTGTCATGCTCTGACCGGGCTTAGCTGAGTCTGCAGATGCCTGACCCATGCTGATAAGTGCAACGATGGTAGAACCAAGAATTACATTTCTTACGCGCATCCACTCACTCCTCTAATAGGTAAGCCAGGAAAAGGCTCATAGGGAAGGTAATGGGGCTAGACAGGGTCGGCAACTTGAAACCGATCTTCGATACGAGCAAGCTCTTGAACTCACAGAGTTCTCACAATTTAGCCTTGGCTATGGAAGCCTAGGCAGAGTTAACGCTCACCAACTTCTAAATCAAAGTTAGCTGCCAACTTACTCAGCAGCGCTGCAAGTGATTCACGATCTGCAGCTGATAGTCCCAATAGAAAGGTTCGCTCATTTGCTAAGAGGTGATCAAGTGCTGCATCAACCTTTTCAATTCCGAGTGCGGTAATTGATACAAGTGAACCGCGTCCATCATTGGGATCTGCTTGGCGTGTAATGAGCTTCAACTCTTCGAGGCGATCGAGGCGATTAGTCATCGTTCCACTTGTCACCATTGTCTCTTGCATCAATTGACTAGGTGACAAAGTGTGTGGAGCTCCGGCGCGACGAAGAGCGGCCAAGACATCAAAGCCCCATGTCTCAAGATCGGCGAAGGCATCACGTCGCGCAAGATCGAGGTGGCGAGAGATTCGAGTAATGCGAGAAAGGATTGCAAGGGGGGAAAGGTCGGCATCTGGACGCTCGCGCCTCCATGCGGCGATAAGACGATCTACCTCATCACGAGGGTCGCCATTGATTGCCATAGCCAAAGGTTATAGCCAATACAGGGGTGGGTAGCGTCTTCGTAGCATCGATAGATTGGTGGCCAGTTTGGAAACTCTGGCAGTGATAAGGGAGAATATAGGTTCCGCCATTGTGTAGTGGCTAGCACATGGGCCTTTGAAGCCCAGGGTCCAGGATCGATACCTGGTGGCGGAGCAATTATTTGCTCAGCCGATCGAAGTGGCGGAGCCATCAACAGGTAGACTGCACCCATGAGCCTTCACACCGTTGTCGTTCTTGCGGCTGGTGAAGGTACTCGGATGAAATCCACGACTCCTAAGGTCCTTCACACTGTTGCTGGTCGATCACTTCTAGGTCATGTCCTGCACGCAGTCTCAGCCCTGAACCCAGCACATACTCGCGTAGTCGTTGGATCAGGTCGCGAAAAGGTAGAGGCACATATCGCAGAGATCGCACCGGGTGTCACCACAGTCTTTCAAGAGCATCGCGGCGGTACAGGCCATGCAACTCAGTTGGCGCTCGCCGGCATTACACCCACTGGCACCATCTTGGTGCTTGCAGGTGACACACCAATGCTCACCGGAGAATCACTTGCTGATTTAGTCGAAGGTCATACTTCAGGTGGATTTACCGCAACGGTGCTTACAGCCGAACATCCAGAGCCAACAGGATATGGCCGCATAGTTCGTGGTGATGATGGCTCACTCCTTCGCATTGTTGAAGAGAAAGATGCCGATGAGTTTGAAAAGGCAATCGAGGAGATCAACTCAGGCGTCTATGTATTTGATGCACTCAAGCTAGCAGGCGCTATCGGAAAGCTGCGCAATGATAATGCGCAAGGTGAGCTATATCTAACTGATGTCATTGAAATTCTGCGCAATGAAGGTGGCAAGATTGCAGCTGTCTGCATCGATGACTTTACTGAGATTCTCGGCGTTAATGATCGAGTCCAATTAGCTGAATCTGCAGCCCTGCTACGCGATCGTATTAATGATGGCCTGATGCGAAGCGGAGTCACGATTGTTGACCCAACTACTACATGGGTTGATTCAACAGTTGTGATTTCACAGGATGTGACGCTACTTCCTGGCACGACTATCGCCGGCTCAACAACTGTTGCAAGCGGTGCAACCATTGGTCCTCGCACAACGTTGATTGATTGCACAGTAGCTGCGGGTGCTGATGTAAAAGAGTCATATGCGATTTCTGCATCAATCGGTGCCAATGCAAGTGTTGGTCCATTCACCTATCTTCGCCCTGGAACCGAACTAGCGGCAGATACCCGAGCTGGTGCATTTGTAGAGATGAAGAATGCCAAGGTTGGCGAAGGCTCTAAAGTTCCTCACCTTTCATACGTGGGAGATGCCACTATCGGCGAAGGCACCAATATTGGTGCAGCAACAATCTTTGTTAACTACGACGGAGTCAATAAGCACCAGACTGTTATCGGTGATCATGTCCGAGTCGGCAGTGACAGCATGCTTGTAGCTCCAATCACCATCGGAGATGGTGCCTACACAGCAGCTGGCTCTGTCATCACAGAAGATGTTCCTGCCGGTGCGATGGGTGTTGGTCGTGCAAAGCAGCGAAATGTATTAGGTTGGGTCCTGCGCAAGCGCCCCGGCACCAAGTCAGCTGAAGCAGCCGCTTCAGCTCCAAGCAACGACCAGGAAGGCTGATACTCGTGAGCGAAATCCGTCTATCGTCAGAGAAGAAACTTCGACTATTTTCTGGCCGCGGATTCCCAGAGCTATCACAAGCGGTTGCCTCTGAACTCGGTATTCCACTAACTCCAACTTCAGCCTATGACTTTGCAAATGGCGAGATCTTTGTTCGCTTTGAAGAATCTGTTCGTGGTTGTGATGCATTTGTTATCCAGTCACATGCGACACCCATCAATAAGCAGATCATGGAACAACTCATCATGGTCGATGCCCTTAAACGTGCATCCGCAAAGCGCATCACAGTTGTCACGCCTTTCTATGGCTACGCACGTCAAGATAAGAAGAGCCGCGGTCGCGAGCCAATTACAGCTCGCTTGATGGCAGATCTCTTTAAGACTGCCGG
>JACCDI010913056.1_pt1 | contig 43006 bp, 32 predicted proteins | sample 7442791 | NCBI WGS metagenome assembly JACCDI01 (sample SAMN15323434, study PRJNA562643) | freshwater metagenome | isolation source: river surface water | place: USA:Blue River Watershed | collected 2017-08-15 | reverse complement strand
GTCGTCTCACGCTGGGTGGGCTCTTCGCTCCGGCTCTTTTTGGTGGCGGCCATTCTGCACGATTTGGTTTCAAAACCCTTGGGCATACCCTTTGGCGCCACGGTGGTGGGTGTGCTTGGTTTGATTTGGCTGTACACGCACCGGGGCGGAATTCGCGCCGTCGTTTTTACCGATACGCTTCAAACCGCCGCCATGCTGGGTGTTTTGGTTTGGGTACTCTACGTGCTTTTGGGTGACCTTGGCGTGCGCGAACCCTGGAATTGGCTGTGGCAGCAGCCCGAGTCGCAGTGGTTTTTCCCCGACGCCACCGACGGAAGAAATTTCTGGAAGCAGTTCCTTGGCGGCATGTTCATAACGATTACCATGACGGGCTTGGATCAGGATATGATGCAGAAAAACCTCACCTGCCGAAGCCTCAAGGAAGCCCAGCTCAACATGGTGGTTTTCAGCATCGTCCTCGTTGCGGTCAACCTCCTTTTCCTGGCGCTTGGGGTCGTGCTGTACCGGTACGCGGCTACCGCGGGTATTGAGGTGGTGGGCGACGGACTTTTTGCCGCGGTTGCTTTGTCGCCCGAGATGCCTGCGGCCATCGGGGTACTTTTTGTGCTGGGCTTGGTCGCGGCGGCGTATTCCAGCGCGGATTCGGCATTGACCGCCCTAACTACCTCGTTTTCGGTAGACATTTTGGGCGTAGAGGGGATGCCCGAAGCCCGCGCCGAACGCCTTCGGCGCCGGGTGCATGTGGGTATGACCGTAGCGGTTGGCGTGCTGATGATCGCCGTCAAGCCCTTCGCCGACCAGAGTATTATCACCACCATTTTTACGGCGGCCGGCTACACCTACGGTCCGCTCCTCGGGCTCTTTGCCCTGGGTCAGCTGTCCAAAAGCCACCCGGTAGGCTGGTGGATTCCCTGGGCCTGCCTTTTGGGTCCGCTGGCGACCTACGCCTTAAGCTTGGGCGCCCCCGCGCTGCTGGGCTACACCTTTGGCTTTGAGCTCATCTTGGTGAACGGATTTTTGACGGCCCTGCTTCTGGCGCTGGGTCCCAAAAAATAAGGTCGGACCCCTCGGGGAGATCCGACCTCGTTTTCGGCTCGGGCCGACCGTTAGTGCTTGATCAGGTAGCTCCGCTGAAGAATTTGGCCTCGCTGCAGTTCCAGTACGTAGCTGCCGGAGGCGAGTTCCGTCAAGTCCAGCTGTCCTTGGTCGTTCGCGCGCCCCACAAGAACGGTGCGCCCCGCTAAGTCGATTACGCGCACGCCGTCGGGAAGGTCCGCGCCGCCAATGCGCACCATACCCGAAGTGGGATTCGGCGCCACGTTCCAGGTGTGCTCCGGTTCGTCGAGGCCAATGGAACTAATGCTGGCGCTGGTTTGAAAGACGATGTCGTTGCAGGGGCCGTCGACCGTGAGCTGCACGGGGTAGGTTCCGGCTGCAGCATAAACGTGGCGAACCGCCGCCGTCGTTGCCGTGGATCCGTCGCCAAAGTCCCAGAGGTAGTTAAGGGCCGTTCCTTGGCTGACGCTGGCCTGCCCGCGGAATACGAAGGCGCTGTCGGTTTGGAAGCTCCAGGCGCCCACCAGGTTGGGCTCCGCATTCAGGCTGATGGTGTCGCGGTCGGTTCCGCCCGAACCGTTGAGCTGCAGCGTGACGGTTTTGGGTCCAGGTGAGAAGAAGTAGACCGCGTGGTTGCCCGGTCCCGTGGCTACGCTCGGTACCGCACCCGGCCCGAAGGTCCACTGTGCGAGCGCATTTCCGGGGTTGACCGCACTGAAGTACACGGTGTCCAGCACGCACACGTCGCTCGTTGCGCTGGCCGAAATGCTCGCCACGGGCGCCGATGCACCCAGATCGTACACCTGAATGTTGTCCACGAACAGGTTGTTCCCGTAGCCATTCATGCCGACGAAGCGGAACTTCACGCTGGGTCCCGAAATGCTCGAGGGGAGTGCGATGCTGTCGCGACGCCAGTGGCTCGCGAGCGACGGCGTAAAGGTGGTCGTTTGCGCGGCCTTGGTCGCCAAAGCGGAACCGGATTTGGCGTAGCCCGTGGGCTGCCAGGACGTGCCGCAGTTGGTGCTGTATTCGACGCGAAGTCCGTCGACGTAGCTCGCGTCGTAGGGCGCATAGGCCACATCAAACACCAGGTAGGGCAGGGTCGTTCCGCTCAGGTCAATACCCGGCGTAATCAGTCCGTCTTCTTGAAGGGTCGAGCTGTAGTTAAAAAAGTTCACGGTCATCGCGTTGGTGGAAACGCCGCTGCTTCCAATGCTGTTGGCAACGGCCCAGGTAATGCCGCCGTCGGGGTTGTCCACCGTCCAGCCGAGCGGCAGCGAGGGCCCAAAGGCTTCAGCAAACGGCAGCGGGGCGCCGGCCGTTAAGGCAATGCTCGAGGCGCTCACCGCCGTGTCGGAACCGAAGCTGTTGGTCGCAATCAGCTGAACGTTGTACGAACCCAGTGCGCCAAACGAAACCCAGGGATTTTTGCTCGTCGAGTCCGTTCCGTTCGCGAAGCTCACCCCGCTCCGTGGCGTAATGATCCAGCGCCAGGATGACGGGCTGTTGGTCGACACGTCAACCAGCTGCACAACCTGGTTTAGGCACGGGGCTGCGGACGGCAGCTGCATGGCCGCCTGGGGTGCCGAAGTGACCTCACTGACCGTGATGGCGTCCAGGGCGATGTCGCTTAGGCCGCCGTTGCCCGTGATGCCGCGAAAGCGTACTACGATAACCTGCCCCGAAAAGGCCATAAGCGAGGCCGTCGCGTTGACCCAAGCGCTTCCCTTGTTGCCGATTAACGGGGCGCATACGTCGAGGTGCCAGCGGCCGCCAGATAGCACGTCCACGTGCAGTTCGCCTTGGTTGCTTCCAAGCATGTTGGCCGAAAAACTCAGCTGCGGCAAGCTCGTGTTCGCCAAATTGATGCAGGGCGTGAACACCAGTCCGGTTGAGTTGAGGCAGTTGGTGGCCTCGAGGTACAGGTAGTTGTCGGTTGGTCCGCCGCCGTTGGCGCCGCCGGTGGGGCCGGTGCCGGTGGTTGGCGTTCCGCCGGCGTCGGTGCGCCAGTCGTGCTGGTCTTCGCTGCCGTTGGTTGCATTAACCCAACCTCCGGTCAGGGTGCACGTGGTCACCCCGCAGTTTGACGTCGTCGGGCAACTTACAAAGCTCCCAAAGTTCTCGGAATACGGAAGCACTACGGGCGTACCCGAGGCGGTCACGAACACGCTCGTAGTCAGGGTGTCGTTGTACGGATTTTGGTCCCCGGCGAGCTCGGTCCAAACCCGAAGGCTGTAGGTTCCGATACCCGGCAAGCTCAAGGTGGGTGTGAGCTGGACGACGCTGGATTGCGTCGAAGTCAGCTGAACGGACACGGTATCGCGCAGCACCGGTCCGGAGCCCACGCGGACCGCTACCGGCACCGAGGTCAGGGATTGGATTGCGGGGTTAAGCAGGCGCACTTCGACGGGAATGCTGCCAAGTGCTTGGCAGTCGGGCATGCGTCCCTGGGGATTAATAATGGCGGATAAGGCGGCGTCGGTGGTTACGATGCAGCCTTGAATTCCGGCCGGTTTTTCCACGGCAACGGCGCGTTTGCCCGCGCGGCCGGCGGGCGTTAGGGCCGCCACGCTAAACCACTCGGCCACGTTGGGGTTGCTTCCCGTAAAGACGTAGCTCGTCGCGGTTACGGTGTCGACCGGATCCATGTACGCGGCTCCGAGGCGGTACACAACGTAGCCCGCGGCCCCCACGACGGGGTTCCACGATACCTTGAACGAGTCGGGGCAGGTCCACTGGTGGTTCAGGTTGGTGGGCACTCCGATCCGGCTAAGGACCACGTCGGTGGTGTCGCCTTGGGTTCCGCGTACGATGCGCAGCCACATTTGGTCGTTCACGCCGGCGGGGACGGCCCAGTTGGCCTGGTCGGCATTGGCTCCAGGGCTGGCAACCAACGTCCACGTGGCCCCGTTGTCGTAGGAAGCGCTCAGCTGGTAGGTAGATCCGTTGGGCTCTGAATCCCAGCGGACGGGCGTGGTTTGGCCTGCGACCAGAACTTCTCCGCCCACGGGGTAGGTGAGTTCCACGTCGGCGGCCACAAAGGACCAGGTCACAAAATACTCTTGGCTGCTGCCAACGGCGATGCTGCCGTTGAGTACCAGGTCAAAATCTCCCGGGGTCGGGTTGAGTACCTCAAACTGCTCTGCGGTATTGAGGCTGTCCACGGCGCGTACGGCCGGGCTGTTCAACGACGTCGCGTTCGGCGTTGGGTTGAGTACCCAGGGAAGCCAGGTCGAGGAACCTTGCTTCAGCACGCCGTTGAGGTTGTTCACCAGTGCTCGGCCCGCATTGACCGTAGCTGCGGGGTCGGTCCAGTGCAGCATTACACGAACCGCCTGGGTCCCGGCCGGCACGGTAACGCGTACCGTGTCCGTCTCGTTGGGCGAAAGGCTGTCCTTCATGAACTGATTTTGTTCGATGGACTTCGCCGCGCGCAGGGCGTTCATGCGGCCGTAGCCGTGAATAAAGTCGGGTCCCGGTTGGCCGAGGTCGTCGGACGTATTCATCAAAATGGCCTTCATGAGGCCGCCGTGCGGATCCTGGCCCGAATGGGTTTGCCGGTAGGCGTCGTAGAGTTGAGCCAGAACGCCTGCGGTGCCGGGGCAGGCCATGGACGTTCCCGTCAAGGTGGCGTAGCCGTTGGGCGAGGAGCAGGAGAACACGTTGGTACCGAGCGCCGAAACGTCTGGCTTGATTCGGCCGTCGTGCGCGGGCCCCCGGCTGCTGGACCCCGCAATGGCATCGTTTGCCTGAAGGTTGGCCACGGCGATGACGTTTTTGCCCTGCTTTTGACCCCCGGTAATGTTGCCCCAGCCGGCGCCCGCGCCGTAGTTGCAGTTCGAGGTTCCGCTGTTGCCCGCCGAAAAAACGTGCATCAAATGGTAGTTCTGAATAATGTCCTGATCCATTTGCTGCGTGAAGGCCGTGTATCCGGCGTTGCAGCCGTTGGAGTAGCTGCTGGCGGTGACACGGACCCCATACTGCGCGTAGTGGTTGTCGACGCTGTTTAGGTTAGCCGGATAGTCGTAGTAAACGAGCGATGCCCCGGGCGCTTGGCCTTCGCCGTCGGGGTTCACGTTGCCGGCGCCAAAAATGGTTCCGGCTACGTGGTCGCCGTGGTTTCCTTGGCTTGGCCCGCTGAAATTGGCCAGCACCCGACCCTTGAAGTCAATGTGGGGTTGAATGTCGCCGTCGTCGCCGTGACCCACAACGACTCCGGTTCCGCGGTAGTTGCGGCCTCCGAGGTAGGGCACGCGGACCGCATTGGAACGGTGGTTTTTGGTGCCGACCACGTTTTCCGGCTCGGCGGGAGCCTCCTTGGGCTGCACAAACTGCACGTCGGTCAGCGCGGTAACGCGACCCAGGTTGCCGGGCTTCACAACCGCCTGAATGCCAAGTGGGGAAGTGCCCACCACGCGACCGATGCGGTTCAAGTCGCGTACCACCGTTTCGCGCGAAGCGGTAGCCAAGGGTACGACGAGCAGTTCCACGTCCGCACCAACCCACGAATAGTCGGGAAACACCCCGCCGGCGAGTTGGCTACTCAGCTTCATTTCGGGCAGAAACGGACTTCCGGCAGCGAAGGGCAGCGTGCCCAAGTGGTCCCAGGCGGCGGGAGCCAAAAACTCCACGAGGTAGGCGTTAAGCGGCAGGTAGCCGTGGTTTACGGCGCCGAGCGTGCTCCACGTGGCCCATTCGAGGTCGGTAAGCGGGCGCGAAAACGCCATCACACCCAGTTGCCGGCCTTTGGCAGTTTGGGCGCGTACTTGAGTTGGATCCGCCTGCGAAAGGGCGTAGGTACCGGACTGGAGCAGCACACGCGCGGACCTTGTGTCGTTATTTTGGGCGAAGAGCTGGCCCGCCACGAGGGCGACCACGGCAAGTAGGCGTACTTTCATCGACGTGAATGGAATTAGAGGTCCAATTTAGAACCGGAATGAAGAAGTTATGTTTAATTGTGCTGCTGGCTTGGGTGGCATGTTCACTCGCCGCGCAGCCGGTGCAGCGAATCCTTTACGTGGCGGCCCACCCCGACGACGAGAACACGCGCCTGATTGCGCATTGGTCGCGCGCGGAGGGCCGCGAAGTCGCCTACGTCAGCCTTACCCGGGGCGAGGGCGGACAAAACCTGATCGGTCCCGAGTTGGGCCCCGCCTTGGGCGCAATCCGCGAAGCGGAGCTGCGCGAAGCCCGAAAAATCGACGGCGCCCAGCAGTTTTTTACTTCGGCGCCGGACTTTGGATTCAGTAAAAATCCAGAAGAAACGTTTCAGATTTGGAATCGCGAACAGCTCTTGGGTGAACTCATTGCCTTGGCTGCGGAATTCCGCCCGGACGTCATTGTAACACGGTTTCCGCCGGATTCGCGTGCGGGCCATGGGCACCACACGGCTTCGGCCATGCTCGCGCTCGATTTGTTTGCCCGTCTGCAGCGCGACCGTCCGAGCCACGGCGACTGGGCACCCAAGGCCGTGTACTGGAACACGTCTTCGTGGTGGGCTAAAGACCTGGATTCCGCCGCGGCGAGCGACAGTTTGGTGAAGCTCCGCATCGGGGGCTACCACAAAGCCCTCGAAAAATCGGTACTTCAGATCGGAACCGAAGCCCGCAGCATGCACAAGTCCCAGGGGTTTGGGGCGGTCAACGACCACGGATTCCGGAACGAATTTTTGCAGCTCCTCGCCGGACAGCCCTGCGCTTGGGAGGCGCCCCTTGCGCCCCTCAACCAAGAACACGCAGCATTGCACCTCTGGCGTGACGTGCTCGCCGACCGGCCTTGGTTTACGGACCGCGACAGCCTGCCCCTTCGCCGTGTGGAACGGGCGGTCAACGAATCCCCCGAGCCCATACGAGTCAACGGCCGACTTCTTCAGCCCGGCGAGCGCGCGGAATTTGACGCGAATCCGCTCGAGGCCGCCTACTACACCGTCGGAGACCGCGTAAAGGGGGAGCTTCGCCGCCCCGTGGTCCACGCCGACCCGCTGAGCGTGCGCGTCGAACAGCCGGCGCTGGTGGCCACCCAAATCAAGGAATACCGCGTGGACGTGACCTTCACCCGCTGGGCTCTGGCTAAGGAATTTGCGGTCGAGGTCCGCGTGCCCAAAGGATGGAAGCTTCGTTCGCCCAAGGTGCTCCAATGGACGGCCGACCCCCACAGCGACCGCGATCGGCACTACGTGGTGGTCCTCGAGCCCGAGGTCAACCCGGAGCCGGGTCTGCTCGAGTTTTGGTCCCAAGGTCGGGCCCTGCGCCAGGTGGTTGAGCTCCGCTACGACCACATTCCGCACACGGAGGTGTGGATGGACGGCGGAATTCCGATGCGCTACCTGCCGATGAACCTCCCCAAGGCCGCGGTGGGCGTGATCGAGGGTGCGGGCGACGACGCGGCCGAGGCATTAAAGCAACTCGGCTTTGCGGTGCGCCGGATGGACCCGCGGACGATGACCGCCCAGGACCTGAAGGGCCTCTCGGCCGTGGTAACCGGGATCCGCGCCTACAACGCCACGCCGGGAATGGACCGGGCCAACGCGCTGCTCGAGCCCTGGATCAAGGCCGGAGGTCGCCTCGTGATGCAGTACGCTACGGCCAGCACCGACCGCACGGCCGACCAAATGGGCCCCATTCCCTTTGAACTCGGGCGTAAACGGGTAACCGTGGAAACCGTGGCGCCCACCGTGCTGCAGCCGCAGCACCCCATTTGGACTTCGCCCAACGCGCTGACCGCCGCCGACTTTGAGGGCTGGGTCCAGGAGCGCGGACTCTACTTTGCCGAACAATGGCCGGCGCAATTCACGCCGCTGCTCGAATGGTCCGACCCGGGCGAACTCCCGGCCCAAGGGGCACTGATTACGGCACGCTACGGGCAAGGTAGCGTAACCTACTGCGCACTATCGCTGTTCCGCCAGTGGCGCGAAGGCGTGCCGGGCGCCTACCGAATCCTCGCAAACCTGATTGCCCATGAACGCTAGCCTGAATCCCTGGGATTTGGCCGCCCTCGTCGTCAGTACGGGCGGAATCGCCGCCTACGGCATGTGGGTCTCCCGGCGCAGGGAGTCGGCCACGGAATTCCTCAGTGGCGCCAACCAATCGAGCTGGTGGGCCATGGCCATGGGCATCATCGCCACCCAGGCTTCGGCCATCACCTTCATCAGCACGCCGGGCCAAGGCTTTGCAGACGGTCTGCGCTTTGCCCAATTCTACCTCGGAATGCCGGTGGCCCTCTTCGTGCTCGGCGCATGGGTGGTTCCGCGCTACATGCGCAGCGGCGCCCGAACGGCCTACGAGTACCTCGAGTCCATTTTTGGACCCCGCGTTCGCGGACTGGCCGCACTGCTTTTTCTGGTGTCTCGGAGCCTGGCGGCGGGGATTACCCTGTACGCACCGGCCATCGTCCTTTCGGCGGTATTTCACTGGGACCTTCGGTCGACGGTGGTGGCCATTGGACTGGTCGTCGTGGCCTACACCGCATTTGGCGGCTACAAGGCGGTGGAGGTGACCCAAACGGCCCAAATGGCAGTTATTCTCGTGGGCCTCGTGGCCGCGTGGTGGGTGCTCTACCGCGGCATACCGTCCGAAATGGGGCTGCGCGGCGCCTGGTCCGTCGCCGCGACCTACGGCCACGATCAGGTATTGGATTGGTCTTGGAATCCCGCCAGCCGGTACACGGTGTGGTCGGGGCTTGCGGGCGGGTTCTTCTTGGCCATGGCCTACTTTGGAACCGACCAAAGCCAAGTGGGCCGCTACCTGTCGGGCAAAAGCCTCGCCGAAATCCGGCGCGGATTCCTGGTGACGGGCCTGATCAAAGTGCCCATGCAGCTGTTCATTTTGAGCTTAGGCCTGCTGCTCCTGGTTCGCATGCACCTCTCGACGGAACCGCTTTGGCACAATCCGGCGGTGGCCTCGGCGTGGAGCCAGATGCCCGAATCCGAGCAGCTGAATGCGAAATGGGCTGCGGTCCAACATTCCCGGGCCCAGGCCACGACGGCCCCCGAATCACCCGAGCGCAGGGCGGAACTTGTCGCCCTTCGCGCGGAACAGCAAAAGCTCAAGAGCGAAGCGGCCGAAGTCGTCGCGCGCCGCGCGCCCGATCTGGAAACCAAGGACGTGGACTATGTCTTTCTGGGTTGGGCCCTGAACAACATGCCGGTTGGCCTGCTCGGCCTGCTGTTGGCCGTGATTATGGCGGGTGCCATGTCCAGCTCTAGTGCTGAGATAAATGCCCTTGCGGCCACCTCCCTCATTGATTTTGGCCGGGCGGCGGGACTGCGCGAATCCCTGTCCACCTCGCGCTGGGTCACACTGCTATGGGGCTTGATTGCCATGGCTATCGCCCTGCTGGCCAGCCTGTACGAAAACCTGATTCAGCTCGTAAACCTCGTTGGTTCCCTATTCTATGGGCCAATGCTCGGCATTTTTCTGTGTGCCTGGCTCTTCCCAAGACGTCCATCGTGGGCGGTTTTTGCCGCGGGCGTCGCCGCCGAACTTTCGGTTCTTGGCCTTCACGCGGCTACGGTAGCGGGGCACGTCGAACTCGGATTCTTGTGGTACAACCTCATCGGCGCCCTGTTGGTCGTGGCTTTGGCGTTTTTGCTGCCCCTGATTTTTCGGCGTACCTAGCTTCCATTCGGGCCACGATTTCGCTCACCGCAGGACAAATCAATGCGTTTTTGGCGGTTAACTCCAGGATCTGTGCTTGCTTGACCCGGTCGGTGTGGGGGTATTCGCGGCAGGCCTTGGGCCGGTCTTCGTAGATGCTGCAGGCGTTGTCCGCCTCCAAAAACGGACAGGGAAGCTGCCGAAGCACCCAGTCGCCGTCTTCGTCGAGGCGCAGGTAGCGCGCCTCCAATTCGGCCGACTTCATGCGGAGCCGCTTGGCCACACGTTCCTTGTCGCGCTCGGTCCAAAGCGGGCCGGTGGTCTTGCAGCAGTTCGCGCAGTCCAGGCAGTTGGTGCGCGCAAAAACTCGGTTGTGCAGCTCGTGGACTACCTCGTCGAGGTCCCGGGGCGGTTGCCGCTTGAGCCGCTTGAGAAACTCGGCGGGTCCTGAGGATTTCACTCGGCTCGGAGCTTGTCGATAAATGCACGGGTCTCCTGAAGCCACTGGCCGTATTCCGGCGTTCCGGGCCCATAAAAACCGCTGTAAATTTTGCGCACCCGCCCCTGCTTGTCCAAATAAATCGTGGTCGGGTAGGAGTGGAAGTTGCCCAGTCCGTCCAGTGCGCGCTCGACGGCGCCTCGTTCTGCGCGGCCCGCAAAAAGCACGGGGTAGCGGAGGTCCAGTCCGCGAACAAACTTGTCTACTGCCGGAAAAGCCGCTTCGCGATCGGCGCTGCGTTCAAACGTCACCCCAAAAAACTGCACGTCGGGGTAGGCCGCGTGAAATTGCTTGAATGCGTTGCTTTCGTCGACGCAGTTGGGGCACCACGAACCCATGATTTGAATCACGGCCGGCTTGCCCAGCTCCGGGCTAAAAAGCGCCCCGGTTTGGTAGTGCGGCAGCGCAAAGGTCAAGCGTTCCACGCCCGGTTTCATGGCGGCCAGGGAAGTGGGGTCGGCCAATTGGGCCTTGGCGTCGGCCTTGCCGGTGAGGCGCTGTGACCGAGTAGCGCTTGTGATTTGGCGGCCGGTAATGCCGCCGTCGACCTGGAGTTCGAGTTCAAAAACGTAGGCGAACACTCCGTTGAACGTGCTGAGGTGTACCCGGTTGCCGCGGCGGTTGCCCGCGAGGTAGCGGTAGTCGCCCGACTCCGTCATGATCGTTCCGGTCACCCGACCGTCGGCCTGCTCCTCGAGTACGGCAATCGCATTGCTTCCCTGGTCGGCAGGCTGCTCGGGTTGGTGCATTTTCAGGGCGTAGCGCGGCGCCAATTCCGCTCGCGGGCGGTCATCTTCGGGGAGGTTAAACCTCGGTAGTTGACCGCGCTGCATTACTAGGGGGTACTGTTCGCCGCGGTCGGGGCGCACCCAGAACCCGTTCCAGGTCGATCCTTCCCGGCGCCACCAAAGCTCGCCGGGAAAATACGGAAGTTCGAACCGCTCGTAGCCTTCGGCGTTCGCCCCCGCGTACGCCAACGGTAGGCGTTCTGCGCCGTTCACAACCAAGAATGCGGGCTTGCTCTTGGCGCCTTGGTCGACGGCAACGACCTCAAAAGGCAGAATCCAGGCGGCTTCGCTGCCTTGGGCTGCGCGCAAGGTGATGGCGGCGCGGTACCATTGCTCGCGCCCCGAGGGACTCGATTGGGCCGAACTCGGTTGAACCACCACAATCCAAACGGCCAAGCCGAGGAGCAGTACAAAAAGGACTTTCATGTTCCCAAGTTAGTACTTCTTCAACTCCTCACGGTAGGCCTCGACCCGCGCCGCAAGCTCGGCGCCCACCCGTCGGTACTGCCCGGCGAGGTCGGCCTCGTCAAGGTGCGAACCCACTACGTTGAAGTAGTACTTAATCTTGGGCTCGGTGCCGCTGGGGCGCGCGGTGATGCGGTCGCCGTTCGCGAGCAGCAGCTGAATCACGTTGGACTTGGGCAGTGCCACCGGCTTAACGGCACCCGACATCAGGTTGGTTCGGGTTTGCTCTTGGTAGTCCACGATTTCTGCCACGTCCAGTCCGGCAACCTCACGCGGTGGATTGGCTCGGAGGCGGGTCATAATTGCCTGTATTTCTTCCAGTCCGCTGCGGCCGGGCTTCGTGACGCTGAGCAGCTCGTCCTGATGTACCCCGTGGCGGGCGTACAGCCCGAGCAGTGCGCGGTAAAAACTCGAACCTTGGGACGCGTGGTAGGCTGCGGCCTCGGCCAACAAGCAGGCCGAACCGATGGCGTCCTTGTCGCGCACAAAATCGCCGGCCAGGTAGCCGTAGCTTTCCTCTCCGCCCACCACAAAGGTTTGCTTGCCCTCGCGAAGGCGAATTTGCTCCGCGATCCATTTGAACCCGGTAAGGGTTTCGGCTGCTTCAATCCGGTAGTGTTCGGCAATGCGCAGCAGGAGCGGCGAGGTCACCACGGTCGTTGCCACAAAAGGCTTATCGGGCATGCTCCCCTGGGCGGTGCGCTGCGCGAGCACGTAGTCCATCAACACGGCCGCTGCCTGGTTGCCGTTGAGCAGTACGTGGTCGCCTTCGTCATCGCGCACGGCAATCCCCACGCGGTCGCTGTCGGGGTCGCAGCCCACGACGAAGTCGTAATCCAATTCTTCGGCGCGCGCTACGGCGAGGGCCAGGGCCGCCGATTCTTCGGGGTTGGGCGAGTGGACGGTCGGAAAATTGCCGTCGGGTTTGGCCTGCGCCTCGAGCACGTCGACGTGGCTAAAGCCCCATCGCCGAAGCGACTCCGGGAGCAGGGTTACCGACGTACCGTGAAGCGCCGTAAACACAATGCCCAAGCGGTTGTTTCCTTGGCGGTTCAGCGACAGCGATTCCAGTGCGCCCAAATAGGCCTCGTCGGTTTCGCGGCCGAGCGGTCGAATGACGCCGGAGCCGCCGCTCCGCTTGACGTCGGCCAAGGTTACCGAGCGCACCATGGCCAGCAACGCGCGGTCGTTGGGCGGAACGATTTGCCCGCCGTCGCTCCAATAGACCTTGTAGCCGTTGTACTCTTTGGGATTGTGCGATGCGGTAATCACAATACCCGCCGTGCATCCGTGAAGGCGTACCGCAAAACTCAATTCGGGCGTAGGGCGGAGTTCGTCAAAGAGCCACACGTTGACGCCATTCGCCGCGAGGACTTCGGCTGCTTCGCGCGCAAACTCGGGAGATTGGTTGCGCGAATCAAAGGCGATGGCTACCGAAGGCGTCGCGCTGGCCTCGAGCACGTAGTTGGCGAGACCTTGGGTGGCCAATCCGACCGTGTAGCGGTTCATCCCGTTGCTGCCCAGGCGCATCAATCCGCGCAACCCGCCGGTGCCAAATTCGAGTTCCGTGTAAAACGCTTCGCTGAAGGCTGCGGGGTCCCTATCTCGAAGCCTGCGAATGGCTTCTTTGTCGGCCTCCTCAATGGGGCTGTTCAGCCAGTATTCGGCACGCGCTGCAGCGGCCGGGTCAATCACCGTATTCATAACACCACAAAGTTCGGAACATCTTGCCGCCCGGTAAGCCCTTCGCGCAGGATCATTGAAAAAAGGAACCAGTATCGCGTGGCTCGCTGCGCATTAGAACGCCGCCATCTGCACCGCAGCGACGGCAGCCTCTTCGCCCTTGTTGCCCAAGCGACCCCCGCAGCGGTCCAGCGATTGCTGGTAGGTGTCGTCGGTCAGCACACAAAAAATCACGGGCGTCTTGCCGGTGGCGTTGAGGCGCGCAATTCCGTAGGTAACCCCCTGGCACACAAAATCGAAGTGCGGCGTTTCGCCGCGGACCACGGATCCAACGGCGATCACGGCGTCGTACTCCAGGGACTCCGCGTGCACTTTGCAGCCGTGGATCAGTTCAAAACTCCCAGGGACGTCGAAGCGATCCACGCGCTCGGCTTTGAGCTGTTCCAGCACCCGCGCCGCCCCGTCGGCCAGCGCATGGGTGATTTCGGGATTCCACGAACTGACCACCAACGCAAAGCGCCGCCCTTTTGCAGTGGGAGCGGCGCTGAGGTCCAGAGGTCCGCGCTCGGCGGTAGCCATTAGTTTGCTTCGAGCTTAGCTTCGTAGTAGGCGATCAGCGCATCGGCATTCGCGCCTTGTGCCGACGTAGGAAAGTCGGCCTTGATTCGCTTGGTGTAGGCCAGGGCCGCGTCCAAATCGCTGTTGAGCTCGGCGGCCAAAGCGGCCTTCGAAAGAAAGAAGGGCGTCAAAAACTCATTGGCTTCCAGCGACGCCGCCTTCGCGTAGTATTCTTCGGCCTCTTTGGGCTGCTTAAGGTCCGCAAAAGCGTCTCCAATGGCACCGGTAGCCACGATGTCCAAATACGTTCCGTCGCCGTCAAACTCCTCTAGGTAGTCAATGGCCTCTTCGGCTTGACCCAATCCGAGGTGGCAAAGACCCGCATAGTAGTTCGCCAGATTTCCGGCATTTGTGCTGCCGTATTCGTCGGCAATCTCGGCAAAACCCATAAACTCAGCGTTGCCGTTCAGGGCAAGGTTCAGCGAATCCTGGGCAAAAACATCTTGGGCCGGGTACAGGGCAAGCTGCGCCTCTTCTTCGGCAGGCTTAACAATGAACTCCTGGTAGCCCCACGCCAAGGCAACCACCGCAATCAGGCCGCCAACGGCGTAGGTGATTTGCTTTTGGTAGGTTTGAAAGAGGCTTTCGGCCTTGGAAAGCGTATTCTCAACCGCATCCATGGGGCGCTCAACCAAATCGATTTCTTTTTTCTCTTTTGCCATAGGGCGGCAAAGATAGCCAAAGCGCGCATATCAAGGTACTTTTGCCGTATGCAAGATGTCGTGCTCGATCGATTAAGCCTGGTTCACTTTAAAAACCACACCCAGGGCGAATTCACCTTTAGTCCCAAGCTCAATGCGCTGGTGGGGGCCAATGGGTCCGGCAAAACTTCGGTCTTGGACGCCGTTCACCTGCTGTGCATGACGCGCAGCTTTTTTCATGCGAGCGACGCCCACTGCATCCAATTTGAGGCCCCCTTCTTCGTCGTTCAGGGCGAATTTCGGGCGGAATCGGGCAACATCCCGGTGTACTGCGGGCTCCAGCGCGGCGAAAAAAAGGTCTTTAAGGCCGACGACGCCGAATACCCCCGTATTTCGGACCACTTGGGCCGCTTCCCGGTGGTCATGATCAGCCCCGGAGATCACGACCTGCTTCACGGCGGATCCGAGGCCCGACGCGCCTTTATGGACTCGGTCATTGCCCAATCCGACCGGGCCTACCTCGAGACGCTGAAGGCCTACCAACGGGCCCTGAAGCAGCGCAACGCACTGCTCAAGTACTTTGCCGCCAACCGAACGTTTCAGGCCGATACGCTGGAGATCTATGATGCGCAGCTCAGCGACTTGGCGCCGCAGCTTTTTGCGGCGCGCACCCGGTTCGCCGATCGATTTGCGCCCATGCTTCAAGACGCCTACGAGCGGATTTCGGGCGGGCGCGAACAGGTTGGCTTGCACTATGCCAGTGCCTTGACGGAGCAACCCATGGCGGTGCTGTTGGCCAACCGCTTGGCCAAGGACCGCGTGCTCCAGTACACCTCGGCGGGTCCGCACCGAGAGGACCTGGAATTCAGCATCCACGGGCATCCGCTGCAGCGGGTCGGCTCGCAGGGGCAGCAAAAAAGCTTTTTGATTGCGCTGAAGTTGGCCGCCTTTGAGGTGCTGCACCAGACCCTGGGACGCAAGCCCATATTGCTCCTCGACGACGTTTTTGACAAGCTCGATGCCGCGCGGGTAGAGGGCCTGATTCGCATGGTTAACGACCAGCGGTTTGGGCAAATTTTTGTCAGCGATACGCATCCGGAACGCACGGCTTCCTTGCTCAAAGCCCTGGACCAGGAGTCCATGGTTCACGACCTAACGCCCAATAGCTAGTGCCTCGGCCCAACCTGGAAGGAATTGACGGCATCCTGAGCCGAATGCTTGCGGCCCACCGCCACAAGCCGGCCTTTCAGTTGGCGCTCTGTGCCAACGCTTGGCGGGCCCTCTTGGGTGAATCGGCGGTTCAAAAAACCCGAAAGTTGGCATTTTCGGACGGGAGGCTGACGGCTTATTTGGTGTCGGACTCCCTGCGTCACGAGCTGCGCGCCCAGCAAGCGCGACTGCTGCAAGGGCTCCAAGAAGAGCTGAGCGATCAACTGGAAATCAAGGAATTAATCCTGAAGTAGCGCAAATAAAAAATCCCGCTCGTGGCGGGATTTGGGTAGAATACGGACGAAGGTCCAGATTCCAAAAACTAGAATTGCTCGCGACCGCCGAAGAAGAAGGCGCCCTCGATGGCGGCGTTCTCGTCGCTGTCGCTGCCGTGCACGGCATTGGCGGCAATGGACTGGGCGTAGAGGCGGCGAATGGTGCCCTCGTCGGCTTTGGCCGGGTCGGTTGCGCCAATCACGGTGCGGAAGTCCGCCACGGCGTGGTCTTTTTCCAGAATAGCTGCCACAATGGGGCCGCTGGTCATGTACTCAACGAGTTCGCCAAAAAACGAACGCTCCCGGTGGATGCCGTAGAATTCCGACGCCTCGGCCAGGCTCAAGCGGGTCAGTTTCAGGGCCACGATGCGGAATCCGGCCTGGTTAATGTGGTTGAGAATGGCACCGATGTGGCCGTTGGCCACCGCGTCGGGCTTGATCATCGTAAACGTGCGGTTCGTAGCGCTCATGATAAGTTGGTATTGAGGTCGTAAAATCGGCCGCAAAAGTACGAAATTTACCGCATGATCCATGACGTACTGCGGACGCTCCGGCAGCGAGCCCACCAAATCCTCATCACCACGCACTGGAATCCCGACGGCGACGCCGTGGGTTCGGCGCTGGGTTGGGCCCACTACCTCCGGGCCTCGGGCCATCAGGTTCGCGTCCTGTTTCCCAACGCGCCGTCCATGCCGCTACAGGCGAGTCCCGGTTTCCGCTCCGCCTTTGTCGCAGTGGCCGAGTACGAGCCCAACGGCGTCTCGGAGCTTTTCGAGCGCGCCGAAGTGCATTTTGCCTTGGACTACAATACTCCGTCCCGAGTTGGTGCGCTGTTGGAGCCCTTGGTTGCTGGTTTTCCGGGCCGCAACGTCTTGATTGATCACCACCAGCAGCCCGACGGGCTGTTTGCCGATCAGTACAGCAGCACCGCAAAAGGGTCGACCTCCGAAATGATCGCCGACCTGATTACCGCCGACGAGGGCTGGGGTTCCGTCGATCCGGCCTGTGCCGAAAACCTGCTCATGGGCCTAATCACCGATTCGGGTTCGTTTCGCTACCCGTCCACCACGGCCCAAACGTTCAGCACGGCGGCGCGTTTGGTGGAGGCCGGCGCGCAGCCCAACGCCATTCATGCCCGACTCTTTGATGCCAATCCGCTTAGCCGTCTTAAAACCTTTGGTTACGGCCTTTCCAGTGCGCACCTCGTTGCCGGCAACCGTGCGGCCGTCCTAAGCCTCTCGGCCAGCGATCTCGAACGCGCGGGCTATGTGGCTGGCGACAGCGAAGGCCTGGTCAATTGGGGGCTTTCGGTTGCGGGCGTGGAGGTGAGTGTGCTGCTCCGAGAAGATGCTGCGGGACTGATTAAAATGTCGTTTCGAAGCACGGGCGACCGCGACGTCAACGAATTCGCCCGCGCCCATTTTGCGGGGGGCGGACACCGCAACGCCGCGGGCGGCGCTTCGACGGCCGGGCTCTCCGAAACCGAGGACGTACTCATTCAAAAACTCACCCAGTGGCTCGCTTAGGCCCGCGCTCGGCTTGGGGGCTCACCGTGGCGCTGGTCTGGGTATTTGGTTGCCAACGGCCCGGTGGCGAGCCCGACGCACCCCAACTTTCCGAAGCCGAGGTTCAGGAACGACTCATACAGCAGAACCGGGCGGCCCTCGAACAGGAGCGCACCTACCTGAAGGCCTTTATGGATTCGACCCAGTGGGCCTTCGCACCCGCCGGTTCGGGTGCCTACGAGTGGCGGGTGGAGCAGGGCAGCGGCAGCCCCGTTGCCGAGAAGGAACTGGTGAATATTGCCTACCGACTGACCGGCGTTCACGGAGAAGCCTACGAAGCGGGAACGCGCGAAGTCCGCGTTTTGCGCGATCCCAATGCGGTTTGGGGCCTTCAGTACGCCCTGCTGCGCGCGCGGCACGGCGACAGCATCGTGCTCTTGCTCCCGGCCCACCTCGGACACGGACTCGCCGGCGAGGGCTCGGTACCACCAATGAGTCCGCTTGTGTACTACCTTCGCGTACTATGATTAAACCATCGCTTCTTGCCGCTTCGGCGCTGCTTGCAGTGGCCTGCGGCGCAACACCTGAAATTCGCGTGAATAACCAAGACATCAAGGTCGGCGACGGCCTGTACGCCCTGTTCGAAACGAGCAAAGGCGACATCCTCATCCAACTCGAAATGGAGAAGGCACCCATTACGGTCGCCAATTTCGTAGCCCTGGCTGAGGGTACCCACCCCCAAGCGGTTGCCAAAAAAGGCGAAGCGTTTTTTGACGGACTCATCTTTCACCGCGTCATTCCGCAATTCATGATTCAGGGCGGAGACCCCGACGGCCGAGGCACCGGCGGTCCGGGCTACCAGTTCCCCGACGAATTCCACCCCACGCTTCGCCACAGCGGACCCGGCATTTTGTCGATGGCCAACAGCGGACCGGGGACCAACGGATCCCAGTTCTTCATCACCGAAATTGCTACGCCCTGGTTGGACGACCGCCACAGCGTATTTGGCAAGGTGATTTCGGGAATTGAGAAGGTGACGGAAATCGCCAACGTGGAACGCGACCCCCGCGACATGCCCAAGACGCCCATCACCATGAAGGTGAAAATTATTCGTCAAGGAAAGGCCGCTAAGGAGTTTGATGCGCCCAAAGTCTTTACAGAAGGCGTTGCGGGAGCCCAAGCCAAAGCCGCTAAGGCCGCCGAAGAAGCAGCTGCCAAGGGCGCTGCGCGCGCAGCTGAATTTACCTGGTACACCAACGAGACCGTGAATTCGGCCGAGTTCGAGAAAAAGTACGCCGAGTGGGTAGCCAAGGCCGAATCGCGTGCAGATGGCCTCAAGGTTCTGGTCGTCACCGAAGGCGAAGGCGAGCCCATGGTTTCAGGCGATGAAGCCCTGGTGCACTACGCAGGATACCTGAATAACGGCAAGCCCTTCGACAGCAGCGTGAAAGAGATTGCCAAGGCTTGGGGACAGTACAATCCCCAGCGCGAACCCTACGAAGGATTTCCGGTACAGTGCGGAAACCAAGGTCGCGTGATCAAAGGTTGGCAAGAGGGCCTAATTGGTCTAAAAAAGGGCAGCCACGCTAAGCTCATCATCCCTCCGGCGCTCGGCTACGGGGAGGCTGGAGCAGGCGGCGTTATTCCGCCCAATGCCACGCTGGTCTTCGACGTGTGGATTGAAAACATCGTGAAGCACTAAGCGTCGGGCGAAAGCCTGAGCTACAGACTTCGGATCGTTGGTTTCTGGCTTCTGGTTTCTGGCCTAAGGGCACAAGAAACTAGAGGCCAGTTTCTTTTTTGGCCCTACTTGCTCAGTGAGGCGATGGCGTCGCGCAGCTCGGCGGCCCTCAAGAAGTCCAGGTTTTTCGCTGCCTGTTCCATTTCGCGTCGCAGCTCGGCGGCCTTGGTTTTGCGCTGCTCCTCGGTGGCGTACTTCGGAAGCGCTTCGGCCAGCGTCGCGCGCCGTACTTCGGCCGCAGCGGATTCCGCGGCCTTCTGGGTGAAGACGCTGGAACGGTCCTTTTTCACGAGCGCCGTGGGCGTAATGCCGTTGGCTTCGTTGTAGGCCTGCTGCTTCGCGCGCCGCCGTTCCGTTTCGCGCATGGTTCGCGCCATCGAATCGGTAATTTTGTCTGCGTAAAAAATGGCCATGCCGTTCACGTTTCGCGCGGCCCGACCAATGGTTTGCACCAGCGAACGCTCGCTGCGCAAAAAGCCTTCCTTATCGGCGTCCATAATGGCGACCAGCGACACCTCCGGAAAGTCCAGTCCTTCGCGCAGCAGGTTTACGCCAATGAGCACGTCAAAGAGTCCGGCCCGCAGCGCGTCCATGATTTCGATGCGCTCCATGGTTTCCACGTCGCTGTGAATGTAGCGGCAGCGAACCCCGTAGCGCGTGAAGTACTTGGTGAGCTCCTCGGCCATGCGCTTGGTCAGGGTCGTGACCAGCACCCGTTCGTCGCGCTCGCTCCGCAGGCGGACCTCTTCCATGAGGTCGTCTACCTGGTTTTCAATGGGGCGTACCTCGATAACCGGATCGAGCAGGCCGGTGGGGCGAATCAGCTGTTCCACGACCACGCCCTCGGACTTTTCCAGCTCGTAGTCGGCCGGAGTGGCCGAAACGTAAATCGTTTGGTTGATCAGTTGTTCGAATTCGCCGAACATCAGCGGACGGTTGTCCATGGCGGCCGGCAACCGGAATCCATACTCCACCAAATTCTCCTTGCGGCTGCGGTCGCCGCCGTACATGGCGCGCACCTGGGGCAGCGTCACGTGGCTCTCGTCGACCACCATCAAAAAGTCGTCGGGGAAGTAGTCCAGCAGGCAGAAGGGGCGGGTCCCGGGCTGGCGTCCGTCGAGGTAGCGCGAGTAGTTTTCGATGCCGGAACAGTAGCCCAGTTCCCGGATCATTTCGAGGTCAAACACCGTGCGCTCTTCGAGGCGCTTGGCTTCGAGCGGACGGCCCATTTTCGTGAAGTGGTCGACCTGTGCGCCCAGGTCCAGCTCGATTTGCTTGATGGCGTTGTGGAGCATGTCGGGCGTCGTCACAAACAGGTTAGCTGGGAAGATGCGCAGCTGTTCCAAGGCACCCTGGCGTTCGTTGGCGACCGGATCCCACTGCTCGATGCGCTCGACTTCGTCGCCCCAAAAAAGCACGCGGTAAAAAATGTCTCCGTAGGCCGGGAATACGTCAACCGTGTCGCCCTTCACCCGAAAGTTGCCGCGCTTGAATTCGCCCTCGGTACGGCTGTATAGGCCCTGAACCAGGGCGTGCAGGAACTTTTGACGGCTGATCTTTTGGCCCGAAGCCAGCTGTACCTGCTGGCTTTTGAACGCTTCGGGGTTGCCCATGCCGTACAGGCAGCTCACCGAGGCCACCACGAGCACGTCCCGCCGGCCACTCAGCAGCGAGGACGTGGTAGAGAGCCGCAGCTTTTCAATCTCGTCGTTGATGCTGAGGTCCTTCTCGATGTAGGTTCCGCTTGCGGGTATGTAGGCCTCGGGTTGGTAGTAATCGTAGTAGCTGACGAAGTACTCGACCGCGTTGTTCGGGAAAAAGGACTTAAACTCTTGGTAGAGCTGGGCCGCCAAGGTTTTGTTGTGCGAAAGCACGAGGGTAGGGCGCTGGACGCGCTCAATCACGTTGGCCACGCTGAAGGTCTTGCCGGACCCGGTGACTCCAAGCAGGGTTTGAGCACGTTCGCCGTGGAGCACCCCGCGCGCCAAAGCCTCAATCGCCGAAGGCTGGTCGCCCGTCGGCTTGAATTCACTGGCCAGCTGAAAGCCGACCGTCGATCCTGCCGAAGCCAAACCCAGCTCGTTCAGGATCTTGCCGCCGTGGTTGTGCGGACGGCCTTCCATGAATTAGGCGTTTTCGCTTCCGCCTTCAGAAGCCACCGCATCGGCCGACGGGGCCAAACTGTCGGCGGTTTTTGCGCGCTCCGCCTGCTGGTAGGCGCGGAACGCCTTTTCGGCAGCTTCCAGCTCCCGGCGGGCTTGATCCACTTTGTTCAGGGCATCCTGAACAATGGGGCTGTCGGGCTTAGCAAACTGAAAGAAGCCCATGTTGTTTTCCATCTGCGCCAGCTTGCGGCGAGCGAGCTCCACCGTTTGGCGAGCGGACTGCATGCCTTGGGCCTTTTTGAAGGCAACCTGCCGCACGGCGCGCTCTTCGCCTTGGGCACCGCGCATGCCGTCAAAAAACGAATTGCCTGCGGCACGGAAGCGCGCCCACAGCTCGTCGGTCTGCTTCTTCGGGGCAAAGCCCGAGTCCTTCCATTCCTGCTGCAGCTGCTTCATCTCTTTGGCTGCCGCGCCAAAGTCGGTGCGCTGCGCCAGGGCTTCTGCCTTCTCCACGATGGCGAGCTTCACGTCGAGTGCGGACTTCAAGTTCTTTTTGCGCTCGCGGTAGAACACGTTGCGCTCCTTGTAGGCCCAGCGCTCGACCGCCTTAAATCGGCTCCACAGCTCGTCGCTAGGACCGCCAAAGGTTCGGCCAATCTTGCTTAACTCACCGCGCAGCTCGTTGAGCTTTTCGGTCACGTTTTGCCAGGCTTGGTGGCTTTTGGGCGCGCGTTCACGAAGGGCTTCTGCCTCGGCCACCTTGAGGGTTTTGGCCTCCAAGCGAACTGAGTTTTGCGCTTTTTGCTCGTCGAACTTCGCCCGGCGCTTCTCGTGCAAAATCGACGAGGCCGCCTTGAACTGCTCCCAAAGGGGCTCTTTGTCTTCGAGCGAAACGGGGCCAATCTCCTTCCAGGCCGTGTGAATGCGCTGCAGCTCGCCGCCAACGCTCGCGGACCAATTCTTGCTCGACAACTCGGTCACGGCGCGAATCAAGAGCTCCTTAGCTTCTTTATTGACTTTGTAATCCAGCTCGCGAAGCTCCTGGCTCAAGCGCAAGTTGTCGTAGAAGCGGTCAACCAAAAAGCGGAAGGTGGCATTGAGGTCGCGGGCGTCTTCGGCCGGTACCGGACCCACTTCCTTCCAGCGGTCAAAAATCTTTTTGAACTGGTTGTAGGTAGCGCGGGTCGGCAGCTCCTCGCTCTCCGCGAGCTTCTTGAGTTCGTCGACAATGGCCTTCTTTACGTCCAGGTTTACGGCCAGAGCGCGCTCCTGCTCGGCCTTCCAGGCACCGCGGCGCTTTTTGAACTCTTGGTAGGTCTGGTAGAAGGCATCGCGGGTTTTCTGCTCGAAGTGAAAGTCGATGGCATTTCCGCCCTCGGCCACAAAGGCATCAAGCGCAGCCTGGCGTTCTTCGTCCAGTCGGGGGAGCAACGTGTTGCGCAGCGCCAGCATCGGAACCCGCGCATCGGCAATGGGAACTTCGCGGAGCACGCGCGCCGCTTCAGCAAGGAGTTCTGCGTCGCTCAGTTCGCTGTAGTCGGCCTGGTGGTCCTCGTGCGATTCGCGCTCTTCGTCGGTGTGCTCGTCGGATTCGTCAGCGGCCGCGGCGGGCACCGAGGGGGATTCCGCCTCGGCTAGGATTTCAACCTCGGGCTCGGCTCCCGGTGCTTCGGCGTCGGCAGGCGCGGCATCAATTACTGCTTCGTTGGCCTCGGTTTCAAGGACAATAAGCTCATCCTGAATGGGTTCGATCTCAGGAGTCGCGTTCTCGAGATCCGGGTTGGGTACTTCGTTCGCACTCCCTTCGTGGGGATTTTGGTCGTGTTCCATCATAGCGGATGGCATAAAGAGTTGAATTGGGCCTCAAAAGTCGGTTATTCCGAGCATTCTAGCCCAATACTCCCATGCTTTTTTTGCCTGCATGCGCAACATGGGCATTCCGTCGAGCACGGCGGCGCCCGCTTGGGCGGCCTGAATTTGGAAGGGAGTCGGGTCGGGACCGTACACGGCATCGATGGCCCAGGCGCCCTGCATCGCGGGCCAGACAATGGGAGGCGCCAGCGCGACCTGGCTTCCGTGGCCCATGGACGTAGCGTTTACTACGACGTCGGGCTTCGGCGCTCGGGCGCTGGCTTCAAACGCATGCTGTTCCAGTCCCAAAAAGTCGGTCCGCGGCGTCCGCGCAAAAACAACCACCTCGAATCCCCGCGAACGCAGGGCGTGGGCAATGGCCCGAGCCGCGCCCCCGTTGCCAAGCAGCCAGGCGCAGTTATACTTTGGTCGGTAACCTCGCCATTCCGCTTCCCAACTCAGCCAAAACCCGTCGGAATCGGTGTTGTGGCATGCCCATCCCTGGCTGGTTCGCACAATGCAGTTGGTCGCGCCGATGGCTTCGGCCTCGGGACTCCGATCGGGTATGCACCGCCATAGGTCTATTTTGTGCGGAATGGTGGCGTTGAAACCGCTCCAGCCTCCGCCGTGAGCTTGTTCCAGCCAAGGGCCCCAATCCGAGCGGGGCGCGACTTCGAGCACTTCGTAGGTCAGCTCCTGCTCCAGGGAATGCCCGCGCCAGAGTGCGCGATACAGTTCCGGTGACCGCGAAGGCGGCCCTTCAACGCGCAGCAAACCAAAGCGCGGCATGAATTAGTTCGCGGATTGGCGCGATTGGGCCCAGCGATCGAGTCCGAGTACCAGGACGGCGCCCGCAAGGGCCGCGATCGCAATGGCACCCCACGCGATGCTCAGCCCCGTCTCAGCCTGCCAAGCGGATGGCGAAACGGGGATCTCCCAGCCCTTCCACATGCTGCGAAACGGCCAAACCTTGACCAGAGAGCCCACAATGAACCCGGTCATCAGCGACACGGTGGCCTGCTCAAAGCGCAAAAACAGCCAGCGAAGAAGGCGTCCAAAGGTCAGCAAGCCGAGCACACAACCCGTAGCAAAAATGGCAACGGTTGCGAGTTCGCGCTCGTGAAGCGCATGAAGAATGGGCTCGTAGGCACCGAGCAGCACCAAAATAAACGAGCCCGAAATTCCGGGTAAAATCATGGCGCAGATCGCCAAGAATCCGGCGACAAACGTGAAGGCGGGCGTGAGTTCCACGTAGCCCGCGGGCATCGAAGACAGCACAAATCCGAAAACAATTCCAACGGCAAACATGAGCCAGGCTCCGCGCACGTCGCGAAAGAGCATTTTTAGGCTCGCCACAATCAGCCCAAAGAAGAAGCTCCATACCACCGTCGGGTACTGATCCAATCCCCAGAGAACTACCTTGGAAAGGCTCAAAATAGAAATGCCAATTCCGCTCAAAAGGGCCACCAGAAACCAGCCGTCGACCGCCTTCCATGCGGCGGCAATGCCCTCTCGGCGCAGCGCAACCCACATGGATCCGCCCGCGGCGTGAATGGCGTCGAGCAGGCGCTGGTAAATTCCCGTCAGGTAGGCAATGGTTCCGCCCGAAACTCCGGGAACCACATCGGCAGCGCCCATGGCAATGCCCTTGAGAAACGTCAACACTGGATTCATGCGGCGAAGTTAGGCTCTGGGTTGGCTCCAAATAAGCGCAACCACGGGGTCGGCATTGGCCAGGGGGTAAAACGCGGCCAAAGCCTCTTGGAACGGAGTCCCAAAGCGCAGCCAGGATTGCTGAATGCCCGCGTGGGCAGCCGGCAAGTCGGTTGCCAAATTCCACAAAAAACCGAAGTACGCGGCCCACATTTCGGGGTCCTCGGCGTGGCGCTGCACCCCGGCTTCAAGCACCGTTACGGCCGAATCGGCGTGGTTCATTTCGGCGAGGATTCCGGCGTACTCGAGCAAGCCGCGCGGATTTTCCACACGCAGGGTGTGAAGGATCAGCTGGAGGCTTTTTGCGGCTTCGCGCTGCAGTCCGAGTTGACGAAAAAGATCGTGGGCAACCATATGGTAGTCCGGATTGTCGGGGTCGAGCGCAATGGCTTTTTGGGCGTGCTGTGCCCCCTTGAGCGCATTGCCGGACTCGCCGTGCAGTACGGCCAATTCAATCCAGGCCTCGTCCAATTCGTCGTCCAACTCAACGGCTTCCTGGAATGATCGAAGGGCTTCGGCATTCCGCTCTAGTGATTGAAGGCAAACGCCCATGCGGTACAGGGTGTAGCCGTTGCGCTCACTCGATGCCATCGATGCCCCGTAGTTGGCCAAGGCCGCATCAAACTCTTCGAGGTCTTCGTGCAGGCGTCCCAGGTCGAAGAGGGCTGCACTAAACCCCTCGTCGATCGCCACGGCAAAACCTAGGCTGCGCTTGGCGGCTTCGTGCTGGCCTTGGCGGAACTGCGCCACCCCGAGGTGGTACCAGGCCGTTTCGGAGTAGGGGTAGTCGTTGAGGTAGGTTTCAAAGAAGGAAGCGGCCTTGTCGTCGCGGTTCGCCATGTCGAAGTTGATGGCGAGCAGGTAGAGCAGGTGGGCATCCTCGGGCTCCTCTTGAAGCATGGCCTTTAGCGTGCGGATGGCGTGGGTGAACATGCCCGCGCCCGAGTAAATCGACGCCAGGGTGCCCTGAATGGGAAAGGGGTCGTCGGAATTTTGAATCGCCTTTCGCAGCGACTGTATGGCATCCTGGGTGCGGCCTTGTCGGATCAAAAGCATACCTCGGGCCCATTCAATGTCGGGGTGATTTGGACTCAAGCCCTCGGCGCGCTGAATGGCCTCTTCGGCCTCGTCGAGTTGGGATGCTTGAACCAGGTAGCGCGCCATTTTGGCGGCAAAAACGGTGGCGTAGGGGTGCTGGGCTCCGCCCATGTCGATGGCCTTACGCGCCCGCTGAAGTTGGCCGGTCTCGAGGTAGTAGTCTGCAATTTCTTCAAACTCTTCGACGTCAAAAAACAGCGGGGCGTCTTCGCGCAGCGCCTGCTCAAAACGTTCAATAAGGGGATCGGAATCGGACTCGTACATCAGGCTTAGTAAACCTAGGCAAATTTCCCTCGGAATTCCGCGCCAAAATCACGTGTTATTCACCGCGTTATTCACCGACTCGGATTCCGGCCCGTGCCGGTTCTACCTTTGCAGTACACCAAAAACCTCGCCATGGCACTAATCGCATCGGTATCAGGAATTCGCGGAACCATAGGTGGTTCTGTGGGCAGCAACCTTACGCCCGTGGACGCGGTGGCCTTCGCCAGCGCCTACGGTCAGTGGCTGCGGGCGCAATCCGCCAGCGATCGCCGACTGCGCGTGGCCCTTGGTCGCGACGCCCGCGTGTCGGGCGAAGCCTTGAGCGACCTCGTCGTTTCCACGCTCCGATTTCAGGGCATCGACGTGCTCGATCTCGGACTTTCTACGACCCCCACGGTCGAAATGATGGTGCCCTGGGAGGGCTGCGACGGCGGAATCATCCTAACCGCTTCGCACAATCCGGGGGAGTGGAACGCGCTGAAGCTGCTCAACGCCCGCGGAGAATTCCTCAGCGCCGAGGACGGGGCCAAAATCCTCGCCGCCCGTGAGGCCGGTCATTTTGAATTCGCAGCCGTTGGCGCATTGGGCCGCCGAATCGCCGTTACGGACGGCATCGAGCGCCATATTCAGGCCATCCTCAACCTTGATTTGGTCGATGTGGAGGCCATTCGGGCCCGCGGCTTTGCGGTGGCCCTCGACGCGGTGGCCTCGACCGGCGGCATCGCCATACCCATGCTGCTTGAAGCGCTTGGGGTTCAGCGCATCGAAGGACTGTATTGTGATCCTACCGGACTTTTTCCACACAACCCCGAACCCCTGCGCAAGCACCTCGACGCAATCTGCGCCCTGGTGCCCGAAACCCGCTGCGACCTGGGTATTGTAGTGGATCCCGACGTGGATCGCCTGGTCTTTGTTAGCGAAGACGGCGAGCTGTTTGGCGAAGAATACACGCTGGTGGCGGTGGCCGACTACCTGCTCCAGCACCGCCCGGGTCACGTCGTGAGCAACTTGAGTTCGAGTCGGGCCCTGCGCGACGTCGCCGCGCGCCACGGGTCAACGTATTCGGCGTCCGCGGTGGGCGAGGTCCACGTGGTCACCGAAATGAAGGCTCGCCAGGCGGTGCTTGGCGGCGAAGGCAACGGCGGAATCATCCTGCCCGAGCTGCACTACGGCCGCGATGCCTTGGTTGGGGTTGCCCTTTTTCTAACCTATTTGGCCAAAAAGGGCGGAACCTGTTCCGAACTCCGCGCAACGTATCCAAACTACGCCATGGCCAAAGAAAAAATCGACCTCGAGCCGGACGTGGATACCGATGCCCTTCTGGCTCGCGTGGCCGCCGACCACGCCCACCTCGCTCCGTCGACGATTGACGGCGTGAAGATTGATTTTGAAGACCGATGGGTCCACCTGCGCAAGAGCAATACCGAGCCCATTGTGCGTATTTATACCGAGGCCCCGACGCAGGCCGAGGCCGAGACGCTTGCCGCTGAATTCGTGACTAAATTGGCCACCCGATAACGTACCTCCTGATGAGTATTTACCTAGATAACGCTGCGACTACGCCGCTTTGCCCCGAGGCCAAAGAGGCCATGGTTGCCGCCCTGGAACTTTTCGGCAATCCCAGCTCGACCCACGCCGAAGGCCGCAAGGCCAAGGCCCTCGTGGAGCGGGTTCGCAAGGAGCTGGCTGCCTACCTGAACTGCCTTCCGGCCGAGATTATTTTCACGTCTGGGGGGACCGAGGCCGACAACTGGGCGCTTCAAGCGAGTGTTGATGTTTTAGGTGTTACAAAATTGTATCACAGTGAGTTGGAACACCATGCGGTTACCCACATGGTCGAAGCGCTTGCGCCCAAAATTGCCTGCGAACCCATTCCGTTCAACGAGCACGGAGACCACGACCTCGATTGGTTGGAGTCTGCCTTGGCGGCCGACGCCGCTTCGGGACGCAAGGCTCTGGTAAGCTTGATGCACGCCAACAACGAAATCGGAAACCTGGTCGATTTAGCCCGCCTGTCGGCCATGACGCGCGCCCATGGGGCGCTGCTTCACAGCGATACGGTGCAAACCATGGCGCACCTCAAGCTGGATTTCGCGGCGACGCCCCTGGAGTTTGCGGCCTGCAGCGCCCATAAGTTTCACGGTCCGAAAGGCGTTGGCTTTGCCTACGTGAAGCAGGGCACCGGAATTCAGCCCTTTATTCGCGGCGGAGCCCAAGAGCGCGGCCACCGCGCGGGTACCGAAAACGTTGTGGGGATTGCGGGCCTTGGAGCGGCCTTTGCGGCGGCCATGACCAACCTGGAGGCCGATGCCGACCACATGCAACGCGTCAAGTCCCACGCCATCGAAAAGCTGCGCTCCGCGTTTCCCACGGTTCGCTTCAACGGTCGTTCGGGAGACGTGGACCGCAGCCTTTTTACGGTCCTAAATTTTTACGTGCCCGAACTCCACGAGGGAGGCATGCTCAATTTTCAGCTGGACCTCCAAGGCTTTTGCGTTTCGGGCGGAAGCGCCTGCAGCAGCGGGGCCGTAGGGGGCTCGCACGTACTGGGCGGCCTTAAGTCGCCGGGCGGAACGCGCATCAGCTTTTCGCGCATGACCACGAAGGCCGACATCGACGCCCTCGTTCACGCCCTCCAGAACCTGCCCAAACTCGACTAGCGGACCAGGTTCACGGTCCCGAAGAGCGCGCCGTCCTCGGTTTCAAACCGGTAGACATAGGTGTCCTGCTGGGCCGGTTTGCCGTTAAGGGTTCCGTCCCAAAAGATTTCAAAGGGTCGGTCCGTTTCAAAAACGACGTTGCCAAAGCTGTTGAGTACGGTGAAGTAGTCGTTTTCGAAGCAGTCGTTCCCCCCGATGATGAGCTCCTCGTTTCGGCCGTCGCCGTTGGGCGTGAAGGTATTGGGAATCCAAACCCGCTGGTCGTAGCGCAGTATGGCCGACGTGAATTCGTAGGGGTAAACGGCGTTGCAGACCGTGTCAATCAGTTCAAGCTTAACCGTGTAGGTGCCCGAAGTCGGAACCCGGTACGTCGTTACGCGGCCGGTGTCCACCACGCCATTGGGGAAGGTCCACCGAAACCGGTAGTCAATGCTGTCGAGGGTGTAGGTCACGTTTACGCGGATTCGCCCGTCCTTGCAGCTGTCGGGTGCCACCTTCACGTCGGGGGCGGGCAGGTCCGGGTCGAAAAACACCGACGCGAAGGCCGTATCGGTGGTTCCGCATACCGTATCGCGGACCACCAACCGAATCACGTGGGTACCGGGCGCATTAAATCGGTGCACTACGGTGTCTCCGGACTTGGCGGATCCGCCGTCGAAGGTCCATGTCGACTGCTGCGCATCGATGCTCGTGCTCCAGGCGACAACCTCAAACGTTCGGTCGCAGGCTTTAAATCGATGTTCAAAGCTCGCTTCCGGGAAAATGCCCTGGTCGTGGGTGATGACCAGCGACGTGGTGTCTTCGATGTCGCAAATCGTGTCTATCGCAGTCAGGCGGATTCGGTAGGTGCCTTTGGTGAAGCGCACCGTGGGTTCAAAAGCCGACGAGGTTTGTCCGTTGCCGAAGTCCCAAATGAACTTGTTGGCGTTGGCGGAGCCGTTGGTGAACTTAACGATAAGGTCTTCGCAGAGCGTGTCGACGTCGGCGTCGAAGTTGATGCTGGCGTCGGCGGTCACACTCGTCTCGAAATCGATTTTTATCACCCCGAGGTTGCAGTTGCTCGAATTCCGCGAAGGACCCGCTACGCCCGGTGTAGTCGGAAAGCTCTGCCCGCCGCAGGCCGCACAAACCGCCTGAAAAATGTTGCCTCGGGGCGAGAAGCGCGAGGTTCCGCCGTCGACGTGCTCGCTGGACGTGCCCCCAAAGAAGGTGGCGTAGCCGAGGCTTTGGGCGTTTCGGGTGAGCACCATGAAGTAGAAGTCGCTGCCGTCCGTCGTGGGGCGAATCGCGTTGCTGGAAACGGGCAGGCCGGCCGTAGTTCCGCCGAGCCCGCCGCCGTTGACGCCGCCTCCCCAGCCCGATAGCAGGATGTTGAGGCAATCGTCCACATTAAACGCACTGGGAACCAGGTTGATGATGCTGTTGGACGTTCCGAATCGCGACGAAAAAAGCGTTTGATCCAGGTCGGCATTGAGCTTGTGAATAAATTGGCCGCCGCTTGGCGTGCCCCAGGCCCCCGCCGTTTGCGGATAAATTCCCAAACTTTGGCCAAAAACATACACTGCTCCGTACTTATCGAGGTCGATTAAAAAGGACTGGTCGTTTCCTGAAGTGCCGAGGTAGGTGGCTTTTTCGAGCGTGCCCGTACTGCTGAGTCGCGCAATCCATCCGTCCACGCCACCTCGGGCCGTCGCATGCAGTCCGCCCGTTGTGCTCGGGAAGTTGACGGATCGGGTTCCGCCCGTAACGAAGACTTTGCCGTTTTGGTCTGTTTTGATTCCGTATCCGGACTCGTGGTTGCTGCCGCCAAGAAGCGTTGCCCACCTCAAGCTGGACAGCGACGGATTGAGCGAAAAGGCGACCGCATCGGTCGAAAGGTTGTTGCCGGTAGCTCCCGGGAACGACGAGCTCTGGGTCGAAGTGACGACGAATACTTGATCCGTGTTGTCCACAACCACTTCGCCGCGCATCGCATCCCCGTAATTGAGCGTAATTCCAAGGTTCAGGCCCTCGTTGCCGGCAGTTCCCACAAAGGTGGATGCGCTCAAGGCACTTCCGCTCGCATTCATTTTGAGGACGAAAAGATCTACGCCGTCCTTGAAGTCAAAGGCAAGGGGTGAACCCGTGGTCCCGTTCGCGGGTGGCCCTCCGTTAAAAGTCACGTCGTAGGCCCCGGCGGTAACCGGGAAATTGCTGGATCCGGTCGTGCCCATAACCACCAATTCGCCCAGTGAGGTTACCATCATCGAATGCGGTTGGTCCGGCCCGTTGCCGCCGACGTAGGTTGAATAGAGGCGTTGCGAACCGTTGGCGCTGAACTTGGTCAGGCCGATGTCCATGGTCGAAAAGTTGGACGTTGCGTCGTTGTAGCTGGCGTCAAAGGCGCCCGGCGTGGTTGGGTAGCCCACATCAAACACAATTCCCCCGCCGTACAGGTTTTCTTGGTTGTCGTAGGTCGCCGTGTAGCCCCAGTTGTCGGCTGTTGAGCCCGAAAAACTCGAAAAAACCAAGTTGGGGTCGATGACCAGCGTGTCGCTTCGGCGGTACGGGCCGAGTTCGAAGGAAACCGTGCTGTCGCCTAGGATGCGGTAGGCGGCCGCAACCGGTGTTTTGCCCGATTTTCCCAGGGTGTAGGCCACCGGGCGGTCTTCGATCCACGTGCCCATTGGCGTAGCGAGGCGCAGCGCACCTTCGGCGTCGATTTCGGGTTTTGCGCCGCGAATCCGCAATTGGATTAGCGACGGGTCGGCCTTGGGTGCTACGCGCCATTCGGACTTCAACCCCGCGTGGGCATGGACGACAAAATCAATGCCGGGGTAGGCGTTTGAAGTGCGCCAGTCCTCGTATTCGGGAACGTTGGTTGTCCAGCGCGAGGGATCGCTTCCCAAGAGGTAGTGGCGTGGGCTGGGCGTTGCAGCCGACCCCGACGAGGAGGCCTGCGGGTTGGCGCCCACAAACTCCACAAAAAGAGCGTGGGCGTCGGGCCAGTGCTCGGGCCATTGGGTCGTGGGGTAGTGCGGGTTGGCCACGGCACCTCCGCGGTGCTTGGGGTGCACGACCCGAATTCGGTAGCCGTGATCCGTCCAGAAGATGGCGCCGTCCGCGAGCGCCGTTTTGGCGCGGAATCCGCCCGTCCACTGACCTAAATTGGGCACAATGACCGGCTGGGCGCGGGTCGCCGCGGCGATGGCAAGTAGGGCAAAGAGGTAGTACGGTCGCACCGTGGCAAGTTAGGTTATATGCTCAGGCCAAGCGTTTGGCCACGATAAATACGTGGTTGGTGCTCCCGGCCAAGCGAGTGGCGAACAAAAAGCGTTCCGAATCTTCGCCGATGCGGTGCCGGGCGCGGAGGCTGTCGGCGCGTTCGGGAAAAGCCCGGCAAACGACGCTGGCCTTCGCGACGTCGGTCGGCATCCGGCTGTGGGTCGACTCAACGGCAAAAATCCGGCAACCGGGTATGCTGCGGTATTCGTTGGACGTAAACAGGCGACTATCGGGGTGGAGCCCCAACAGCTGGTGGGCCTGGGCCCAAGACGGAGCGCCGCCCGACGCAACGAGCACCGAATCGGGGTCGTACAGGAAGGCATCCACCGACCTTGCCGTTTCGGGATGGACTGCGGGCCGTGTTGGCCACCGGAGGATTTCCTGTCCCATCTCGTCGACCGCTACCGCGAAGATGCTGGGGTTGGCCGATTTCGAATCGGGGATCCGAACAACCAGTTCCTTGACTTCGCGGCGGTAGCTCACGTACGCGAGTTCGGCGGCATCGGGGAACCACTGGGCAACCTGCGCTGCATCGAGCATTGGGGACAGCTTGAGGACAACTTCGCGGCCCCAGCTGCGCCAGGTGGCTAGGTGTTTTTGGGGATTTGGCGCGCCCAAATCCGCCAGCGGAAGCCGTCCCGTAGTGCTTCTTCGCGACGGATCCACGTACACCCAATCAAAGGTATTGGGCGCAAAGTGCTGGTTTTCGGCGGAGTCCGCTATCACGCGTCGGCCGCGTCCCCGGCCGTTCCATTCCAAAAGGTGCGCCAAGTGGGGGTCGGGCTCGATTGCGGTAACCCGGGCGCCTGCCTGTTCCAGTCCCCAGGAGTCGATGCCGCTCCCGCCGGTCGCGTCCAGCGCATGGGGTTCGACGATCGGGATCAGGGATTTAAGCCATAATCCGCGCCAAAGTGCGGTAGCCTGCGAGCTTGCTTGTTCGGCATTGGCTGCGGGCGGCGGCGCGAATTCAGGATCGGCCATCAGCAAGGGCCACTTTGCGGTATAGGCCTCGTGGTGCATGAGCCAATCCTTCTCGGCCGTTTGTAGATTCAGTGCGCCCCAGTGGAGCGGCCAGGTCGTGCGCGGACCTTTGCGCGCCAGATGCGCGGCGGCTTCGCGAAGTATTTCGGGCCGAATCATGCGGCAAAAATCGTACATAAAGCGCAGGGATTCCGTGGTTTTACGGTAAATTCGGGCCAATGAAATTACCCTGGTACCGTTTTGGGTTGCTCTGCGCCCTGGTTTTTGTTTTTGGGGCCAGTCCTGCCGTCGGTCAAGTACAGCTGGCGCCCTGGCTAGAAACCTTCAGCACCGTCCTGCAGGGAACGCCCAATTTTAACGCGGGTTCCACCGTCCCGGCTGGATGGACCCGCAACCCAAGTACTACCGGAAACAATCCGCCAAACACCTCGTATTGGTGGGGTGGAGGCCAGCTCGCAACCCCCACGGGCAACACCGGTCCCGACAGCGACCACACCACCGGAACGGGGGGGTACGTCTACGTCGAGTCGAGCGGAGGTGCCGGAGGCGCCGTGGCCAATTTGGTTACGCCGCCGGTGAGCACCGTGGGTTTGACCCAACCGGAGTTGGTTTTCTGGAAGCACCAGTTTGGAACCACCATGGGTCTTTTAAAAATTTACCTGCGTCCGTACGGTTCCACAACCTGGCCTGCGACGCCGATATATACCGGAACCAACACAAACTTGGGCAACGTATGGTTGCGCGTGGCGGTTGCGCTCCCTACGTCCGCAGTTAACGATACCATTGAACTGCGCTTTGAAATGACCAAACCTACGGGCGGCGGCGGCGGCGGCCCCGGTGGCAACAATCAACTGGGTGACCTGGCGATCGACGACGTTTCGGTGGCTCAGTTGGTTACCTGCCCAAGTCCCACCGGCTTGGTTGCCACGCGCTTGAGTGCGTCCTCCATTCAGCTGAGTTGGACCACGGGCGGCGCCACCTCCTGGCGCGTGAGTTACGGAACACCCGGATTTAATCCGGCGAGCGGCACCAAACTAAATGCCACCTCCAATCCCTTTGTGGTAACCGGCCTGTCGCCCTCGACGACCTATGAGTTCCGCGTCAAGGATAGCTGCTCGGCGACCGACGTTTCGGCGTGGTCGACCAGTGCCAAGGCCATGACCGACTGCGGACCCGTTCCGAGCCCCTGGATGGAGGATTTTGAAGACGCCAACTGGGTTGTCCCCGCGGCCCACTGGGCCTACGGAGCCATTGACACCTGCTGGTCGCGTCCGTCGGGAGCGAATTACTGGTGGCGCCCCAACAGCGGACCCACGCCCACGGCCCTAACCAATATTGGAACCGGTCCGAGTTCCGACCACACGACGGGTTCGGGTAAGTACCTGCACGGCGAAGCCCAGACGGGCACTGGTTTTGCGTTGCTCCGAAGCCCCCACGTCATCCTGGCGGGCCTGCTGAATCCCGAGCTGCGCTTTTACTACCACCAGTTTGGAGCCCAAATCGATAGTTTGGTAGTCAAGGTGTTCCGCAACAACACCGAAACGCGGGTATGGGGCAATACGCAGCAGGCAAGCGCCTCGACCGCCCCGTGGAGCGAGGCCGTGGTGTCCTTAGCGAGCTACCTCCCCGACACCGTTCAAATTCGCTGGTATGCCTACCGATCGCCCAGCAACCAAAACCAAGTCGACGTAGCCATTGACGACGTCTCCATCGACAACCCACCGGCTTGCCCGAAGCCTACGAATTTAACCGTCACCGCTACGACCCAGTCTACCGGTACCATGACTTGGAGTCCCAGCGGACCCGGTACCTATGAGGTGCGCTACGGCCCCTTAGGTCAGGTGCCCTTCAGCGGAACCACCGTAACCGCCACCACCAATCCCTTTACCTTGGTTGGCTTGAGTGCGGGTACCGTGTACGCGGTATCCGTTCGCAAGGTCTGCAGCACGACGCTGAAAAGCGCCTGGAGTACCGTGGATACCTTGGTCACCTTGTGTGGCGTCGTGTCCGCTCCCTACGTAGAAAATTTCGAACTCGGTTTCAATCCGGGCCCGCCAAGCGGTCAGTTTTGGAACCAGAACTCCACCGTGGGCCCCTGCTGGGTGCGCACGCCCCTGAGTTCGCCGGCTCCTGCAGCCTTCCACTGGGGTGGAGGTCAAGGCGCCACGCCGACGCCCAACACCGGGCCGGACAACGACCACACCACGGGACTGGGCAAGTACGTGTACACCGAGGCCAGCCTTTCAACCGGCGCGCGCACGGCCAACTTGGTATCGCCCCAAATTTTGCTGCTTGGATTGACGGCTCCGGAACTCCGATTCTGGTACCACATGGACGGACAGTCCATTGGTTCACTAACGGTTGAGGTTCAAACCGGGTCTGCATTCTCGCCATTTACGGTCTTGGATTCCATCGTGGGACCCCAGGGTGCGTCGTGGCAGGAGCGCGTGGTTTCCCTGTCCGCCTACGCAAACCAAACCGTTCGTATACGATTGCGGGCGAGGACCTTGGCCACAGGTCAGGCCCAGTTTGCCGACATCGCGGTCGACGATTTTTCGGTTCAAAATGCGCCACCCTGTCCACCTCCGACGGCACTGTCGGTTACGCCTTTGACGGCGACCACCGCCTCGGTAAGCTTCACGAATTCGGGCAACGGAACGGCGACGTTGGAGTACGGACCGATAGGCTTTGCACCGGGAAGCGGCACGTTGGTGAAGACCACGAGCAATCCCTTTGTTTTGACCGGATTAACGCAGGGTCAGAGCTATCAGGTCTATGTCTTTGACAGCTGCGCCGGTGGGCTTACGTCGACCAAGTTTGGCCCGGTCCAGTTCAGCACGTTTAACTGCCCGAACGGCTGCGTCTACAACCTGAAGCTCCGTGATTCCTTCGGAGATGGTTGGCGTTCCAATCCCCAGGGCACGTTGTTCCACGCCGTAGAGGTGGTGATCAACGGTACCGCCACGTCCTACACCCTTCCGGGCGCAACCGATACGGCTGCGAGTTTCATCATTCCGGTCTGCGACAACGACATTGTTCAGCTTCGCTTTGTCAATCGCGGAAACTGGAGCAACGAGTGCGGCTGGATTTTCCGCAATGCGAGCGGAGCCATCGTGCATACCGAAGCAACCGGCGGACCAAACCTCACCACGGGCATAAAGTTCACCGATACGGCGGACTGCAGCAATCCATGTCCTCCGCCCGCAGCGGCCTTCACGACCACGGCAACGGGCCTGACGGTGAATTTCAATGCAGCCTCATCGGTAGGTAGTATTTCGAATTACGCCTGGGATTTCGGCGGCGGGGCCACGGCGTCGGGTGTAACGTCGTCCTACACGTTTGGTACGTTTGGAACCTATCCCATTCAGCTCGTTGTGACCGACGGCTGCGGGCAAATAGACACCCTAATTCAGTCGATCAACGTCTGTACTGGAGGGCTTAGTGGCTTGGGCCACAGTGCCAACGGCCTGTTGGTGAATTTCAGCGGTCCCAGTGATGCCGGACAGTTCACCTCGATCACCTGGGCCTACGGCGACGGCGCGACGGGTACCGGTGCAAGTCCCAGCCACACCTACGCGAGCGGCGGCACCTACAACGTGCTCGTTACGGCGACCGACCTGTGCGGCAACACCTACAGCCAGACCATACCGGTGGTCGTATGCTCCAAGCCAACGGCGTACTTTACGTTTAAGGTGTTGATTTCAAACGGCAGCGGGATGACCGTGCAGTTTGACGCAAGTGCGTCCACCGACGCAACCCAGTACCAGTGGGTATGGGGCGATGGCACGGTGGGCACCGGTGGACCAATAATCAACCACACCTATCCGGTGGCCCAGTTGGGTTACAACGTGCGCTTGATTGTTTCGTCGGTGTGCGGAACTACCGATACGGTGTTCCATAGCCTGCGCGAGTTGGGTTCCATTGAACCCGAAGAGGTAGGAGGCACCTGGTCTCCCAACCCGGTCCGGTCGGGTTCCGTCCTGGTCTGGACCGGAGGGTCGTCTGCTGTGCTTCCCTCAGCCTGCGCGGTGTACTCGGCCGATGGCCGTCGGGTAGCCGTTCTTGCCGTACGTGATGAGGCCGTTTTGCTTCCCATGCTGCCTTCGGGACTCTACTGGATTGAGTGGACCTACGGAGATCGACTCCAGCGTGTTCCAATTGCCGTCGTGGACTGATACCTTTGCGGTGTGGAATTAGCCCTAGCCTTTTTGACCCTTGCCTTTTTGGAAGTTGTTCTCGGAATCGACAACATCATCTTTATCAGCATCTTAACCAATAAGTTGCCCGAAGAGATTCGCAAAAGAGCGCGCACGTTGGGTATTGCCTTGGCGTTGATCTTTCGCGTGCTCATGCTGCTTTCGATTACCTGGATCATGGGTTTTCAGGAAGAGCTGTTCCGGATTGGCGAGCATCCCGTGAGCGGCCGCGACCTGGTACTCTTCGCGGGTGGGGTTTTTCTGCTTTGGAAATCGACGAAAGAAATCTACGAAATCACCGAGGCGGGTGGGGCGCACCACGGGCAAAATACCAACGTGGCCAAAAGCTTTGCGGGCATTATCGTGCAAATCGCCTTACTCGATATTGTCTTCAGCTTTGACTCCATTCTCACGGCCATTGGCATGACCGACAACCTGCCGATCATGATTGGGGCCATTATCGTGGCCATGCTCGTTATGCTTCAGTTCAGCGGACCGGTTTCTAAGGTGATTGAACGCCACCCGTCGCTTCAAATTTTGGCTTTGGCCTTTTTGATTCTGATCGGATTCATGCTGGTTGCGGAGGCCGCCGGGTACCACGTGCCCAAGGCCTACATCTACATGGCCGTTGGCTTCTCGCTGGGTGTGGAGCTGCTCAACATCCGCGGAAAAGTTCGCGGAGGTGGGCCAAAGGCGCACTAAACCTCGTGAACGAACAGGTCGCGGTCGAAGCGTACCCGCGGTCCGTACACGCCTTCGGGTGCGCGTTTTCCGGCTGAAATAACCATACAGACCTGTGCGCCGCGCGGAAGATTCAGGAGCTTCTTGATGCGAACGCCGTCCATGCCCTCCATCGGGCAGCTGTCGAAGCCGTGGGCGCGCAGCGAAAGCATGAAGTTTTCGCAGGCCAGCGCCGTTGATTTATGGGCCCAGGTAGCCATTCCGCTCAGCGAAAACGGTCCGCGCGGAATGGGCTTAAGCAGGCCAACCAGTGCGACCCAAAGGGTTTTAAAGGGGCCATATATTCCTAACGGCCCCATGTCGTAGGCCAAGGGAACGATTTTTCGGTAGTATTGGTAGGCTGCCTTGAGGCGAACCTTGCGGCTCTCGTCGAATTTCGCGAGCATGAGTGCGTTGGTTTCACGCCAGCGATCGGGCCGCGCGACCGCCACCACAAGTTCTTGCGCCGTCCGGGCCGCCGGTTGATTCAGGCAGTACTGCACGAGCGAGGCCTTCTTGTTTGCGTCCCGAACCCAATAAAAATCCCAGGTTTGAAGATTGCTCGAATTGGGGGCAAGCAAAGCAAGCCTTAGGCACTCGCGCATCACCTCTTCCGGTATGGGATCCTGCGTAAAGACACGCACGCTGCGGCGGCTTTCGACTACTTCGGTAAAGGCTTTGGCGTCGACCGCTGCTGCGGGTTCGACGTATCCGTGTTTGGGCGCGTTGTTGAAAATGTCGACGCTGCTTTCGGTGGTGCTCATGATGGACGGTCTATTGTATAGAGGATTCAGATTTTGTAGCGGAGGGCTTCATTCGTGCGCAAAACGTCGGTTCCCAGCACAAGACCGAGGTCCAAGGCGCTCCGCTCAAGGGCCAAATGCCTAAACGTACTCCAAAACTTCATTGGCTTAAGGTACGTTTTACCTTCGTCGTATGTACCGCCACGAGTCCGAAACCGTAGAATTTAAGTTGCGCATTGATCGCCAGCGAAAAATAGCGCGAACACTCGCGGCTTTTGCGAACGGACAGGGCGGAACCTTGGTGGTTGGAGTTCGCGACAACGGCGCCGTGGCGGGTTGCCGTGCCGAAGAAGAGGCCTACATGGTCGAGGGCGCTGCCCATCGATTTACCCAGCCCGAAGTAGCTTTTGACGTCCGTGCGGAACGATGGGACGGCAAAGAGGTGCTGGTGGTGCGCATTCCCCCTTCGGAACGCGTACCCCATACGGCCTGCGAGGAAGAAGAAGATCGCTGGACCGTATACGTACGTCGGGGTGCGGCCAACTTTCGGGCCAACCGAGTACTCATCGAAGAACTGAAGCTCCGGCACCACGGAGCGCCGCGGGCGACCGTGGACCACTTGGCTTTACTGGGTTTTATTACGGCGAGCGACGATTGGACCGCATCCAAGCTTGCTCGAACGTCGGGGCAGCCGATTCGCACGGTCGAAGACGGGCTGGCCGTGCTGCTTCATTGGAACTTGATTCAGGCTTTGCCCGCAGAAAAGGGCTGGATTTACCGGCTCGCCTAAGTGTACCCAAATCGTACCCCGGCGGGTACATGGTTTGTACCATCTTTGCCGTCGGTATCCGAACCACACACCAAACCAACTGGCTCCGAAAGGAGCCTTTTTTAGTTTTGGAGGGCTCGGGCCAGGCCGGGGAAGTGGCGGTACGGCGCTTCGTATTCGGCATCCGGCTCGCCAATCAACAAGGTGCTGGCGTAGTAAAGGCCCTGGAGGTACTTGCGGTAGGCCTTGTACCAAAATCCCATTAACAGCGAATTTCGGTGAACTTCGAAGAGCGAACGGGCTCCTGTGCGCGCATGGGCCAGCATGGCGGCCAGCCGAATGAGGTCGGAGTCTACGGCTGCGGACCAATTGCCTCGGTAGTGAATCTGCGAAAGCTGGGATTCCAAAATTTCCAGAACGGGCGACGTGAATCCCATAATGGACGCAATCGGCAAGAATTCCATTCCAAGGAGGTGGTGGTATTCCGGGTTGATCCGCTGCAGTTCGCGCAGGTAATCCGACGTCAAACGCGGGTCCCAACCACCATGCTCGAGGTAGTAGACCCAAAAGCGCGCCTGAAAATACCGACTGATCAATATGGGGTAGGCGTCGGGATCGTAGCCCGCTTCCACCGATTTGTGGGCATGGGGCAGGATGTGCTCCCAGGTTCCGCCCATAAAGTGCTGCATGATCCGCATTCCGTGGTAGTAGAGCGGAACCTCGATCCGCGTGGCCATCACGTCAAGAACGTGGGCCATATAGCCCGTTTGAATCGTTTCGTAGTCCGCAAAAAAATGCGTTACCCAGCGAAAGGACATGGGGTTTTCCTGCAGTTCCTTTAGGGGCTCGGGGCTGTTGAGGCGCATGCGAAACTCATCCGCCAAGCTGTTCGAGAAAAACACCAACTGGGCTTTGCGCAGGTCTCCCTCCGTCCACATGGGATGTTCCAGCCAAAAAGACCAATCCCGAATGGGTACGGAGCTGGTTAACTTGTAGAGTACCCACAAAAAAATGGTTTGGGCATTGAAGTCTTCTTCGGCGATCCGATCGAGCAGGGCGTCGCGTTCGGCTTCGGTCCACTGGTCCTTGTCGATCGTTTGGGTCCAGTCGAAGTAAAATTTAAAGCGCCGCGCATCCGACCGAAAGGCTTCGTGGTTGAGGTAGCCGCAGTATTCGCACAAGATATCCAGCACGCTTTCTCGGGGTTCTCCGCCCGGAATTAGGCCAAAAAACCGCCGAAGGGTATTGTACGAAACCAGCTTCCCCGTATGCGCAAAAAGCGCGTCTTCCAAATTTTGGCAGTCCGTTTTGGTGCGGATTGGGCGGCCAAAGCGCCGTTGAACCTCGTGCTTTAACGCATCCAAATGGACGGCAGTACCTTTGACCCTCATGCTGCAAACATACAAGCGGTACACGTTATGTACCCCGATTTAAGTCCGACCCTGCTCATCGCCTTGGCGGCGGCGGCTGAGTTGGCTAGTTTGCTGCTTTTTGGTCGCGCAAACACGCTGTGGCGCAGTCCCGGAATGCTCCAGTATCCGCAGCGGTTTTTGGTTATCCGATCGGTATTGGTGCTGGTTTGGGTGCACCTCGGGGTATGGGCCATTGCCCCTGAAGGTCTCGCCGCGAGCTATCCCGCCGTGGCGTCGAGCTCCCTTTGGCTTCTCCTGCTCGGAATGTTGGGGGGGCTGGGCCTGCTGCTTTTTAGCTTGAGCATTCGTTCCATGCCGGCGCAGCTGGTTTTTTTTGGCGGAAGCCTGCATTTAATCGTGGCGGTTTGCGTAGGCTGGTTGCTCGGTGAACTCGTTTCGCCACTTCGGTTGCTGGTAATCGCCCTGCTTTTGGGTGCCCAGATTTTGGTGCTCTGGCGGGATCGCGCTTCGTGGTCCTCACTTCGCGGTGCGGCGCGATTAATGCCCTTTGTAGTCGGTGTGATTTGGGGCACGTACTTTCCGCTGTACGGATTGGCCCTAAAGCAATGGGGTTTTTGGCCAACCGTGATCGCGACGGAGTGGGGGGTATTGCTCCTGATGCTGTGCTGGTTTGCGTTCCGGCGCAGCGGAACTTGGCGGGATGCGGGAATGTGGCGAGCCATGACCGAGCAGTCGGTCCTCAGCTCCGTGGCGCAGGTCCTTTCGGGAGTGGCCTTGTGGTGGGGCGGCGTCATTTTTCACAGCATTCTCACCAATTTTAACGTGGTGGTCAACTTGACCGCGTTTAAAATTCGCTTTGGCGAGACCACGAGCCTTAGGTACCTCGGCTACTTTTTACTCTACATCGCCCTCGCCGCGGCCCTGGTACTTGGTTCCTAAACTTTGCGTATCTTTAGGTACCCTATACTTTAAGCCATGACTTTGGACATTGCCGTTCAACGAATGGCCGACGAGCTCCGTCGTGTTCCGCCCTTTGACATCCTGTCACTGGACCAACGCGTAGCGCTTGCCGCGCACATCCGTTTGGGCGTTTACGAAGCCCTAGATGTCTTGCCCCACGAAGAGGTGCGCGAAGTCGCGTACGTGCTTACGCGGGGCGGGGTGCTCTTGCGTTCGGAACCCCGGCAGGAAGAACTGCTTACGGCGCCGGTAGTGCTTACCCTGCGGGGACTTCGGATGAACGAGTCCAGCCACTGGGAGGTGGTGTTCACCGAAGATTCGTTGGTATTGGAGCTCCCCATCGCCGAATTGACCTATTTGAGCAGCCAGCTGCCGGAATTTGCGTCGGCGCTCAATCAAGTCATGGATCTGTAATCCAGCACCAGGTTAGGGGATAGTACTGGTTCCAGCGCTGCTCCCAGTAGGTCGTTCGCTCGGCCCACACGGCTACCCGAAGCGTGACGCGATCCGCGAATGCGCGCTCGGTCCACCGAATACTCTCTTCGAGCGCATCGGATTCCATCCGGCCTAGGAGTTCATACGGCAATTCGAGCTCCGCGAAGCGTTCCGGATGGCGCAGTATGCGGGCGGCGTGATCGAGGGCGTCTTCGGCGGCCCCCCGGTAGGCTGCGATCAACCCAGGCACACCCAGTTTGACGCCCCCAAAGTACCGGCTTACCAGCACGGCGCATTGCTTCAGTTCCCGGGATTGCAGCGCGTGGAGTATGGGCGTTCCAGCCGAGTGGCTCGGTTCGCCGGCGTCGTGGCTTCGTTCCTCCAGGATCCCGTGGACGTACATTCGGTAGGCCCAAGCATGGTGCCGCGCGCCCCGGTGTGCTGCCGTCCACTTCGATAAGGCCTCCGAAACTTCTTCCGGGGTTTGGGTCGGAAGCGCCAGGGCATAAAACGAAGAGCCGCGGTCCTTCCAACTTCCTTCGGCAGGGTCCATGATCGTCGTGTAGGCCTCGTGCATTGCGGTGCAAACCTACGGCTGGCGCTACCTTGCACCACGTGAAACGGGTTACGCTCCTTATTCCAGCCGTTAACGCGGCCGACATCCTGCCGCGCTGCATTGAATCGTGCCGCGGACTGTACGACGAATTATTGGTCGTCGATTCCGGTTCGGCCGACACCACGCTGGCCGTGGCCTCGGGCTACGGAGCACGAATTCTCCAGCGCGACTACGAAAATTCCGC